>Ga0114910_1000679_pt1 | contig 16925 bp, 17 predicted proteins | sample MalvireepMed_908_FD_83500 | JGI IMG/M metagenome (GOLD analysis project Ga0114910, IMG submission 83500) | Marine viral communities from the Global Malaspina Expedition - Malaspina viral metaG DeepMed_908 | ecosystem: Environmental > Aquatic > Marine > Oceanic | place: Mediterranean Sea...
CATCAGAGCCACCCCTTCAGCGGTCCCGCCGGCAGCGGAACCAGCAGCAGCCGCGTCATCACCAGATGCACGGCAAAGACGAACCCGACGGCGAGCGGCAGAAGCCGCCATGATTTTCGCTGGCTGGCGAGGTAAAGCAGGCAGAGCAGCAGGCTTGCACCCAGCGGGAACCCGATCTGTTCAAAACCGACCGCCAGACCGGCAGTGCCGATCAACGCCAGGGCGGCGGCAGGACCGCGGCGGCTGTCGCGCCAGCCGTCGGCAACGGCGACCAGGGCCCCGCGGCGGTTCTCGCCGCCGAATGCCAGCCCCAGCCCCAGGAGCGCGATCAGACTGCCGATAATCCTGGGAAATGTTCCGGGGCCGACCGCCTGACCCGGCATGCCGGGAAACTGAAACGCGGTCAGGGTGATCCAGCCGCCCAACAGAAAAAACAGCGCCCCGAGCACCGCATCATTGATCTTCATCCCGGTTTCCTCCCCGATCGCAGCCGGCGTATCCGGGGCTAATCCCGGATACGCCGCATATGTCCGCAGGCCTACTTGGCCAGACCGACCGCCTTGAGGGTTCCGCCCAAGGTCGCGTCGGAAGTCTTCATGAACGCCTCGAAGTCGGCTCCCGTGGTCCATTGCATGGCATAGCCACGGCCTTCCATGAACCCTGTGTAATCGGGGTTCTGCATGACCTTGGTCAAAGCAGCGGTCAGGACATCGACACGGTCTTGCGGCACTCCCGCAGGGGCAACCAACCCGCGCCAGGAGCCCATGGTGAACTCCTTCCCGGTCGCTTCGTTGAAGGTGCGCACATCCGGGGCGTTCGGCATCCGCGCGGCCGAAAAGACGGCCAGGGGACGGATAAGACCGGCGCCCATCAACGCTTCCGCCTCGGGCAGCGAGGCCGTCGCGATCTGTACGCCGCCGGCGGCGAGATCCTGCAGACCCGGTGCCGCCCCTTCGGAGGGCACCCAGGCCACGCGCTCGGCGGGCAGTCCTGCCGCCAGCAACATGCCGGCCATGGCAAGATGGTTCACGCCGCCCTGTGCCGAGCCGGACGCCTTGAACTCGCGGTCCGGTGCGGCAGCCAATGCGGCAATCAATGCCTGGACATCGACATGGGGACTGTCGCTGCGCACGAACAGCGCGGCCGGATCGGCGTTGTACAATCCCAGTGGCGTGTAGGCCGTGTAGGTGAGATCGGTCAGGCCAAGATTGTGCATCGTGCCGATTTCCAGCGTCGCCACACCGATCGTCCGGCCGTCGGGCGCGGCATCCGCAATCGCCGAATGACCGATCACGCCCGACCCGCCGGTGCGGTTTTCGACCGCCACCGGCACGCCCAGTTCACCCTGCAGCAGGGTCCCGATCATCCGCGCCGTCGCGTCAGTCCCTCCACCGGCTCCCCAGGGCACAATCAATGTGACCGGTCCGCCGGGGAAATCCTCCGCAACCGCGGGCAAGGCCGCCATCATCGCCACCGCGCCGGCAGCAGCCAGCACCATCCGTCGATACATTTTCATTGTCGTCATTCCTCCCTGTCTCCGGACTGCGCCCCGGAGGTGGCGTGCCTTTGCGTGGTCAATACCCCGCAGCAGGCGTTGAAAGCTTCGATCCGTCGCGCTCCGCCGCCAGACGCCGCGCACTGTCAATCAGCATCGAGACATCATTCGCCCCTATGGCGAAGCGATATCCCAGCCGCTCCAGATCGAACCAGTCGCGCCCGGCCCCGACAATCGTCGCCAGCGGCATCCCGGCCCTGGCGGCCACGGTCTCTATCTGTTTCAGCAAGTCCTGCACCTCTGCATGGTCCATCCGTTCAAGGTGGCCGGCAGAGGCGGCAAGATCATTTGGTCCGATGAAGATCGCATCGATGCCCGGAACCGTGGCGATCTCGGCGAGGTTGGCGACCGCATCGACATGCTCGCATTGCAGCATGATGACCAATTCGTCATGGGCCTCATCCCGCGCATAGCCGGTCCTGACACCCCAGTCCGAGGCGCGGATGATCGGAGCCGCATAACCGCGCTTGCCGCGTGACGGATAGCGGAATGAATCGACGACCGCCCGTGCCTGTGCAGCCGAATTGACCATTGGAACGATGAAGTTGCGAAAGCCCCGGTCGATGGACCGCTTGATCGTCGTGTCCAGCCCGTCCGGCAGTCTCAGCACCACTTCGCCGCCCGCCGATTCGATGGCGCGGGCCATGCCGACCCATGTCTCGACATCGCCGATTCCGTGCTCGCCGTCGATCACGATGGTGGGCCAGCCGTGGCGCACCATGATCTCGGCCACATCCGCATTGCCCAGCTCGGCCCAGGCGGCGGTCACCATGCCGTCCATGCTCATGCGTTTCTTGAGCGGGTTCATCGGGTCTCGCTTTCCACCAGATCGACGACCTTTCCGGGGTTGAGCAGATTGCCGGGATCCAGGGCCCGCTTGAGACGCCGCATCAGCGCCAGCTCCTGCCGGGTCCGGGTGTAATGCAGATAGGGTTTCTTCAGCAGCCCGATGCCATGCTCGGCCGAAATGGTTCCGCCAAATTCGCGGACGGTCGCATAGACAATGTCGCTGATCGCCTTGCCCGGCTGGACATCCGCACCGACGGAAAGTGCCACGATGTGCAGGTTGCCGTCGCCGATATGGCCGTAATAGACCGAGAGTGAATTGGGAATCTCGGCCGCAAGCCTGGCTCTGCAGGCGTCGGCAAAGGCATCCATGCTCCGCACCGGCAGGCCGATATCAAAAGCGCAATGCGGGCCAAGCACCGTGCCGAATTCAGCCGCCGCGTCGCGCGTGCGCCAGAACGAGGCGACATCCGCCATGCTCTGCGACACCGCTGCGTCGGCAATGATGCCGTCCTCGAAGGCCTGCTCGATCCATGCCATGAAGCGGTGGCCGTCCACCGCCTCGTCGAGCCCCTGCATTTCGACCAGAACATAGAAGCCGTGTGCACCTTCTATGGGTGCGCGGATGCCTTTGACCGTCACCGTGGCCGCGTGCCAGTAGTCCGGCCACATCACCTCGAAGGCCGACAGCATCGGGCCGAGGCCGCGCCGGGCAGCGCCCAGCAGCTTCACAACATCATCGTAGCTATCCACGCCGCACAATGCCGCATGGGTGCAGCCGGGGCGCGGGTGCAGGCGCAGCACAGCCCGTGTTATGATCCCGAGCGTGCCTTCGGAACCGAGCAACAACTGCTTGAGGTCATAGCCGGCATTGTTCTTGAGCATCTTGTTGAGCCCCGTCACCAGCGTGCCGTCCGGCAGCACATATTCCAGGCCGAGAACCATTTCCTTGGCCATGCCATAACGGATCACCCGGTTGCCGCCGGCATTGGTCGACAGATTGCCGCCGATCTGGCAGGACCCGCGCGCGCCCAGGTCGAGCGCGATGAAGAAACCTGCTTCATCAGCCGCGCGCTGGATAACCTCCAGCGGCGTCCCGGCCCGGACCGTGATGGTTGCGGCGTCGGCATCCAGCTCTTCGATTCCCGAGAACCGCTCAAGCGAGATCATCACCGCGCGCTCAACAGGATGGCCACCACCTGCCAGACCGGTGAGCCCGCCCTGCGGCACCACGGCAACACCGTGAGCTGCGCAGATGCGCATGGCCTCGGCGATGCCTTCGGGGCTGTCGGGCCGGACCACTGCCAGCGGCCGCACCGCCGGCAGATAGCTGGTGTCCTGCATATTGCGCTGAGGGATATCGTCACCGGTCATGACCGCTGCTGCCGGGAACTGCTGGCGCAGCTCAGCCATACAGCTATCAAGATTTACGGACATCTGGTTCGGTGGAGTGGACATCGATGAAATTTTCCCAGGTTGGATGGCCGCCGCGCAGGCGTGCTGCGCGGCGGGATATGGCTTACTTGCCGCGCAGCTTGTCGAGCTCGGTCATCAGGGCGTCGAAATTGTCCTTGCCGACCGTTTCCATACTGGCGTCGTAGACCGGCGCGACCAGAGCGCGCAGCTTGTCCATTTCCTCCGGCGAGAGTTCGGACACTTCCATGCCCTCGTTCTGGAGCTCGATCTGCGCCTCGGTCGTGACCGAACGGGATTTGCCGATCTGCGCGTCGCGGGCAGACGCTGCACACTCCTGTACAAGCGCCTGCTCGTCGGCATTCAACCCGTCCCAGACGGCCTTGGACATCAGCACCGGTGTCGGCGAGTAGGCGTGGCGGGTCAGGGTAAGGTACTTCTGCACCTCATAGAACTTCGAGGCCTGGATCAGTGGCAGCGGGTTTTCCTGTCCGTCCACCGCGCCGGTTTCGAGCGCGGTAAAGACTTCGCCGAAGGCCATCGGAACCGGATTAGCGCCCAAGCGGCGGAAGGTGTCGAGGAAGATCGGGTTCTGCATGACGCGGAAGTTCAGACCTTCAAAGTCCGAAACCGCATTGATCGGCCGCTTGGCATTGGTCGCGTTGCGGAAACCATTCTCCCAGATCGACAGCATCACCAGGCCGTGCGCGGGCATCTTGGCGGCAACATAATCAAAGTACGGGCCGGTCATGATCGCGTCGACTTCCTTGTCCGAAGCGAACATGAAGGGGAGTTCGAAGACGCTCATCGCCGGCTCGATACCGCCGATGGCGGCAGCGCCGGTAACAACCATCTCGATCGAGCCGGATCTTACCGACTGCGTCGCTTCGGCATCGTCACCCAATTGACCGTTGTAGAAGCCCCGCAGTTTCATCTTGCCGCCGGAGCCGTCTTCGAGGCAGGCCGACATGGCGTTGATGCCGGCCGAAACCGGGTGATCCTCGGAAGCGCCGTTTGACACCTTGAAGGTGTGGCTGCCGTATTCCGCCGCCTGTGCGGGGACGGCCAGCATTGCGGTTGTCAGTAGCGCAAACACGCTGGCCTTGATGATAGATCTGGACATTGATGTCTCCTCCCTTGCAGTTATGCAGTTGTCTCGAAATGGGGCCGCGCCCCGGTTGAGGTCATTGCAGCCATTCCATCGGAACCGTTACAATTTCGGGAAAGGCCACGAGCAGGAGCAGGACGGCTACCTGCGCGGCCAGAAATGGCAGTGAGCCCATGGCAACCTTGTGCATCGGCACGCCCGATACACCGGCGGCAACCGACAGCACGATGCCGACCGGTGGTGTTACAAGACCGATGGCTGTGTTGATGACGAAGATCACGCCAAAATAGATCGGGTCGATCCCGGCTTTCTCGACCACCGGCAGCAGCACCGGGGCCAGAATGAGGATCGTCGGTCCCATATCCAGCATGGTTCCGATCACAAGCACGAGCACCATGATCGCCAGCAGCAGCAGCTTGGGATTGTCAACCAGCGGGGCCACCAGATCGAGCACGATGCCCGACAGATCGGCAATCGATATGAACCAGGATGTCGCAAGCGCCGCCGCCGCCAGCAACATAACCACCGATGTGGTGAGAGCCGCCCTGCGGAACACATCGAACAGGTCGGAGAACTTCAATTCTCCGTGCACGAAGATTCCCACCACCAAGGCGTAGACGGCGGCTATCACGGCGGCCTCGGTCGGGGTAACGACACCGAAACGGATACCGCCCAGGATGATCACCGGCAATCCGAGAGAGAACAAGGCCGCACGCAAGGCCCGCAGCCGCTCAGGCCATTCCTGGCGCGGCAGTGGCGGCACGTTCTCGCGCCGGGCCAGGAAGATCCAGACCGCGAGCGCGCTCAGCCCCATCAGGGCGCCCGGCACGATACCGGCCATAAAGAGCTTTGTGATCGACAGATTGGTCGCCACTCCGAAGATGATATAGGCGATCGACGGCGGGATGATGGGAGCAATGATGCCTCCCGAAGCCATCAGGCCAACCGACCGCGCTTCGTCATGTCCCGACTTGCGCATCATCGGCAGCAGGATGGCAATCAGCGCCGCAGTATCCGCCGCTGCCGAGCCCGACAGCGAGGCCAGAATAATGGCGGCAAAAATAGCCACCACACCGAGTCCGCCGCGCAGGTGCCCGACAAAGGCCATGGCAAAGGCGATGATCCGCTTGGACATTCCGCCGGCATTCATCAACTCGCCAGCCAGCAGGAAGAACGGGATAGCCAGCAGAGAAAAATTATTGGCTCCGACAACAAGCCGCTGGGTGATGATCTGCGGGTCGAACAGATCGAGCGTGATCCCCATCGTGACCGCGCAAATCAGAAGCGCGAATGCAACGGGAACGCCGGTGATCAGGGTCAGGCCAAGGGTGACCAGAAAAACAATGAGGCTCATTCCGCATGCGCCTTTTCAGCAGCCGGAAGTTCGCTCAGCCGCCCGGTGGCATATCCCACCATGCGCAGTCCGGAATAGAGACCAGTCACGATACTCATCGGCAAGGCGACACCGAACACCCAGATCATGGGAAGCCCTGTCACCGGCGCGGAGTTCGTCGCATTGACATGCCACTGCATCACCGTGCCGACAATGATCAGCACACAGACGCCAAGCACCAGCGCATTGGCGATGGTGAGCAGCACCCGGCGCAATCCCGGCCCCACGCTCATCACCACCAGGTCGAAGCCCATATGCAGGTTGAGCCGGGTCGCGGTCATCGCGCCCAGAAAGATCAGCCAGACGAAACAGAACCGCGACATTTCCTCGGAAATGTCGAGCCCGGATCCAAAGCCGTAACGCAGGACGACATTGACAAAGACCATGGCGGTCATTGCCGCCAGCAGCAGCACAAGCAGGATATCGTTGATCCGGAAGAACAGGGTCTCAAGACGTTTCATTTCCGCCCTCCTGCGACACGAATCGTCTCTCCGCTGACATAGGGAGCAGCAAGCAGGAGCCAGGCAGCGGCTTCAGCCACTTCACGCGCCTCGCCGAGACGAGCAAGCGGAATGCCGGCTGTGGTTGCTTCCAATGCATCGCGATCTGCAAAAAGAGTTGTCTGGATTTCGGTGTCGATAATTCCCGGCGCGAGCGCATTGACCCTCAGACCGGGCGCAAGGTCCCGCGCCATCGCCGCTGTAAGCGCCAAGATCGCGCCCTTACTCGCGCCATAGACCGCCCGCCCCGTGGCCCCGCCATTCATTCCGGCAATAGAGGCCATGTTGACAATCGCCGCACTTGGATGCGGCTGCCGGACGCACAGAAACGCGGACGTCACCAGCAATGTGCCGCGCAGATTGATCCCCATGACCCTGTCGATCTCGACCGCATCCATGGCATCGAAGGACATTGCCCGGCCGAGGATGCCGGCATTGTTGACGAGATGCGTGGGAGCCAGGGGAAGCGCTGCTTCGGCCTTGGCAACAGATTCTGCATCGGAAATATCGAGCGGTGCGACATGGGCTGCAGACCCAAGCGCGGAACTGGCCTCAGCAAGCGCCGCGGCGTCAATGTCCCACAGGATCACCGCCGCGCCCCGGGCCACAACCTCGTCGGCGATTGCCCGGCCAATGCCGCGCGCGCCACCTGTAATCAGGACAACCGGCCGGGTCATTCCGAGCCGCTCTCGATCTCGTGCCGATGGGCAAATTGCTGATGCGGCGCGAGACCGATCAGCGCGCAGAACTGGCTGTAGTCATAGCCCACCGGCGGCAGGGCCCCGCTGGATCGAAGGGCGGCGAAGGCAGCAGTCTGCGCCGCCAGCCCTGCAAACAGTCCGGTCACCGCGTAGAGACAGATGGCAAACCCCATCTGGTCCAGCGTCTTCAAATCAAGGCGCGCCGCATCGGTGCCATCGACGATGCTGATCACCTTGGGGCCTTGTACCCGGGCCGCGATCGCCTCAACCTCGGCCACCGTCTTGACGCCGTCGACGAAGACCAGATCCACGCCGAGACCGGCATAGCGCCGGGCCCGCTCTGCCGCCACCTCGATGCCACTGCCGGGCAGCGCATCCGTGCGGGCGATAATAATCATGTCTCCATATTCGTCGCGCGCGGCGAGCGCCGTCTTCAGCCGGGCCTCGGCCTCGGCTATTGGCACCACCTTGACGCCAGCCAGCTGGCCGCAGCGCTTTGGCGAGACCTGGTCCTCCAGGTGCAATGCCGCCACGCCGGCCTGCACATAGTCGGCAACAGCGCGGCGAATATTCAAAGGGCCGCCATATCCGGTGTCGGCATCGGCAATCACCGGCACATCCACGGCGCGGCACATCGCGCGGGCATGCTCGGCCATTTCGGTTTGTGTCATCAGCCCGAGATCCGGCAGGCCCAGCCTGCTTGCCGTGGCGCCCAGGCCGGTCATGTAGACAGCCTCGAACCCGGCAGCCGCGATCACCCGGGCCGACAAGGCATCGGGCGCACCGGGAGCGGCCAGAATGCCACCCTGCTGCAGCCTTTGGCGCAAGATTCGCACGGTCATCGTGAGCCGCTACGTGTCATGGCTGGATCTCCCCCCCAACATTGATATGTGTTACACATAACAACAGAGATCACGAGACGTCAAGAGCAGAGTGGCCATCACACGCCCCTCGCCGGACGGACCCGTTGCGTGGGCCCCGCGCGCCTATTCCGGGGCTCGAAAAGCGCTTTTCGGCACCGTCTTCAAAGGACTGCTGTGGTGGCCCCTGAAAGACGAGCGCGCTGAACTGAACGCTTCGAAGCCCGAATCCGCCGGCAGAACCGGCACAAAAGCCTGGCTTAACCGGAAACCGGCGGTGGGGTTTCGTGACAGGCAATACGCTTGTTGACTAGTATGGAAGTATGGCATAATCTCTGCGCCGGAGGAGAAGGCATGACAATCCAGAACAATTCCGCGCAAGCGCTCGACCTGAGTGCGGCCGTTGGCCCTCAGATCTACCGTCTGCTGCGGAAGCGCATTATCCGCAACACTCTCAATCCGGGAACGCGCGTTTCCGAATCGGAAATTGCGCTGGAATATTCCGTGAGCCGGCAACCTGTCCGCGAGGCCTTCATCAAGCTGGCCGAAGAGGGGCTTGTCGAGATCCGCCCGCAGCGCGGCACTTTCGTTTGCAAGATCGAGAACCAGGCGGTCATGGACGCCCGGTTTATTCGCGAGGCAATCGAGAAGGATATTGTCAGGCATCTTGCCGAGAACATCGATGAAGATGCGATTGCCCGGCTGAACCGGGAAATCTCCGAACAACGCAGTGCTGAAGCCGACGCGGCGCGGTTCATGGAGCTTGACGACCGTTTCCATGCCCTGCTGGCCGAGGCCGCTGGCAAGGGGCGCGTCTGGAAGACGGTCGAGGGGCTCAAGTCCCAGATGGACAGGGTGAGACACCTGTCGCTGATGCAGTTTCCCATACCCAAGCTCATCGGTCAGCACGAGGCGATCGTTGATGCGATCAGCAAAAGAGACGGAGAGGGTGCGGCGCTGGCCATGCGCGGCCACCTGCGTGAAATTCTCGACTACCTTCCCGGGGTTGCGGAGGCAAATCCGGGGTTTTTCGAGAAGCGGTCATGACGGCCGATACCGAAAACAACATATCCAGGAGGAAAACATGAAACTGCCCAATCTCGGAAAGACACTGCTCGGCGCCTTTGCTGCCGGACTTCTTGCAAGCTCGGCATTTGCCGCCGACATGACCCTCAAGCTTGGCCACCTCGCAAACGAGGATAATTCCTGGCACAAGGCATCGGTCAAATTTGCCGAAGAACTGAAGGCGCGGACAGGCGGGCGCATTGAAGTGGAAGTGTTCCCCAACGAGTCTCTCGGTAAGGAAATAGACCTCATCAACGGCATGCAGCTCGGCACAGTGGACCTGACGATCACCGGTGAGAGTCTGCAGAACTGGGCGCCAATGGCAGCCTTGCTGGCCGTTCCCTACGCCTACAAGTCGATCGAGCACATGGATGAAGTCGCCAGCGGTGAAATCGGTGACAAGATCAAGGCGCAGATCATCGAAAAGGCGCAGATCCGCCCGATCGCCCATTTTGCCCGCGGCCCGCGCAACCTGACCTCGAACTACCCGGTCAAGTCGCCGGATGACCTTAAGGGCCTGAAGATGCGCGTGCCCAATGTGCCGCTCTTCGTTGATGTCTGGAAAGCGCTGGGCGCCAATCCCGGTCCGATGGCGTTCTCCGAAGTCTTCACATCGCTACAGAACGGCACGATCGGCGCGCAGGAAAATCCGCTGGCGCTGATCCGCTCGGCAAACTTCAACGAAGTGCAGAGCCACGTGAACCTCACCGAGCATGTGCGATCCTGGATCTATCTGACCATCGCCGAATCCACATGGGGCAAACTCTCCCCCGAAGATCAGACCTCGGTGATGGAGGCTGCAAGCGCGGCTCAGGACTACGAACGCGGCCTTTTCAACGAATCGCTGGAAGCCGACCGCAAATATCTCGAGGAAAAGGGCATGACCTTTGTCGAGGTGGATGGCGCAGCCTTCCAGGCGAAAGCCAAGGATGCGGTGCTTGCCAACGTCAATGACGAGATCAAGCCAATCGTCGAGCAGCTGTTTTCGAACTAAGCCCTAAGACAGTCACGGGCGCGCCAGGCTGGCGCGCCCGTGCTTCCTCCATATTGGGATCTGCACATGCTCAAACTCGCCACCTCGCTGGTCTGGTTTACGCGCGCCGCAACCGGAATTGCATTCGCCGTTCTGATGGGAGCGGTGGTCATCCAGGTCCTCGGCCGCTCGGTCTTGACGAGCTCTCCGGTCTGGACCGAAGAACTGACCCGGTATGCGCTGCTGTTTCTTGCCGCTTTCGGAACCGGCCTGTCCTTTCGCAGCGGCGACCTTGTCAATGTTGACATCATCAGTGAATCCCTGCCGGGCAGGTGGCCCTGGCTGCTTCGCCTGTTCGGAGCCATCGTCACCGCACTGATGTGCGCGGTGCTTCTGGTTCCGGCGTGGAAATATACGTCCATCGGCGCGATGCAGACCTCTCCGGCGCTTGGCTGGCGCATGGACCTGATCCATGTCAGCATGCTGCTGCTGATTGTTTTTCTCATGCTGTTCGCCATGGCACGTGCCGTATTCATGATCCTCACCGGCTCCGACGGGCTTCCGGAAAACCGTGTGCAGGAGCTTCACCCATGAGCCTCGCGATTCTCATCGCCGTTTTCGTCGCCGGACTGGCACTCGGATTTCCCGTGGCAATCACGCTCGGTCTGGCATCCATGGCCTATCTTGCTTCGGCAGACATCCCGCTCGTCGTCATGCCGCAGAAGATGTATGCCGGCATCGACGTCTTCGTGCTGCTGTGCATTCCCGGCTTTATTCTTGCCGGCAACCTGATGAATTCCGGCGGCATCACCGAACGCATCATACGGTTTGCCAATGCCATTGTCGGCTGGGCTCGTGGCGGTCTTGGCCTGACGAATGTGGCAGGTTCGATGTTGTTCGGCGGCATATCGGGGACAGCCGTCGCCGACGCCGCATCGATCGGCGGCATGATGATTCCGGGCATGAAGAAGGCTGGCTACCCGGCGGACTTCTCGGCTGCGGTCACAGCCGCGTCTTCGACTGTTGGCCCGATTATCCCGCCATCGGTTCCGATGATCATTGTCGGCGCTCTCTCCGGCATCTCTGTCGGCAAGATGTTCCTGGCAGGTGCGATACCGGGCCTGCTGATGGGGCTTGCGATGATGGTAACGACCTACATCATCGCCGTACGCCGCAATTTTCCGCGCCAGCCCTGGCAGGGTTTTGCAGAACTGGGCAAATCCTTCTTCAGTGCATTCTGGGCGATCGCCATGACCGGCCTTATCATCGGCGGCCTGATGTCCGGCCTTGCAACGCCGACCGAGACCGCCGTTGTTGCCAGCATCTATGCATTTATTGTCGGTGCGTTTGTTTACCGTGACCTGTCCATTCGGGACGTTCCGAAAATTGTCATCGACAGCGCGATCTCGTCTGCAGCCATTCTGGCGCTCGTCGGATTTGCCAATGTGTTCGGCTGGATCCTGGTCTCGGAACGGATTCCGCAAACCATTGCCGGGGCGGTCCTGTCGGTGACCGACAACAAATTCGTCGTCATCCTGCTGATCAATATCCTGCTGCTCTTTGTCGGCATGTTCATGGAGACGATCGCCGCCCTGATCATTCTGTTCGTGCCGCTTCTGGCCCTTGCGCAAGGCGTCGGGGTCGATCCTCTGCATTTTGCCACCTTTGCCGTGCTGAACCTGATGATCGGTCTGACAACACCACCGGTCGGCGTGTGCCTGTTTATCTGCGCCAACATTGCAAAACTGCCGCTGACGCCGGTCGTCCGCGCGATCATGCCGTTTCTCTTGACGAACATCATTGTCCTGATGCTGGTATCCTATGTTCCTGCGCTTGCGACATGGTTGCCGTCTGTTCTGCTTGACTAGGAGCCCTTTCATGCAAATCCGTGTCTGTCGGCTCTATGGCAAGCGCGACATCCGTATCGAAACCGATGAGGTCGGCGATCCACAGCCTGGAGAGGTTCTCGTGCAGATGGGGGCTGGCGGAATCTGCGGGTCGGATCTTCATTACTACCAGGATGGTGGTTTTGGCCCGATCCGGGTGCGCGAGCCGATTATCCTTGGCCACGAGGTCGCCGGGACCGTCGTGGCGGTTGGCCCGGCAGTCACGAGCTTGCATGCCGGCGATCGCGTTGCGGTCAATCCAAGCCGGCCCTGCGGACATTGCAGATACTGCCGGGATGGAAAGTTCCAGCATTGCCTGGAAATGCGGTTCCTGGGATCCGCAATGCGGTTTCCGCATGAGCAAGGCGGTTTTCGCGGCCACATGCTGCTGGCTGCCCCGCAATGCCTGCCAATCGCCGACGAGGTTCCCATAGGCGAAGCGGCCTGCTCGGAACCGCTTGCGGTATGTGTTCACGCCGCCAACCGGGCAGGCGACATTCGGGGCCGGAAAGTGCTGGTTACGGGCGCCGGCCCCATCGGCGCGCTGTGTGTGGCGGTTGCGGCGCATCGCGGCGCTTCCGAAATCGTCGTGACGGATCTGCAGGATGCCACCCTGGCGATTGCGGAGAAAATGGGCGCTACACGCACGATCAATGTCGCCAAAGACGCCAACGCAATGGATGAGTATTTCAAGGACAAGGGATATTTCGACCTGGCCTTTGAATGTTCTGCCGCCCCATCCGCCATTCATACCGCAGTATCGGCACTGAGCCCGCTCGGCAGATTGGTTCAGGTGGGCGTCGCCGGTGAAGTTTTAGTCCCGCTCAACCTGATCGTGAGCAAGGAAATCGAGCTTCTGGGTACACACCGGTTTCATGCGGAATTCGCGCAAGCGGTCGATCTGATCAATTCTCGAAGCATTGATGTCAGTCCGATGATCACCGCGACCTATGCGCTCGAAGACGCACTCGCTGCGTTTGAAGCCGCCGGCGACCGGACCCGTTCGGTAAAGGTGCAACTAGCCTTTTAAGCGCGCTGCTCGAGGGGTGAAATCAAGTCGGAACGTGGACACTTTGCCCGCACGGGGAAACGCCAGCCGGCAAAGTGCCAACAGCGCTCTAGGATACGGTTCCGCGCGCGTCCACCGGCGCCCGGACCAGCGCGCCATCAGCCTTCATCAGCCACGCCGCGTCGAACAGGTTGGAGACGACGCAGACATGGTTGGGGATCACCACGATGCGCTGACCGATACGGTAGTTGTCGGCCGGTCCGTGGTGCAGCACGCCATGTTCCTCGCTCAGCGAGACAATCGCGGTGTCGGTGGAGCCAGCGACATGACCAAACCCCTCAAGCCCGAGCAGATCCGACGTCAGGCTCTTGGAGCCGGCATCGATCACCACCCTGCCCGGCGCCGGGATGCTGACCACCGTGGCGAGCACGCCGAGCGCGCAATCCTCAAACCCGCAGGCGCCGCGCTCGACCAGCGAGCGGTCATTGTAGATGTAGGTGCCGGCGCGATATTCGGTAAAAACACCAAGCGGCGCGGCACTGGCCATATCGGGCGAGCCACCGGTGGTGACGACAGGGCAATCGAGTCCAGCAACGGCTAGCTTCTCGACCGTCTCGCGCATGAAAGCTGCGGCTGCCGCTGCCCCACCCACTGCCGGATAGGTCATCAGGCCACCAAAGCGCAACCCCGGGCTCGCGGCGATGATTGCGGCGAGATCGTACGCCTCTGCAGGGCTTTGCACGCCGCAGCGGCCGGCGCCGGTGTCGCATTCGACCAGCACCTCGAGCGGCCGTTCGGCATCGGCAAAAGCGCCACTCAGCCCGGCGACCGTGGTCGCGCTGTCGGCTGTCACCGCCAGCCTGTCAACGCGGCCGGCGAGGCTGCGCAGCCGGGCGAGCTTTTCTGCGCCGAGAATGTTGAAGGTGATCAGGATATCCTTGAGCCCGCCATCGGCCATCACCGCGGCCTCATCCACCTTCTGACAATTGATGCCGGCGGCGCCGGCCTCCATCTGGGCGCGGGCGAAACCCACCATCTTGTGGGTCTTGATATGCGGACGAAAGGCAAGCCCCTTGGCATCGCAATGATCCTGCAACCGGCGGATATTGGCGAGCGCGATCGCTTCGTCGATGATGATGCAGGGCGTGTCGAGTTCGCCGAATTGGTCAGCCGAGAGCATTGTGCGGATCCTCTACCCGCGGCCAGATGGCGCGCGTGAGATGCTTGTAGTCATTGGTGACGGGATTGTTCGGATAGGGACCGTCAATGGCAACATAGAGGATTTCGCTGGCGATATGCGAGAACGCCTCCTGGAAATGATTGGTCGATTTCACCGCCAGCACCGATTTTGCCTTCGGGTCGATGCCGAAATTGGAGAAGATGTCGGGATTGAAGACCTGCGAGCGGACGGTGTTGAGGATGACATCGATACCGCCAACCTCGATCCAGACAGAAGCACCAAGCGGTACCACGCTGTCGCCGAAGCTCTGCAGCGCGGCGGTGCGGGTGCCGCGCACAATCACTTCCGCATCGAGCGGCTCGCCGCTGCCCGCTGACATCTTGCCGCCGAAACGGAGCTGCAGCCGGGCCCCCTCACCCGCCGAGATGCAGGTGCGCACCGCGATCGGGTCCCAGATCGAGGCGAGCGCCGCGTTCTTCACGCCGCGCTTGAGCATGGCGCGCAACAGCACGGTGGAATCGCCGGGCACGCCGCCACCGGGATTGTCCCAGACATCGGCAATCACCACGGGTCCGTCCGCCATCGCCGCGGCCCGGTCGAGCGCCTGTTCGGGACTGAGGAATTCCGGCCTTGTGCTGCCGCGAAAGCTGAACAGTTCCTCGCCCAGCTTGCGGGCGAGTTCGTCGGCCATCTCCGCATCATTGTCGGTGACGACGATCACCTTGGTGCCGAGATCCGGCACATCGCCGGCCATGAAGCCGTGGATCACCGAAACCGAGAGGATGCCGGGCTGCCGTTCAAGCCCGCGCATGCGGTCAACGAAGCCGCGCATCGGTTGCCGCGAAGTGGGCAGCAGTTCGATCATCCGGCAGTCCTGCACGGCGATCACCGGCTTGATTTCGCCTGCGAGCGCACGGTTGGCAAGCTCCACCAGGCGTTCGCCGGTTTCGGCGAAATCGGTATGCGGGAATTCCTTGAACACCGTGACAATGTCGAGATTGTCGATGCGGCGGGAACTCAGATGGCTGTGCGGATCGAAGCTCGCCCCAATCAGCGTATCGGGGCCGACAATGCCGCGCACCGCCTCAAGCAGCTCGCCTTCGCAGTCGAGGCAATTTTGCGCCACCATGGCGCCATGCAGGCCGAGCAGCACGGCGTCAAGCGGCAACGCTGCCTCGATCTCGGCAAGCATCTGGTCGCGCAGCAGCTGCCAGGTGCGATTGTTGACGATGCCGCCCGGCTCGGCCCAGGTCGCCGTGCCCTCGATCACCTGCCAGCCATAGCTTCCGGCGCGGGCGCGCGCGGCGGGAAAGACGGCGCTGCACAAAGTGGGGGTGAGCGGATGCTCGCCGGGTGGTGCGTAGAAGCTGTCCTTGAAATCCTGCAGGTCGGTTATGAGCGGGGAGAAGGTGTTGGACTCGGTGGCGAGCGAACCGACATATACCCGTTTGGCATTGGTTTTCATGCAAAGTCTTTCTGCAGGTCTTCGATGTGATGGCAGGCGCTGAAATGCCCGGTGCCGACCGCCTGTGGGAGCGGCGGAGTGGTCCGGCAGATGTCGGTGGCGAACTTGCAGCGGGGATGAAAGGCGCAGCCCGATGGCGGCGCGGCGGCGTTGGCCGGTTCGCCCAGATCCTCCACCCGCTTGCGGCCGGGAACGATGCGCGGGATCGAGGACAACAGCAGCCGCGTATAGGGATGCGAAGGCTGCTCGAAAATCTCGGCGCGGGTGCCGATCTCGACAATCCGGCCCAGATACATCACCGCGACCCGGTCACTGACATGGCGGACAACGCCGAGATCATGGCTGATGAACAGCATCGAGACGCCGGAATCGCGCTGCAGATCCTTGATCAGGTTGAGAACCTGCGCCTGGATCGACACATCGAGCGCGGAGACCGCCTCGTCGGCGATGACCAGCCGCGGCTTGAGGATCATCACCCGGGCAATGCCGATGCGCTGGCGCTGACCGCCGGAGAATTCATGCGGATAGCGTTCCATCACCTTGGGGTCGAGGCCGACGAGCTGCAGCGTCTCGGCGATGAGCGCACGAGCCTCGGCGCGGTTTTTCGCCAGCCCGTGAATGCGCAGCGGTTCGGCCAGCGTCTGCTCGATGGTCAGCCGCGGATTGAGCGAGGCGAAGGGATCCTGGAAGATCATCTGGATCTCGCGCCTGAGCGGCCGGAATTCGGATTGACTGAGGGGCAGGATATCGCGGCCATCGAGCCGGGCGGTGCCGCCCGAAGCGGTCTCGAGCCGCGTCAGCGTCCGGCCGACGGTCGACTTGCCGCAGCCGGATTCTCCGACCAGGCTCAGCACCTCGCCGGCGCCAATGGAAAAACTCACGCCGTCGACGGCCTTGAGCAGGCGGCGGCCGGAGCCGAAAGGCCGCGCCGTGCCGAGAAAGAAGTGGGTTTTGAGGTCTTCAACCTCAAGCAGGGGAGCGGCACTCATGCTGGATCCTCGCCGGGAAAATGGCAGCGGGCGAAATGGTCC
>Ga0114910_1000680_pt1 | contig 16925 bp, 15 predicted proteins | sample MalvireepMed_908_FD_83500 | JGI IMG/M metagenome (GOLD analysis project Ga0114910, IMG submission 83500) | Marine viral communities from the Global Malaspina Expedition - Malaspina viral metaG DeepMed_908 | ecosystem: Environmental > Aquatic > Marine > Oceanic | place: Mediterranean Sea...
GCAGCGCCTCATGCCCGAAGGCCCCCGCGCCACCCTTGATCGAATGGACCGCGCGGAACACGCCCGCGATCACATCGGCCGAGGTGTCCCCGTCGGCCATCGTGCTGAGGCCCTGTTCGGCGGTCGCAAGACCTTCGTTGCATTCTTCGAAGAAGATTGCCTGGATATCGTCGAGATCATCGCTCATGGGCATACTCGGCGGATCGCCGCTCCCAGTTTTTCGGGATCGAACGGCTTGGTGATCCAGCCGGTCGCGCCCGCGCTGCGTGCCCGTGCCTTCTTGTCGTCGGAGAATTCGGTCGACAGCACGAGGATCGGGATTGCGCGGAATTCGGGCATGGCGCGCACCGCCTCGATCAGCTCGAACCCGTCCATCTTGGGCATGTTGATGTCGGTGATCAGCAGATCGGGGTGCAGTTCGCACATGCGCGCCAGGCCGTGCTCGCCATCATCGGCGGTTTCGATGGCGAAACCCTGCTTGGTCAGCGATGCTTTTACGAGCATCCGCATGCTCGCCGAATCGTCGACGGTAAGAATGCGTTTGGTCACGCGGCAACTCCTTCGGATTCCAGGCCGATCTGTTCGGCCAGTCGGCAACGTTCGACGCGGTCTCGAAAGGCCGCACTGGGATTGGCAAAATTCAGCGGACGGCCCGCGCTACGCGCCTCCGCCTGCGCGGCGACCAGCAGCTGGAGGACGGCCTGGCCGACATTCTCCACCTCGCTGGCATCGATCTGCGCCGGTGCCTGCCCGTCTAGCGCGAGCACCAGCTGGACCCGCAGTTCTTCGGCAGTGGCGGTGGTGCCGTTGGCGGGAAGCGCGACGCAGGTCGGCTTGTTCGGTTCAGGCGGGTTGGGCATTGAGTTCACTATTCGCCTCCTCAAGTGCGGACTCGAGCTGTTGGAAGGAGGGCGCGTAACTCGAAGGGGTCATGCGCCGCGCGATTTCGATGGCCACCTGTGTGGGCAGGCCCTGGGCGTGGCCGATGATCGCGGTCTTCGCGATGTTGAAGGGTTTGGAGTCGGCCTCGATCGTCTCGTGCAGCTTGGCCGCCAGCGGGCCGACCAGACAGTAGGACAGCAGCACGCCGAGGAAGGTCCCCACCAGTGCGCCGCCGATCATGCCGCCCAGAATCTCGGTCGGCTGGTCGATCGAGCCCATGGTCTTGATCACGCCCAGCACGGCGGCGACGATGCCGATCGCGGGCAGGCCGTCGGCCATAACCTGAAGCGCGTGCTGCGGCTCCATTTCCTCATGATGATGCCGCTCGATGTCGTTTTCCATCGCCTCGGTCATCTGGTTCGGGTCTTCGAAATTGACCGTCATCATGCGCAGGTAGTCGCAGATGAACTCGATCAGGTGATGGTCCGCGAGAATGCGCGGATAGCGGTTCATCAGCGTGCTTTCTTCCGGGTTGTCGAGATGCGGCTCGATCGCGGTCGCGCCGCCTTTGCGGAAGGTCGTCAGCAGGGCGAACAGCATCGCCAGCAGGTCGCGGTAATCGCTTTCCTTCCAGCGCGGCCCCTTGAAAGAACGGATGAGGCCTTTGCCCGCCTTCTTCACCACGGACATGGAATTGGCCACCAGGAAGGCGCCGACGGCCGCGCCGCCGATGGCCATCATCTCATGCGGCAAGGCATGCGAAATGATGTCCATCTTGCCGCCGGCCATAATAAAGCTGCCGAACACGCAAACCAGGATGATGATAAGGCCGATGCCGTTTAGCATGGGATCACAGTCGCTTTCGTGGACGATTGGGTCTGAGTTGAATTATAGTGTCATCGCAGCAGGTTCGGGCGCGGTCGGTCCGGTTTATTGAGCCGGTGTGCCGGGATCCCCGCGCGGTCGTTCGATGACGGACAGGTAATCCTGCAATTCCTGCGCGCTCATCGCGGCGACGCTGGCGCTGGTGTGAAATCGGGACAGGCGGTAGGCGAGCTCGGCCGCCCAGTCGGCATCCACGTCGAACAGGGCGCAGAAGCCCCCGATGGTCGGCAGGCAGGTGTAGGCGAGGGCCGTGCCCTCGTCCCACAGCTCCTGCGTGAAATCCTCGATCGCCGTCAGCACGCCGTTGCGAAGCCCGCCCTTGTAGGCCGCGCGTTCGATCGTCTCGCCGCGCAGCAGGCAGGTTTCCGAGCAGTGGCGCCACTCCGACGGGACGCTGGGAGCGCCGAGATAATAGTCGCGGCGCGCGATGGCGCTCTCGACTTGCGGGCGCATGACCAGCAGCGGCCGCCGCTGTATCGTGGACATGGCGCGGATGCCGTGCAGCAGGCGATAGGCCTGATAATAGTTGGAGACCGTCGGCATAATCCACGCGCGGGGGCCGGTGACGGGCGGAAAGGGCGACGCGCCGCAGGCGCAGTCGAGCAGCTCCAGCTCGCCGCCATCATCGGCGAAACGCGCAAGCACATCGCGCGTATCGGGATCGACCGGGCCGATGGCGCAAACGTTTGCCACCTTGGCCGTCCGCAGCGTCTCGCCGATGGCAACGCGCATCCCGGCAAGAGGGTGGGTGGGCAGGTCCATGCGGGAATCCTCTTCATGGTGCGAAAGGTCCGCACGTTTGAATTATAGAAGGATCGCAATGGTTTGACGGCGACGTGCGTCGGAAAATAGGCCGCAGGCCGCGGCGCAGGCGGCTTTTCCTCTAGAATAGGAAGACAAAGCCATAGGAGTTTTTCTTGATGTCGCTTGCCGCTTACCAGAGTGTTCGCCGGCTCTCCGAAGCGCCCCGCGATACCGAGCATCGGCTGATGGGGCAGATTACCGGAGAGATGATCGTCGCCCGCGATGCGAAGAAGGTCGGGGCCGGCCTCGCCGATCCGCTCTATCGCAACCGCGAGATGTGGAACCTGTTCTCCGCCGATTGCGCCGCCCCGGGCAACGAACTGCCCCACCAGCTGCGCGCCTCCATCATATCGATCGCCCTGTGGGTGGACCGCTTTTCGAGCGAGGTCATTGCCGGACACGAGAGCATCGACGACCTGATCGAGGTCAACCGCAGCGTCATGGAAGGCCTCGCAGCGCACCGCCTCGTCAACGCCTGACGTTTCCGCCACCGGATTTCCCGCAGGGGAGCGACAGATTGCCTGTCGCTCCCCTTTTTCGTGTCCGCAATCCGGGTGAGGTCGCTCAGAGCCCGGGGCGCTTCACAGGCGCGCTTGCGGCGTCTGCGAGACGCCAAACGAAAACGGGCCGCCGCTCCTTTTTCGAGCGACGACCCGTCGTGTCGATATGTAGAGTGGCTGCCGGTCTAGAAGTCGTTCCAGTTGTCCGCGTCGCCCTGCCCCTCGCCGTCCGCGGGAAGCGCCGCGACCGGCGAGACGTAGGCCTTTGCAGACACGCCGCCGGAAGCCGGAAGCGAACGCGCCTTCGTCACCGGCGCGCTGAGCGATACCTTGTGCTTGCCCGAACCCGCGCCGGTCTGGAACGCCGAGGCCCTTTCGGACAGCGAGCCGACCTCGCTCATCAGGTTGCGGGCCGCAGCCGAGGTTTCTTCGACCATCGCAGCGTTCTGCTGCGTCGACTGGTCCATGCTGGAGATGGCCGAGCTGATCTCGGTCACCGACGAGGACTGCGTCTGGTTGTCGGCCGCCATCGTGCCGAGCAGGGTGTGCACTTCGCCCACGCCTTCGGTGATTTCGGCGAGCGCGCCGTCGACGCGCTCTACCGCGTTCACGGCAGTGCCGATGTCGGTCTGCGTCACGGTGAGCTGGTCGCGCGCGAGCTTGGCTTCTTCTTCGGCGCGCATGGCCAGCGCGCTGACCAGGTCGGCGACGACGGCGAAGCCGCGGCCCGCTTCACCCGCGCGCCCCGCTTCCACGGCGGCGTTCATCGCGAGAACGCGCGTCTGGAAGGCGATCTTGTCGAGGCCTTCGATAACCGCGTCGATGCCCTTGGCGCTTTCGCTGACCCGGCCCATCGCCTGGACGGCTTCGTCGGCGATCGTGCGCCCGCCATTGACTGCCTGGATGGCGAAATCGGCACGCTCGACGGTTTTGTGTCCGGCGTCCGCAATGGCCTTGAGCCGCTGGTCGATCTGGGTCAGCGAGGCGGAGGTTTCTTCGATGCTGGCGGCATTGCTTTCGGTGCGCCGGGCGAGATCTTCCGATGCCTGCGCAATCTCGCGCGTGCCGGTGCCGATCGCCTCCGCACTGTCGGCCACTGCCGAGATCATCTCGCGCAGGTGCGTCACCGCTTCGTTGAAGTTGGTTTTCACCCCGGCATATTCGGGGGCAAAATCGGCGTCGATTTTGGCGGTGAGGTCGCCCCGCGACAGACGGCTGAGTTCCCTCTCAAGCGCTTCTACCACGACTTCCTGCGAAGCCTTGGTCCGCTCGAAATAGATCGAGACCGACAGTTCCATGTCCATCAGTGCGGCTTTGAGCACCGAGATGATCAGCTCGATATCGTTCGATCCGCCGGGCACGAGCCGCTTGACGCCGGAGCCCCCTGCCAGGCCGCGGAACATCTCTTCAAGCAGCACCGCGTAGGCGCCGATGTACCAGCGCGGTTCGAGCCCGATGATGGCGTGCCGTTCACCGATACGCCGCACGCTTTCGTAATAGTCGTCGTCGAACTGTGCCGTGGCGATGTTGTTCCAGTGGCGCGACTGGGCCGCCTTGGCACCGGACATGTGATTTTCGTCGCTGAAGAAGCGCGCCGTTTCCGGGGTCTTGCGGACGACATCGTAGAAACGGTCGAGCGCCTTGGGCAGAACCCGTTCGATCCGCGATTTGGCTTTGGGCAGGAGCGATTGTTGCTTCGAATCGAACGCTGCAAATTTCAGGCGCGATTGCATTTCTTGATTGGACATTTCGATTAGCCTCTCGATCGAAAGTTGGGGAATTTAACCGCAGCGCCATGGTCGACCGCAGGCCATGGCGAGGGAGACGGCCGGTCATCGGCATGGAGACCAGACGGGCCACCACTCCTCGCGAAGCGACGACCCGCCGTGTCGATATGTTCGGCAGTTGCTGCCTTAGAAGTCGTTCCAGTCGCCGTCGGACTGCGCTGCGCCATTCGTCGGAAGTGCCGCGACAGGCGAGACGTAGCTCTTGGCGGGCTTGTCGGCAGAAGCCGGGAGCGAGCGCGCCGTCGTCGCCGGTGCGGTGACCGTGACCTTGGGCCTGGCGGAAACGACGCCAGCTTTGCCGGTCTGGAACAGCGCTGCCCGTTCGGAGAGCGAGGCAACTTCGTTCAGCAGGTTGCGCGCCGCAGCCGAGGTTTCTTCCACCATCGCGGCGTTCTGCTGCGTCGACTGGTCCATGCTGGAGATGGCCGAGGTGATCTCGGTCACCGATGACGACTGCGTCTGGTTGTCGGCCGCCATCGTGCCGAGCAGGGTGTGCACCTCGCCCACGCCTTCGGTGATTTCGGCGAGCGCGCCGTCGACGCGCTCCACGGCGTTCACCGCAGTGCCAATGTCGGTCTGCGTCACGGTGAGCTGGTCGCGCGCGAGCTTGGCTTCTTCTTCGGCACGCATGGCCAGCGCGCTGACCAGATCGGCGACGACCGCGAAGCCGCGGCCCGCCTCACCGGCACGGCCCGCTTCGACGGCGGCGTTCATTGCGAGAACGCGCGTCTGGAAGGCGATCTTGTCGAGGCCTTCGATAACCGCGTCGATGCCCTTGGCACTTTCGCTGACCCGGCCCATCGCCTGAACCGCTTCGTTCGCGATCGAGCGACCGCCGCTGACGACGGTGATCGCGGAATCGGCGCGTTCCACGGTCTTCCGGCCCGAGCCTGCGGTGGCCCGCAGCCGCTCGTCGATCTGCGCGAGCGAGGCGGAGGTTTCTTCGAGGCTGGCGGCGTTGCTTTCGGTGCGGCGGGCAAGATCTTCCGACGCCTGGGCAATCTCGCGCGAGCCGGTACCGATTGCCTCGGCGCTGTCGGCCACGGCCGAAATCATCTCGCGCAGGCGCGCCACGGCTTCGTTGAAGTTGGTCTTGAGCTCCTCGTAAGCAGGCGGGAATTCCGCGTTTACCTCGGCAGTCAGATCGCCTTCGGACAGCTTGGCGAGATGCGCGGCAAGAACTTTCACGACCTCGGCCTGCTCGTCCGCCTGACGCTTCTGATCGACCGCCGCATCGCGGAAGGTGAACATGGCCCGGGTGATCCGCCCCACGCAGTCCTGATAGTCGACGAACTCAATGGGCGATTCGAGGTCGCCAGCGGCGAGGCCTTCCATACGGACCACGGTGGTCACGTAGGGATCGGCGATAACCTTGCGGTAGATCGCGCCCATAATCGCCGCGGCGACGGTGGCAATCCCGCCCGCCAGGAGGGTGATGATGTCCCCCATGATGATACCGACGACGCCGACCATCGCGATCAGCGCCGCAAGCGAGCCGAACGCAACCAGCAGTTTCAATCTGATGGGCGCAACAGTTCTAAACCAGTGCATAGGATCCTCGTTATAGCTTGGGCGGAGTCCGAGGACGGTTGGTCGCTCGCGCGAGACTACCGCTTGGCTATACTTATAGGACGCGTGGACCGGTCACGGTGTCGGGCAGGCAGGAAAGAGTCCGACCGGCTAAAGCACGTGCTTGCCGAAGATGCGCTCAGGCTTCGATGAGGCCGGCGGAAAAGGCGATGCGCAAGGCTTCGGGCAGGCTTTGCACCTCGAGCTTGTCCATCATCTTGCCCCGGTACACCTCGACCGTGCGCGGACTGATATCGAGTTCGTAGCCGATGACCTTGTTCGACTTGCCCTCGATCAAGCCTTCCAGCACGTCGCGTTCGCGCGCCGAGAGCCGCGAGACCTTTTCGCGCGCCTCGCCGCTGCGAGCCAGCATCTGGCCGGTCTCTTCCAGAGTTTCGAACGCGAGATCGATCGTCTGCAACAACGCCTTGGGCTCGCAGGGCTTTTCGAGGAAGTCTGTCGCACCCGCCTTCATCGCCTGCACCGCAAGGCGCGTGTCGCCCTGCCCGGTGATAACGATCGGCAGGAGATTCGGGCGATCGCGGATCGCGTCGAGAACGTCGATGCCGCTGGCGCCGGGCATGTTCATGTCGAGCAGGATCAGCGCCGCATCCAGCTCATCGAGCGAGGCCAGAAATTCGTCCCCCGACGAAAAGGACCGCAGCACGGTGTTGCTATAAACCGACAGCAGAGAATAAAGTTCGGTGCGTACCGTCTGATCGTCGTCGACAATATAGATGCTACGCATAAGCCCTGCTCGTCATTCACTACGTCGGTGCGGCCGTCATGCCCCGGGTCGTCCGTCGCGACGGGACTGCGATGTCGGTTCGCGGCCGATCCCACAGATAGCCCTGACCGTTTCGCGCGCCCAAGGAAACGGCATGGGCGAGATGCTCCACCGTTTCAATGCCCTCGATCGTCGTCGCGATTCCGCGTTTCTCGCAGTAGCGGACCACCTCCTTCAGCAGCCCCGAGGGTTCGCGCCCGGCGAAGCACTTCCAGAAGATCTCCTTGTCGATCTTCAGTTCGGCCAGCGGGAGATCGAACAGACGTTCCAGACTCGTCGTCCCTCGCCCGAAATCGTCGATCGAAATGCCGCAGCCGCGCAACGCGAAGCGGCAGGCCGCAGCGGCGATCGCATCGAAGGAGTGCTCGTCTGCATGTTCGGTGATTTCGATCATCAACGAAGGCGGAGGCATTCGCCAGCGGTCCAGCGCGTCCTGCACAAGGTCCGGAAGCTCGGGCATGCACAGAATTGTCGGCGTGAAATTGATCGAGATCGGTGAGGGCGTGCCCGCCTCGCGCAGGGCCGAACCGAAGCGCACAGCATCGTCCAGCACCGCGCGTGTCAGCGATAGCTGGGTCTCCAGGCCCACGTCGGGACCGAAAATCGCTTCGGGGCCAATCTGCTCGCCCTCCACCGTGACACGCAGCAAAGCCTCGTACCCGACGATCGCGCCGTCCGACAGGGCGCGCTTGGACTGGAAGGCGGTCTTCATGTGCCGCTCGAGCGAACCGCTCCGTGCGAACCCGTCGATGAGCGCCTGCCGAACGGCGGGTGCCCTCGCCTTCTTGGCGTCAGGACCATCGACGAGAGCCATCAGAGACCGGATCGAAGAGGGCTTTTGCAGCGAGCCCAGCACGTTCAGTCCCGCGTCGCGCGCGCACCGGACCGCAGTCTGAATGATTCTCGGTTCATGGCCGCTCGCCACGATGAGGCAGAACTGGCGCTGTTCGTCGGCAAGTCTTCTGATGACCTGGAAGCCGTCCACGCCCGGCATGCTGAGGTCGAGCAAGAGGACGTCGGGGTCGCGACCGTCCGGGCCCGTCAACCGCTCGGGCGAGGTCGCCCACGAACACTCGTACCCGAACGCATTCAGCGCGCCGGAGATTTCGGCGCAAATCGTTTCATCGTCGTCGATGATGTGCAGGCGCGACCTAGGCATTCGCCGCCTCTACCTCAGCGCCGGAGGCGGGCTCGGCTGGAGCCACGACCACGAAGCCGGGAAAATCGATCGTCACGATCGCGCCCCGCTCGGGCGCTTCGCGCGATCGGATGGCAATCTGGCCGCCGATTTCCATGACGATCTGGCGCGAAATATAGAGCCCCAGACCCGTGCCGCGGTCCGAATCCTTGGTGGTCGTGAACGCGTCGAACGCCTCCTGGCTGTTCTTCAACGCCAGTCCGCCGCCATTGTCGGCGACGCTGATACGCAGCCCGTCACCCAGATGGATGACGGACAGTTCGATCGCTCCCTGCGGACTGTTCGGTTCGACTTCGCGCCTCATGGCGATGGAATCGACCGCATTCTGAATCGCGTTGACGAGGACCTGTTCGAGGCCGACGCGCGATGCCAGCAACCGCAGGGACGGCCCGTCGGGCAGGATCACCCGGACCCCGACATCGTGCTGGACCAGCAACGGCCGCATGAAGGACACCGCGGCGCCGACCACGTCCTTGAGGTCGAGCGGTTCGGGATCGCTGTCTTCGATCCGCGCATAGCCCGAAATGCGACCGATGATGTCGCGCGCGCGGTCGACCTGTTCGCTGATCCGGTCCAGCTTGCCGCGCGCCCGCTCCGTGCTCTCCTCGCTCTGCTGATCGAGCAGCAATCGTCCGTTCTCGGCGCAGAGCGAAATCGTGAAGAGGGGCTGCTTGAGCTCGTGGCTGAGCGCAGAGGCCATGCCGCCCAATTCCACCAGACGTGCCTGCTGAAGCATCCGGTTCTGCGCCAGCTTGGACTGGCGCAGACGCACCATCCACCCGGACCGCCAGTGGCCGGGCGCGATCAGGTCGCGCGCGACGAGCAGATACCATTCGCCCGGGTCACCGTCTGCAAGCCGGAACTCGATGAACGCCTCGGCCGACTCGCTCATTTCGGACAGGGCCATGCAGTCGTTCGGGTGCACTTTTTCGGACCGGTTTTCGGGCATGCGGTCTATGCCGACATCCTCGAAGTGGATCGTGCAGGTCTCCTGTTCGAACCTGATGTTCGAAGCCAGGCTCAGGTCCATTTCCTGCTTCAACTCGTTCACGGCGCGCGCGATCCGCTTGCTCTCCTCGACCAGCTCGGCAAAGCTGTTGTTGGCCGCGACGATCGCCTGGATGGGGCGCTCGAACTCGGAGAACGCCAGTTTCCTTGGTGCCGAAATGCCAGGGCGACCGAACCTTTCGGCTACGTCCTTCCAGGCGCGCAGGGATCGTTTCAGCGAGCGGGTGACGAGTAGCTGCAGCAATATCGCGATCAGCAGGATGAAAGCCGCGCCGAGCATCTCGACCAACACTTCGCGATAGGCGTTTTCCGCGAGCGGGCGGGTCGAATACAGGTAGAAAAAGTCACGGTCGGCGACCTCGGTTTGGGCAAGATGGCAGGCCGAAACCCAGTAGGCAAAGGTGTTGCGATCATTGGGGCCGGTGACCTGCGAACCGTCGTCGATCCGACTGCAACCGAATATCTCCATTGCGGCATCCGTGCGCAGGCCGTTCTCATTCTCGGAGATCAGTACCTTCTGGCGCGAGATGCCGGGATGGTCCAGCTCGGCCGTTCCCAAAAATGCCTCATTACCGAATATTCCGCGTCCGATCCGCAGTTCGACCCTGAGCTGCGTCTCGGCTTGGAAAGCGGCGAAGTCCTTCGGAAAACGGCTGACGCTTCCGACGAACAGGACGAGCGCCGATGCGAGAACGATCAGGGTAATCGAAGCGGGCAGCAGTTCCGAAAGGCTGATGCTTTTCTGGCGGTACACGCGCCCCTCGCGCAGGTTCACCACCAGCAGCGAAACGCCAAGATCGACGAGCGCCGCCATCAGCGCCTCGTTCAGGAGCTTTCGTATGATCGCCAGCTCGATGATCGTGTTCGATGCGTCGTAATAGAAATGGAGAAAAAGGTAGGCAGCAACCGCGCCGATGGTGAGGAAGAAGACGACGGTCGCGATCGCCAGCGAGCGGCCGGCAAAGCGTACCCTGTCGACGAACAGCACATGCGCCAACGCCAGGACGATCGTGAACACATGGCCCCACCACAGGAAGGATGCCCCCATCGTCAGGAGCACCATGGGTAACGCGAGTCTCAGGCCGCCCAGCCGGTAGGCGAGCAGGTAGAACAGCGGCCCGAGATAAAGCTCGAACCCCGGGGCGAGCACGATGCGGAATGAGCTCGCGGCGACGGCGACGACGCAAAAGACGACCGAAAATATCCATCCTCGTACGGTCATCTGACCGAGCATCCCCGGCCCGGCCGGCGGCTGCCTGCGGTCTGCAGAACGGGTGAGGAGGCGTACCATCAGGAGACCGCCTCCTGCGCCAGCAGCAGCAGCAGGATCTTGAAATCGAGCGGTTTGAACAGGAGAGGGATGTCGTATTTGACGATATCGCGCTTGCATTGATCGGTCAGGTCGATGTGGCCGGTCATCAGGATTTTGCGCAGGACTTTCGCCCTCAAGGCGGGGTCCGCGTCGATCTCGCGGACGAGGGTGAGGCCGCTCCCCTCGCGCAGGCGCAGATCGGTGAGCAAAATCAGTGGCTCCGATGCGTGTCTCACCCGCTCGATGCCGTCCGCGACACTCGCCGCTCCGCACACGGCGAAACCGCGCAGTTCGAGCATTTCGACCAACTCCTCGCGGACGTCGGATTCATCTTCGACAACCAGGATCATTGTGGGGGGAGTTCCGTCGGCCAAGAGTATCGCAAGGTTAGATGAACAAATGCTGCCAACCCGTTAACGATCGCAATCATGCTACTGAAATACCTGGCCAGGCTGAAATACCTAGCCGCCGATGCAAGCGTCCACAGAAATTTGGGCTCGACGAAGCGGTTACCAGCCGTCGTCTGCTCTTTCTGCGAGGGCTCCGGATCAATTGCGACCCGAATTCTTATAGGCGGTTTGCGGGCGATCCGATGCCTGGCCCAACGAAGCGTTCCATCAGCCATGCGGTCGCCGGCCCCATCGCCCCGTCCGATTGCGTGATGCCATAGAATTTGAGCGTACGACCGGGATCGTCGGGCATGGCGAGCCTCACCAGCGTTCCCGCCACCAGATCGCCCTCGATCATCGGCAGCGGCATGTTTCCCCAACCGATGCCTTCGCGCAGCAGCGCGTGCTTTGCGCCGAGGTCCGCCAGCCGCCAGGTGTGTGGCGAGTGGACCGCGAAGTCGCGCCCCTGCGTCAGCGGCGAACGGTCGGTCAGCACCAGCTGGATGTGGTCGCGCCCGGCACCAGGCTTGAGCTTCGCCTGCCGGGCGAGCGGATGGTCGGGCGCGGCGACCGGCACCAGCTGCACCGCGCCCGCCTCGATCCGGTCCAGCCCCTCGAGCTCGGCCGCGACCGGCCCGGCAATGCCGAGCCCCGCCCTGCCTTCCAGCACCAGCGCGGCGACCGCGCCGAGCGCCTCGACATGCAGGCGGAGCGGCACGGTCGGGAATTCGCTGGCGAAGGCGCGCAGCACCTGCGCCAGCCGCTCGGCCGGCAGCATCACGTCCACCGCCAGGCTGACCTCGGCCTCCAGCCCTTCGAGCAGGCCCTTCGCCCGCGCGCGCAACCCATCGAGGCCCGCCGCGATGACCCGCGCGTCGGCAAGGATCGCCTCGCCCTCCGGCGTCAGCACCGGGCGGCGCGTACCTTCGCGGCGGAACAGCGTGAGGCCCAGCTGCGCCTCGAGATTGTCCACCCCGTAGCTGATCACCGAAACCGCGCGGCCCAGCCGGCGACCGGCGGCGGCAAAGCTGCCTTCCTCGACCACCGCGAGAAAGATGCGAAGCTGGTCGAGCGTGGGGGAACCGGGAGCCGACATTTCCAATTTCTTGAATAAAGAGATCAAACTTATCTCACTTATCGGAAGGGACGCGCAAGCCTAAATCGAACTCAACGACGCGGGGCAGGCAGTCCCGCGAGGCACAAGGCAAGGAGAACCGAGATGATCGAAGTGCGTCCTTTCGAGAGCTTGGGTGGCGAAAACCACGGCTGGCTCGATGCCAAGCACCATTTTTCTTTCGCGAACTACCACGATCCGGCGCGGGTCCACTGGGGCAATCTGCGTGTGTGGAACGACGACACGATCCAGCCGCACACCGGCTTTCCGCCCCACCCGCACCGCGACATGGAAATCATCACCTATGTCCGCAAAGGCGCGATCACGCACGAGGACAGCCTCGGCAACAAGGGCCGCACCGAAGCGGGCGACGTACAGGTGATGAGCGCGGGCACCGGCATCCGCCATTCGGAATACAACCGCGAGGACGAGGTGACGCAGATCTTCCAGATCTGGATCATCCCCACCAGCGAAGGCGATGCGCCGCAATGGGGTGCCAAGCCGTTTCCCAAGGATGACCGCGCAGGCCAGTTCGTGGTCCTCGCCAGCGGTTACGAAGAGGATGACGACGCGCTGCCGATCCGCACCGATGCGCGGGTGGTGGGCGCCACCATCCCTGCCGGCGAGACGGTCGAATACAGGCTCGGCACGAGCCGCAAGGCCTACCTCGTCCCCGCGACCGGCAAGGTCGAGATCGACGGGCAGACCGTCGACGCACGCGATGGCGCAGCGATCAGCGATCTTGAAGTCCTGCGCATAACCGCCCGGGAAGACAGTGAAATCGTCCTCGTCGACGCGGCCTGAAACCCCTTTCTTCGGAGAATAAGACATGACCAATATCCTGCACGTGACCGCCAGCATTCGCGGCGATGAATCCGTCTCGCGCAAGCTCGGCAACCGGCTGGTCGAAAGGCTCGCCAACGCTTCGCAAGCGACGATCGTGACCCGCGATCTTGCCGCCAACGACCTGCCGCTGATCGACGCGGAGCGCTTTGCCGCCAACCTGACCCCGCCCGCCGATCGCAGCGAGAGCCAGCAGCGGCTCGCGGACGTCGCCGACACGCTGATCGGCGAATTGCAGGCGGCGGACACTCTGGTGCTCAGCCTGCCCGTCTACAACTTCGCCATGCCCTCCACGCTGAAAGCCTGGGCGGACCTCGTCGCGCGGGCGGGCACCACCTTCCGCTATACCGAGAATGGCCCCGAAGGCCTGCTGACGGGCAAGAAGGCTTTTGTCGCGATCGCCAGCGGTGGGACGCCCATCGGCAGCGGGATCGATTTCCTCTCGCCCTGGCTGCGCCATTTCCTCGGCTTCATTGGCATCACCGATGTCGAGATCGTCGCGGCCGACGGCATCATGGGTGTCGACGGCGAAGAGAAGATCGAAGCCGCCACGCAGGCCATCGAGGCTCTGGCGGTGGACAAGCTGGCGGCCTGACACGCTTCTTCCGGCAAAACAGCCGCATGCAGCGGCCGGCGGCGGTGCTTTTGCGCCATCGCCGGCCGCTCGCAACCATTTCGAGGGCTCGCTCGTTCGTCATCGAAGAGGAGTACTCATGGCAGCGCGTGCATATTGGCAAGGGCAGATCCGGCTGGCGCTGGTCTCTATCCCGGTGGAAATCTATTCGGCATCGCAAAGCGGCGCGAAAGTCAGCTTCCGGCAGATCCACGAGCCCTCGGGCAAGCGCATATCCTACGAAAAGGTGGTCGAGGGGGTCGGCCCGGTCGACCGCGACGACATCATCCGTGGATACGAGCTTTCCAAGAACAATTACGTCCTGCTCGAGGATGAAGAGATCGAAGCGGTCAAGATCGAGAGCAGGAAGACGCTCGAACTGGTCCAGTTCGTCGACCAGACCGAGATCGACCCGCTCTATTTCGAAAAGCCCTATTACGTCGTCCCCAAGGACGATCTGGCCGAGGAAGCGTTCATCGTGCTGCGCGAGGCGCTGCGCAAGGCGAAGAAGACCGCGCTCGGCCAGCTGTCGGTGCGCGGGCAGGAAAAGCTCGTCGCGATCAAGCCCTGCGGCAAGGGCATGCTGCTGGAGACGCTGCGCTACGCCGACGAGGTGCGCGAGGGGCACAAGTTCTTCGGAGACATCGCGGATGACGAGCCCGAGGAGGAACTGCTCGACCTCGCCAGCACGCTGATCGAGAAGAAGTCCGCGCCCTTCGACGCGAGCGAATTCGAAGATCGCTATGCCCAAGCGCTTCGCAAGCTGATCGACAAGAAGGCGAAGGCCAAGGGCAACAAGACAATTATCGAAGATGTCGACGAACCCTCCGGCGAAGGTGGCAACGTGATCGATCTGATGGCGGCCCTGAAAAAGTCGGTCGATGGCGAAAAGCCCGCGAAGGGCAAGAAGAAGAGCGCCTAGGCAATGGCGAAGAAGCCCGATCCGCTCGCCGAATACAACGCCAAGCGCGATTTCAGCCGCACGAAGGAGCCTGCGGGCAAGCCGGGCAAAAGCGGCAAGGACCGCATCTTCATGGTCCAGAAGCACGATGCGACGCGGCTCCACTGGGACCTGCGGCTGGCGCATGACGGCGTGCTCAAGAGCTGGGCGGTGACCAAGGGCCCCTCCCCCGATCCCGATACCAAGCGCCTTGCGGTGCGGACCGAGGATCACCCGATGGACTACGCCAGCTTCGAAGGCACGATCCCCGCCGACGAATATGGCGGCGGCACGGTGATGCTGTGGGATCGCGGCACCTGGCAGCCGATCGAGGGGAAGAGCGCGGACGATATCGAGGAAGGCCACCTGCACTTCGTGCTCGACGGAGAGCGGATGAAGGGCGAGTGGCTGCTCATCCGGATGAAACCGAAGAAGGGCGAGAAGCGCGAGAACTGGCTGCTGCGCAAGCTCGACGACGAATATGCGCAGGATGGCGACGTGCTCGTCGAACAGGCGCTCACCAGCATCGATACGGGGCGCTCGATGGCCGAAATCGCGGCGGGGCGCGAGCCGGAGGATGCGCGCGGCGAGGATGGCGACGTCGAACCGCTCGCCAAAATGAAGCGTGCGCGCCGCACATCGAAGCCCGGAAAACCGCCGAAATTCGCCAAGCCGCAGCTCGCCACGCTGGTCGACGAAGTGCCCACCGGCAACCGCTGGATGCACGAGATCAAGTTCGACGGATACCGCGCCCTGATCGCTGTTTCGGGCGAGGATGTCACCGTGTGGACTCGCAACCAGAAGGACTGGACCGACAGGTTCGGGCCCCTGGCCGACGCGATCGCCGCGCTCGACCTGCCGCCCGCCCTGATCGACGGCGAGATCGTTGCGCTGGATAGCGACGGCAATCCCGATTTCTCCACGCTGCAGGCCGTTCTCAAGCGCGGGCATGGCTCGCAGGGGCCGAAAGACAAGCTCGCCTTCTTCGCCTTCGACGTGCTCGAAGTGGATGGCGAGGACCTGACGGGGCATTCGAATATCGAGCGCAAGGAGCATCTGGAAGCACTGCTCAAAGGTGCAAAACCGCCCATACACGTTGCAGACCATGTCATCGGCGCGGGCGAGAAGCTCTATGCGCATATGTGCAAGGCGGGCCAGGAAGGGATCATCGCGAAACGGATCGACGCGCCCTATCGGCACAGCCGCACGAAGAGCTGGGTGAAGGTAAAATGCGTCCAGCGGCAGGAGTTCGTCGTGGTCGGCTGGTCGGAGAGTTCGGCCAAGGCGCGGCCCTTCGCCTCGCTGCTCCTCGCCGCCAAAGATGGCGACGATCTGGTCTATCGCGGCAAGGTCGGCACCGGGTTCGATAGCGACGATCTCGATGCGCTGTCGGGCAAGCTCGACCGGCTGGCGCGCAAGACGCCGCCGCTGGAGGTGCCGAAGGCGGACAGCCGCAAGGCGCATTGGGTGACGCCCAAGCTGGTCGCCGAAATCGCCTTTGCCGAACTAACCGCCGAGGGGCGGGTGCGCCATGGGAGCTTTCTGGGGCTGCGGCAGGACAAGGACGCCGCCGATGTCGAAGACGATCGCGGCAACCGCGCCCGCACTCCAACGCCTGTGCCAAAAGCCGAAGTCGAAATCTCCAGCCGCGATCGGGTCATCTTTCCCGACAGCGGAGAGACCAAGGGTGACCTCGCGGATTATTACGAGACCATCGCGCCGATCATGCTGCCCTTCGCCGCCACGCGCCCGCTCAGCCTCGTGCGCTGTCCGCAGGGGCGCGCGAAGAATTGCTTTTTCCAGAAGCACGACAATGGCGGCTTCGGGGACGGGGTAAAAGCCGTCCCGATCGAGGAGAAGGATGGCGGGGCGGAGGATTATCTGTTCATCGAGGATGCGCGCGGCCTGCTCCAGTGCGTCCAGATGGGCACGATCGAGTTCCACGGCTGGGGCGCGCGCACCGGCGCGGTCGAGAAGCCCGACCGGATGGTGTTCGACCTCGACCCCGACGAGGGGCTCGACTTCACGCAAGTGCGCGATGCGGCGCGCGACATCCGCAAGCATCTTGCCGATATCGGGCTGACCAGCTTCGCGATGGTTACGGGCGGCAAGGGGATCCACGTCGTCGCACCGCTGACGCCCGGGCATGGGTGGGATGCGCACAAGAGCTTCGCGCAGCGCTTTGCCAAGGCGCTGGAGCAGGCCCAGCCGGACCGGTTTACCGCCACCATGAGCAAGGAGAAGCGCAAGGGCCGCATCTTCATCGACTGGCTGCGCAACCAGCGCGGCAGCAC
>Ga0114910_1000683_pt1 | contig 16901 bp, 15 predicted proteins | sample MalvireepMed_908_FD_83500 | JGI IMG/M metagenome (GOLD analysis project Ga0114910, IMG submission 83500) | Marine viral communities from the Global Malaspina Expedition - Malaspina viral metaG DeepMed_908 | ecosystem: Environmental > Aquatic > Marine > Oceanic | place: Mediterranean Sea...
CAAGGACATCTCGGTGGAAGCCACCTGGTGCTACCCGACCCAGATCTGGCCGCGAATCGCGCGGATGATCGCGGCGGGCACCTTCCCGGTCGAGAAAGTCATCACCGCGCGGATCGACGCGAAAGACGTGGTCGCCAAGGGCTTCGAGGCATTGCTCGACCCATCGGGCGAGCACCTCAAAATCCTTGTGACGACCTGAACAATCACTGAAGTCAAACGCATTGGAAGAATGAGTAAATGACCAAAAACAACATCGCGCTCATCGTCGGAGCAACCGGCCTGTCAGGCAGCTATGCCGGGCGGCATCTGGAGGAGCAGGGCTGGACGGTGGTGACGCTGTCGCGCAGCGCGGTTGATCTGGACTGGTCGGACCGCCACATCGTTGCCGATCTGGAAGATGCAGCCGGAAGCAAGGCAGCACTCGCAGCCGCCCAGGATGTCACCCATGTGTTTTACTGCACCTGGTCGCGGCAGGACAACGAAGACGAAAACGTGCGCGTCAACGCTGCCATGATCCGAAATCTGTTTGACGGGATTGCTGGCGCTCCGGTCAAGCACGCGGCGCTCGTTACCGGGTTGAAGCACTATCTCGGATCGTTCGAGGATTACGCCAAGGTCAAGCCCTACACGCCATTCCTTGAAAGCAGTCCGCGTCTGCCGGGACCGAATTTCTACTATGCGCAGGAAGATGTGCTGTTCGAGATGGCCGAAAAGCAGGGCTTTGCCTGGTCAGTCCATCGCCCCCACACCATGATCGGTTTCGTTGTCGGTAACGCCATGAACATGGCGGTGACGCTCGCCGTCTACGCATCCATCTGCAAGCACACCGGACGCCCCTTCGTCTATCCGGGGTCGCCGGAGCAATACAATGCTGTCACCGATGTGACCGACGCTCGTATTCTGGCAAAGCAGCTGCACTGGTCCGCCACAACGCCTGAAGCCGCCAACACACCCTTCAACATCGTCAATGGCGACGTGTTCCGCTGGACATGGCTGTGGAAGCAGATCGCGGATTATTTCGAGATCGAGGTCGCTGACTATCCGGGCGAACTCACACCACTGGAAACACAGATGCAAGATGCTCCGGCAGTCTGGTCGGAGATCGTCTCCAAGCACGGCCTGCAGGACATTCCCGTCGGCAAGCTGGCGTCCTGGTGGCACAGCGATGCGGATCTGGGCCGCACACTGGAATGTTTCACCGACATGACCAACAGCCGCGTTCTCGGTTTTGACGCCTATCAGGCGACTCCGAACAGTTTCTTCGACGTGTTTGACGAGCTGCGCGCCCGCAAGATCATTCCGTCCAAATAACAGCAGCAGGAAAAAAAGATGCACTACGTCATCCATTGCCTCGACCATGACGGCGCCGTCCACAAGCGGCTCACCCATTACGATGCCCACAAGGCTTACCTCGGTTCGGCTCCGGTCAAGACGGTAATATCCGGCCCGCTGCTCGCCGATGACGAGCAGACCATGATCGGCAGCTGCTTCGTGCTGGAAGCGGACAGCCTTGCCGAAGTCGAAGAGTTCAACCGCCAGGATCCGTTTGCAAAAGCGGGCCTGTGGAAGACCGTTTCGATCCGTCCTTTCGCCAAACGCGTGGACAACCGGTGATGGGCAATCCAGTCGGAATCGCTTTGGTCGGGATGGGCTGGTGGGGCCAGAAGATGCTCAGCGTGCTTCAGGCCGCCCCACAGGATATCCGGGTTGTGCGGGCGGTCGAACCCAACATCGAGACGGTCCGCGAGCTGTGCGCGTCAAGAAACATCGCCCTGTCGGCGGACTATGCCGATGCGTTGAGCGATCCGGATGTCGAGGCTGTTGTTCTTGCAACGCCCCATTCGCTGCACACGGCCCAGATCGCTGCGGCGGTGGGGGCCGGCAAGCACATCTTCTGCGAAAAGCCGCTGGCTTTGACGCGCGCCGAGGCAGAAAGATCCGTCGCGCTGTGCCGCGATGCCGGTCTGGTGCTTGGCATGGGGCACGAACGGCGGTGGGAACCCCCGATCGCCGACATGCTGGCCAAGGCCGACGCCGGTTCGCTCGGGCGTATTCACCAGATCGAATCCAACTTCAGTCACGACAAGTTCCTGTCGCTCGATCGGGGCAACTGGCGGCTGAAGGCCGATCAGGCTCCGGCCGGCGGGATGACGGCGACAGGCATCCACCTGCTTGACCTGTCTGTCAGGCTGCTCGGCGCGGCGGAGAGTGTGCTTTGCATTTGCGAACAGCTGTCCTCCGATCTTCCGCAGGGCGACACTGTGGCCGCCTACATCAAGTTCAGGGGCGGCGGTACGTCCTATGTGTCGGCATCTCTGGCCAATCCGTTCATGTCGCGCTTCACGGTCTATGGCTCGAAAGGCTGGATCGACATTCGCGACAAGGCCCATGTCGAGGCGCCCGATGGCTGGATCGTGACATCGGCGATGGCCGGAGGCCCGATCGAGACAGTCGAGATCGAACCTGCCGAACCGGTCAAGGACAACCTTGTGTCGTTCGCGCGCGCAGTGCGTGGATCAAAGACTTATCCGATTACGGCCGACCATCTCGTCAACAACATTTCGCTCCTGGAGGCGGTGTTCAAATCTGCCCTGAGCGGAAAGATCGAAACGGTCGCCTGACCGGCAAGAGGACAAACGGAGAAGACAATGAAAGCCCTGATTTTCGATGAGCCGAACAAACCGATAGTCACGCAGATCCAGTCTCCGTCGATCAATGACAATGAAGTCATGATCCGGTCGCGCCGTGTCGGCATCTGCCATTCGGATTATGAATTGCTGTCCGGCAACTACATCATTCCGATTTCCTATCCGGTCACGCCGGGCCACGAGTGGGTCGGTGAGGTTGTCGAAGTCGGCAAGAATGTCGACGGCTTTTCAGTCGGTGACCGTGTCGTCGGCGAATGCGTCATCAAGACGCCCGAACGCATCCACCATTTCGGCTTTTCCATGGATGGCGCCAACCGTGAGTATTTTGCTGCGCGGCCCGAATGGCTTCACAAGCTGCCCGACGCTGTCGATGACGCCAAGGGCGCGCTGATCGAACCCTTCACCTGCGGCTATTATGCCGTGCTGCGCCACGGCGGCGTCGACGCCTCGCAGACAGTGGTCGTCTCCGGCGGCGGCACCATCGGCCTGGTCTCCGCAGCGGCAGCGATCGGGATGGGCGCGCGCGTCATTGTTGTTGATCCGGTTCCGCTTCGCCGCGAAATCGCGATGAAGCTGGGCGCGGACGCGACCGTCGATCCCACGGCCGTCAATCCTGTCGAGGCGATCGAGGACCTGACCAAAGGCGGCGCGGATCTGGTTGTCGAAGCCGCCGGCCATCCGTCCTCGCTGGCCAATGTGTTCGAGTACGCGCGGCCGGAAGGCTTTGTTTCGATGGTCGGCATCAACATCGGCCAGAAGTTCCCGGTCGAGCTGGGCAAGATCCAGATCAAGGACCTCACCGTGCGCGGGTGCATCGGCTCGCCGGGCGTATGGCCGGCGGCGATCCGCTTCTTGGAGCGGACCGGCATCGACCTGTCCCCGATCCAGACGCACAGCTACGGCATCGATGACGCCCTGACCGCATTCGACCTGGGAAAAGACCCAGAGAAGGCAGTCAAGATCACCCTGCAAATCACCTGATCGCTGCAACCGGCGGCGAAATACACACGGTACGGAACCAAGTTCATGGCGCAAACGGGCGTAACATCACATCGGCAGACCTGGGGGCAGGCAGCATTTTCGCTGCCGCTGACCAGGGGCTTCGTGACGGTGGTGGTTTCCACACTCGCATTGATCGTGGTTTGCATGATCTTTGCCCCGTCGAGTGTTTCGACTGGTGCCCTGGCGAGAAGCCTGCCGTTTGCGTCGATTATCGCCATCGTCGGCCTTGGTCAGATGCTCGTCGTTCAGCAAGGCGGCTTCGACCTGTCACTGGCGGGCGGCGTGTCTCTGGCCGTCGTCATCACCACGCATATGCCATCGGGCAACAATGCCGAACTCTTGCCGGCCATCCTCTTCGCGCTTGGCTGCGCGGTGACGGCGGGGCTGGTGAACGGAATTCTCGTTGGCGTTCTGCGCCTCAATGCCATTGTCGCGACGATCGGCATGAATGCGCTTCTCTACAGCGCGGTGTTCGCGGTATCCGGCGGCGTCCCGAAAACAACGACGCCGCTGATGGCCTATGTCGCCGGCGGAAAGACCTTCGGGGTTCCTCATGCGGTCTATTTCGCCCTGGCTATTCTGGTCATCGTCAGTTTCGTGCTGAAGAAGACGGCTTGGGGCCGGCGGTTCGAAGCAATTGGCGCCAATCCGTTGGCGGCCCAGGCTGCGGGGCTTCGGGTGCGTCTCTATCAGGCCATGGCCTATGTCTTTGCCCAATTGCACTATTGCATCGCCGGTATTCTGATCGCCGGGATCACGCGGGAACCAACAGCGTTCCAGGGCGACACGCTGCTTCTGCCTTCGGTTGCCGTCGTGGTGCTCGCCGGCACATCGCTCCTGGGAGGGCGCGGCTATCCAGTCTCGACGGTGATCGCCGCATTCTTTCTCAACCAGCTTAGTCAATTCGCGCTCGCCGTGGGTGTGCCGTACTCGGCCCAGACCATCATCCAGGCTTTGGCTCTTGTTTTCGGGATCGGGGTCTACTCGCTCCGCTGGAGTCCGAAGGCAAGGCAGCGTGCTCAACTGTCCAACATGGAGGAAAAGGACTATGTTTAATTCACTGAGGAAAAACATTGCATTGGCGTCCGTGACAACGGCCCTGGTGATGGCGGGATCAGCGGCTATGGCGGAAACACCATCCTGGTGCGGACCCAACAAGGCATCGCTCGCCCTGCTTGACGGCTATGGCGGCAACAGCTGGCGTCTGGTGACCACGGCTTCTGGTGCGGAAGAGGCTGCAAAGTGCCCCAGCATCTCCGAATATGTCTATGCCGACGGCCAGGGCGATACCCAGAAGGCGATTTCCGACATCAACTCGATGGCAGCCCGCGGCATCAACGCGATCGTGGTCTTCGGTGATGCCGGTCCCGCTGTCCTGCCGGCTGTGACAAACGCCTACCGGTCCGGTGCCGTGGTCGTTCCCTACCGCGTCAACATCGGTGGTGAAGAAGGCAAGAACTACACCAAGTTTATCGGTTCGTCGTTCGTCGATGACGGCGAAAGCTGGGGCAACTGGATCAAGGAAATCCTGCCTGACGGCGGCAATGTCCTGTTCCTCAGCGGTCCGGCCGGCAACAGCCAGGGCGTGGATGAATTGGCCGGTATGAAGAAGGTTCTGGATGAGTCCTACGTGTTCGTCAACCAGGCCCCCTTTGCTGTCACCAACTGGGATCCGTCGCTGACACAGCAGGTCCTGTCTGCCGAGATCGCCAAGAACGACAAGATCGATGTGATCGTCTCCGACTTCGGCCCGTCTCTGGTTGGCGCGCTGCCGGTGTTCGGCGAGTTCAATCGTTCGATCCCCGCCCTTGCCACTTCGGACGGCAATTCGCTGGGATGCTTCTGGGCGGAAAACCAAGAGGCCAATCCAGACTTCAAGCTGTTCACCGTAGCCACTGGCAACGACAACGTTCGCCTGGCGGTCCAGTGGGCAATCGCCGAAGCCACTGGCGGTACGCCGCCGAGCGACGAGATCTTCCGCGCTCCGGTTTTTGAAAACTCGGTGTCTGGCGAGCCGAATGCTGTCCAGTGCCGTTCCGATCTCCCCGGCTCGATCTATCTGTCTGCTGAAATGTCGGGCGACGATCAGGCCAAGGCAGTCGGTCAGTAACCAAACTGCGGCCCCGGGCGCTGATCCGCCCGGGGTCCTGTTTTCCGATCCACCCGAAAATGGGCACAGCGGGACAAACCATGAGCAGTGTTGCAAAAATGAGCGATATCCCGGCTGGAGACGCTCCGATGGCCATGCCGGGTCATCCAACGGTCCGGTTGTCCGAGATCACGAAACTCTACTCCGGTGTGCCTGCGCTTTCGGACGTCACTGTCGAATTCCATCCCGGTGAGGTTCACGCCATCCTTGGCGAGAACGGGGCCGGAAAATCCACCCTGATGAACATCATCTCGGGTGTGCTCCAGGCAGACCTTGGCGTTGTCGATTTTGAGGGCCAGAGGGTCTCGCCGCTGACGCCGGAAAAGGCAGCGTCGCTGGGAATTGCGATCTCCTATCAGCACCCCGCTGTTCTTGAGGACCTCTCGGTGATCGAAAACCTCCGGGTTGCCCTTCCAGCTTCAATATTTGCTGGCGGAGCGCCACAGGACATTGCGCGCCAGATGCTGGATGAGGTCGGCTTGCACGTGCCGCTGCAGGCGCGCGCCGACGCCTTGACAGTCTCCCAAAGACATCTTCTCGAGATCGCCAAGGCATTGGCCATGCGGCCGAAAGTGCTGATCCTGGACGAGCCGACGGCCGCGCTGGACCAGGAATCGACGGAGATGCTATTCCGCCGCATCCGCGACATTGTGGCGAAGGGCACCTCCGTCATCTACATCACCCACCGACTGGCCGAGCTGCGCCAGATTGCCGACCGCGTTACCGTGCTGCGTGACGGGCGTGTCAGGGGGAGCGCCCTGGTTGCCGAGGTAACGGACGAGACCCTGCTGAACATGATTGTCGGCCGGGCGCTTGCGTCCGCCTTCCCGCCCAAGTCCCAGGAGGCCGCGCCGGAAGTCAACTTCTCGGTCCGCGCCCTGTCCGGCCACAAGTTCCGCGACGTGAGTTTTGATGTCGGCAAGGGCCAGATCATTGGCATCGCCGGTGTGGATGGCAATGGCCAATCCGAGATGGTGCGCGCGCTCGCCGGGCTGCAGGCCTGGAGCGGCGAAGTGCAACTCGGTGGCAAGACACTGTCCCACGCACAATTGAAGGCGAAGGCTGCCTTCATGCCATCTGACAGGCATTCGGAAGGTCTCGCGGCAGATCTGACCGTCCGGGAGAACGCGACATTTGCCGCGCTCGACAAGTTCAGCACATTCGGCGTCCTGAGCCGGCAGCGCGAATTGCAGACAGTGAACACGGTGTTTGGCTCGCTGGCCGTCAAGACGCCGAGCATCGATGCGCGCATCCTGTCGCTTTCCGGCGGCAACCAGCAAAAGGTCGTCATGGCCCGCGCCTTGATCTCGGAGCCGGGTGTCATCATCGCCGACGAGCCGACCCAGGGCGTCGACGTCGGGGCCCGGTTCGAAATCTACCGGATCCTGCGCGAAGTGTCGGACGCCGGCACGCCGGTCATCGTCAACTCGTCCGACGCGGCCGAGCTTGAGGGGCTGTGCGACGTGGTCATTGTCATGTCGCAGGGCCGCGTTGTCGACACCTTGCGCGGCGACCACATCAAGGAAGCCAACATCGTGGCTGCCGCGGTGAAAGCCGAAACCCATATTGGGGGCGAGGCGGCGGCAAGCAAAAGCGGGAGCATGATGGGCAGGGGCCTGCGCCACTTCCTGCAGACTGACAATGCCACCGCGGTGCCGCTGGCGCTGGTGGTGATGCTGCTGGCTCTCTATGTCTACGGGGAGAATTCGAACTACCTGTCGTTTTTCAATATCTCCAATATCCTGCTGCTGGCCACGGCCCTCGGATTTATCGCCATGGGGCAAACGATTGCGCTGATGATGGGCGGCATCGACCTTTCGGTGGGTCCGCTTGCCGGCTTCCTGGTCGTGGTCGCGTCCTTTTTCATCAATGACGGCCAGACAAGCTCGATGATCGCATTGGGTTTCCTGCTGATGTTCGCCGGCGCGCTGGTGATCGGGACAATCAACGGATGCCTGATACGCTTTGCGAATTTCACCCCGATCGCGGCGACCCTTGCAATGTATATTGGCCTTCAGGGCATGAGTTTCGTGCTGCGTGACGGTCCCGGCGGCTACATCAATTTCGCGGTTATGGATTTCCTGACCTGGAAATTCGGACCGCTTCCGCTCGCCTTCATCGTACTGGTTGTCTTTGCACTCGCCGGCGAATACCTGCTGCGGTCCCGGCCGATGGGGTGGCAGCTTCGGGCGGTGGGGTCGCATGAGGATTCTGCGCGTCGCATGGGTATCCGCACCGATCGCGTCTTCGTGCTGGGCTATATCTGCGTCTCGCTTCTGACGGCCTGCGGTGCGATCATGCTGATGGCGCAGATCGGTGTCGGCGACCCCCAGCAGGGCATCAACTACACGCTGTCCAGCATCACGGCAGTTGTCCTGGGAGGAACGAGTCTTCGCGGCGGCCGTGGCACCTTCATCGGAACGGTTCTTGGTGCGATCCTGCTGACCGAGGTGCTGAATGCGGTCTCTTTCCTCGGCCTGTCGCAGACCTATCAGTATGTCTATCAGGGCGCTCTCATCCTCATTGCAGCGCTGATCTATTCGACCGCACGCAAACGTGCCGAGCAATAACGCAGCCTTCCAACATGTAGCAGGGACCCGATCAAGATGATGAAAGAGTTTGTCTATCAAAGCACGGCGAGCCGGGTCCTGTTCTCAACGGGTTCAATTGGGCGTGTCGGCGAGGAGATAGAAAGGCTCGGATGCCGCCGCGCATTGATCCTCGCCACGCCGTTCCAGAAAGAAGATGCCGAAGCCTTGTCGGCGCGCATCGGCTCCCTGTCTGCCGGGGTGTTTGCCGACGCCAGGATGCATACACCGGTGGATGTGACCCGGCGCGCGCTGGATGCCTTTGGCGAAAGCGGGGCGGATTGCGTTGTTTCCCTGGGCGGCGGTTCAACCATCGGCCTCGGCAAGGCAATGGCGTGGAGCAATCGCGCCCCGCATCTTGTCGTGGCGACGACCTATGCCGGTTCGGAAGTGACCGACATTCTCGGCCAGACCGAAGAGGGCGTGAAAACCACCATCCGGGATCCCGCGATTCGTCCGCAAACCGTGATCTACGATCCTGAACTGACGCTGGGCCTTCCCGTTGCCATGAGCATTTCAAGCGGGCTGAATGCCATGGCCCATGCGGTCGAGGGCCTGTACGCGCATGATGCAAATCCGGTGACCTCGCTGATGGCAGTCGAAGGCATCCGCGCCCTGAAGGACGCCTTGCCGGCGATCGTCGAGCGGCCGGCCGATGTCGAGGCACGCAGCCGGGCGCTGTACGGGTCTTGGTTGTGCGGAATAGTCCTGGGCTCGGTGGCCATGGCCTTGCATCACAAGCTCTGCCACACGCTTGGCGGCACCTTCGATCTGCCCCACGCGGAAACGCACGCAATCCTTCTGCCCCATACGGCCGCTTACAATTCGAAAGCTGCGGCTGATGCGCTGCGGCCGGCGGCCGCGCTGTTCGGCGGCGATCTGGGTGACGGGTTGCATGATCTGGCGGTTCAGTTGGGAGCGCCAACGGCCCTGAAAGACATTGGCCTTCACCAGGCCGGTCTCGCCAAGGCCGCTGATCTGGCGGTGAAGAACCCCTACGCTAACCCGCGCGAGATCACGCGAGACGGCATCTTTGACTTGTTGAACCGTGCCTATACCGGCGCACGGCCTTCTGAAGCGTAATCCGAAAGGTCCACCATGAACGATCAGGCAAAGATTGACTATTTCACAGAGGCGGATTCGGTCGCGGCGGTGACGACGCGCACGGGTGCCCGGACCGACCCGCGCCTCGCCGAAGTGATGAACAGCCTCGTCAAGCACCTTCACGCCTTCATCAAGGATGTGGAACTGACCCAGGACGAATGGGGTGTCGCCATCGATTTCCTGACGCGCACGGGGCAGATGTGCGATGATAACCGGCAGGAGTTCATCCTATTGTCCGACGTGCTGGGCGCATCGATGCTGGTGGATGCGATCAACAACCGTCGCCCCTCAGGAGCCACGGAAAATACCGTTCTGGGCCCGTTCCACGTCGACGGCGTGCCGGTCTTCGAGATGGGCGCCAATATCAGCAAGGCCGGCGGCACCGAGACTTGCCTGTTCGAAGGCATCGTGACCGATCTCGAAGGTCAGCCCGTCGAAGGGGTGCGCATCGATGTCTGGTCGGACAACGAGGACGGGTTCTATGACGTCCAGCAGCCTGATGTGCAGCCGCTCCACAACAATCGCGGCGTCTTCATCACCGGCGCCGATGGCCGCTATTGGTTTCAGGGGATCAAACCGGTCTCCTATCCGATCCCCGATGACGGGCCGGTCGGCCAGCTCTTGGCCCGACTCGGCCGTCATCCGTACCGCCCCGCACATATGCACTTCATCGTCAGCGCCAAAGGCTACGACACCGTGATCACCCACACCTTTGTGCAGGGTGATCACTACCTGCAGTCGGATGCCGTGTTCGGGGTGAAGGCCTCGTTGATTGCTACCTTCGAACCGGTGTCCGGCGGCAAGACCCGGTGGCGCTCCGAATACAATTTCGTCCTTACCCCGACCACGACTGCCTAGGATTCGTGAAATGACCTTGCAGACCACATACAGTCCGCGCATCGCTTTTCTCGGCACGGGCGCGCAGGGAGCTTCGATTGCGGCAGACTTTGCGCTGGCCGGACTGGATGTGACCTTCATCGACCAGTGGCCCGCCCATGTCGAGGCAATGCGCACAAACGGCATCACGGTCAATCTGCCGACCCGCACCATCAACGCCAGGGTCACTGCGCTGCATCTGTGCGAGGTGGCCGAGATCAGGCAGCCCTTCGACATCGTCTTCCTTGTGGTCAAGGCCTATGACACCAAATGGGCCTGCGAATTGATCAAGCCCTGCCTCGCCGCCGACGGGTTCATCGTCGGCCTGCAGAACGGCATGACTCATGAAGACATTGCCGACATTGTCGGGCGCGAGCGGACCATCGGCGCGGTCATCGAAATCGCCTCCAACATGTGGACGCCCGGTGTGACCACGCGTCAGAACGACCACGACGAATCCTGGTTCGCCATGGGAGCTCTCGACCCCTCCACGCAGCCCCGCGTTGAAGCCGTGGCCGAGCTGCTCAGAAACTCGGGCCGGGTCGAGGTGACCGACGACATACGCTCGGCCAAATGGATGAAACTGGTGGTCAATGCGGCCGAACTGATCCCCTCGGCCATCATCGACACCGCGCTCAACGACGCCGCCCGTGTGCCCGGCATGCTCGAGGTCATGCGGCAGGCAGGTTACGAGGCGATGCAGGCCGCCCTCGCCGACGGCGCGACGATCATGCCGATCATCGGCATGCTCCCGGTGATGAGCAATCATCCCGAACGCTATGTCGACGAGATCTTTGAGGAGGTGCTGAAGACCTTTTCGCGCGAGGACACGCTGACGACCTCGCTGCAGGATTGGCGCAAGGGACGCCGCGCCGAGATCGAGGAAGTCAATGGCTGGGTGGTGGATGTCCTCAAGGCGCATGGCCGCAAGGCCCCGATGAACCAGCGCGTCGTAGAGATCGCCCTGGACATCGAGGCCGGGAGGCTGGACCTCAAGCCGGAGAACGCCGCGCTGCTGATTGCGGCCCATGCCGAAAGCAGACCGGATTAGGCTGTGCCGGGTCCGGCCGGAAAATGCACACAGGAGGAGGAAACGACATGTCAGACCAACTTACCGTCATCGCGCATCTGCGCGCCATTGATGGGCAGATCGAGGAAACCAGGGCCTTCTTGACGGGCCTGATCGAGCCGACAAGGCAGGAGCCGGGCTGCATCGAATACTGGCTGCATCAGGACAACGAGGATCCGGCGGAATTCACCTTCTACGAGAACTGGAGCAGCCGCGCCGAGTGGGACAAGCATATGCAGATGCCCCACCTGCAAGCCTTTGCCGAGGTCAGGGACAAGGTGTTCGAGCTTCAGAAACTGCGCCTGATGACCATGATCAGCGACGCGGCAAGCAGCCGATGAGCGGCCTGCCGGGCCTCGCCGGCACGGACCATGTCGGCTTCACCGTGCCTGACATGGAGGCGGCCACCCGGTTTTTCGTCGACGTCATCGGCTGCGAGGTTGCGTTCGAGATCGGGCCGTTTGTCGCCGGTGACGACTGGATGAGCGTGCATTTGGGTGTCCACCCGCGGTCCGTCATCAAGACACTCAGGATGCTCAGATGCCGGAACGGTCCGGCGTTTGAACTGTTCGAGTACGAGCTTGAAGGCGCGTCGCAAACCCCGCCGCCCAACAGTGATGTGGGGGCGGCGCATCTTGGTTTCGTGGTTGCGGACATGGACGCGGCAGTGGCGCATCTCAAGGCGCACGGGGTCGAGGTTCAAGGCGATCCCACAACCATGGATGACGGCCCCTCGGCCGGCCTCACCTGGGTCTATTTTCGCGCGCCCTGGGGCATGCAGCTCGAACTGGTCAGCTATCCCGACGGGATGGCAATTACCAGAGAGCGCCCCGACGCGCTCTGGTCGCCAAACAACGGCTGACCTGTCGCCAGACATCATATTGAACAAAGGAAGCACGCCTTGCCCAACCTGAAGATTTTCATGGATGAAACTGTCTTTGGTCAACACCGGCAGGCAATGATCCAGGTGCTTGAACCGATCCGTGACAGCATCTGTCTCCATCTGGGCGTTCCGGAAGCCGCTTGCCAACTGGCGATCATCCCGGTGATCGGACTATCGGATCAGCCAGCCATAAATGTCGAGATACAGATCTTGCCGTCGCCTGACAGGTCCCGCAGTCAGATACAGGCGCTTGGATCGAAGGTTAAGGATATTCTGTCTGCGACAGCGTGCGTGCCTGTGGCCTTTCGTTGTGCGCAACATGATCCATCCACTTATGTGATTTTAAGGTAAAACAGATCGACACACCGGTTCTGTCGCAAATATTTCGGGCATTCAGGTAGCCCAGTATGATGCGGCGTTGTAGGAGGTGACTTCGCAGCGATGATTGGACGGTGACGATGGTTGACTTCAATGGCGCGCATTATCCGAAATCGGTGATTTTGTTCGCAGTGTTTTCTATCTGCGATATCCGATTTCTTATCGTGATCTTGAAGAGATTATGCAGGAGCGCGGTGTCGATGTTGACCATGCGAGCTTGAACTGCGGAGGCGTCGCCTTAACTGGTTGGTGGGGATCGTTTCGTAAGAGACAATGATGTCGCGCTCCAGAAGCATTTCCTCGACCAGCCGCAGGCTGAGAGGAAACCGGAAATAAAGCCACACGGCATGGGCAATGATCTGCGGTGGAAAACGATGATTCTTGTAGCTGATGATCGACGTGTTCATGGCGCCGGCTTAGCCATCAACCGTTAAGTCACCAATAACGTGACATCACCGATTTGACGTCGATGACAGATCGAAAATACAATGACAGCCTTGGGGTAAAATACCAGTTATCCTGATATTTGCATTTCGCGCCCAATTCATATGACGTAAATCCGTCGTGGAAGAGTTTTTGGCACCTGCTTTTGTAGGCGACTTGCAATCAAAGGCACAACGTGGGCTTGGGGAATCGGAATAGTCATGCATCAACCCCCGCTCCGGTCAATTGGCGTCTTCTACCAGCTCGGGCGGCTCAACAGCGTTTCCAAGGCGGCCGAAAATCTCGGGGTGACGCCCTCGGCTATCAGCCAACAGATCCGCACGCTCGAAGAGCAGCTCGGAACCACGCTTGTGCGCAAGGTCGGCCGCGAAGTGCGTCTGACCGAAACCGGCGAGCGCTATTTCGAAATGATTGCCGAGAACATCGAGCATATCTGGGAGGCGACGCGGCAGATCACCGGCGCGCGGGCCACGGAACTCCTCAATATCCGCGCGACCCCTAGCATCTCGACCAAGTGGCTGCTGCCGAGGTTGCCGGGTTTCATTGAAGAAAATTCCGGTCTCGACATTCGGCTCGACGGCTCCAACGAGCCGGTCGATTTCACCCGTGACAATGTCGACATCGAGATCCGCCATGGCGAGGGCCGCTGGACCGGAATGCATGTCCAGCCGCTGGCCCAGGAGATGTTCGTCCCGGTCTGCTCTCCGAGGCTCGCCGCTGCAGGCAGTCTTGATCTTGCCGATCTGCAGGCCATGCGGCTCATTCATTCGGTCAAATCGCAATTGCAATGGTCGGCGTGGTTTTCAGCCCAGTCGCTTCCCGGCGACGGCAACTGGCAGAAGATCTATTTCGACCGCTCGCACATGGCCGTGGACGCCGCGGTGTCGGGCATGGGCGTGGCGCTCGAAAGCCTGCTGATGATGCAGGCGGAACTGGAAAGCGGCGCCCTGGTCGTGCCGATCGCCAATGCGCCGTCCTTCATGCTGACGACGCAATGGCTTGTCTGCCCGCCGCACCACCTGCGCCGTGGAAGGGTCAAGCGGTTCATCAACTGGATCGACCGGGAGGCAAAGCTCTGGCTTGAGAGTTGCGCCGAAATACAGAAGAAAATCTAAAAAATAAGTTAGATTAATTAAATTGAACTACATCAACACACGCTTGTAATGTCCAATGGCCGGGTGGGAGAGAGAAGCCCGGTTGAGGAGACATTCAAGACATTGCCGCTGGCACGGGCTTCGGCCCGGATGGATAACTGCGCCCCGGGCGCAGGTCCTGCCACGCTGTTTCGAACCGATCCCGCCAGATAAATCCGACAATCCGCGCATCGGCGGATGGCTGCAACAGGAGCGCCCCATGAACCTTTCGTCAATGCTTGCAACCCGCAATGAAAGCGGGCGTCCTGTCCGGGTCGGGATAATCGGCGCCGGCAAGTTCGGCTCTATGATGCTGGCCCAAGCCAAGTGCATCGAGGGCTATCATGTCGTCGGCGTCGCCGATCTCAATGTGGCGAAGGCGCGCGATTCGCTCAAGCGGGTTGGCTGGGACGAAGTCCAGTACAGCGCCAGGACACTGGCCGACGCCTATGAATCGGGCGCAACCTGCGTCACCGACGACGTCGCAGCCCTGGTCGCCTTCGAGGGAATCGACTGCATCATCGAAGCCACCGGCCATCCGCTTGCCGGAACCCGCCATGCGATGATGGCGATCGAGGCGTCCAAGAACATCGTCATGGTCAATGTCGAGGCCGATGTGATGTGCGGCCCGATCCTCGCTCAAAAGGCGCGAGAGAAGGGCGTGGTCTATTCCATGGCTTATGGCGACCAGCCGGCCTTCATCTGTGAGCTGGTTGACTGGGTCCGCAGTTGCGGCTTCGAACTGATCTCCGCGGGCAAGGGCATGAACTACGAGCCGCGCTACCGCTATTCGACACCGGACACGGTCTGGAGCTTCTTTGGCTGGTCGGAAGAAGAGGTCGCCGCCGGCGACTTCAATCCGAAAATGTACAATTCCTTCACCGACGGCACCAAGGCGGCCATCGAGATGGCGGCTGTCGCCAACGGCACCGGGCTGGATTGCCCCGATGACGGCCTTGCCTTCTACCCGTCGGGCTTGCAGGATCTCGCGCAGGTGTTCAAGCCGGCGTCGGATGGCGGTAGGATGCCCAAGACCGGCTTGGTCGAGATCGCCGCCAGCCAGGAGCCGGACGGCCGCGAGGTGCTCAACAACATTCGCTACGGCATGTTCGTCACCTTCAAGGCACCGGACGAATACACCCGCGCCTGCTTCAAGCAATACGGCCTGCTGACCGACAAGTCCGGTTGGTACGGCTCCATGTGGCGGCCGTTCCACCTGATCGGGCTGGAAACCAGCGTCAGCGTTCTGTCTGCCGTGCTGCGCGGCGAGCCGACCGGCTCCAGCAAGGAATTCCGCGGCGACGCCGTGGCGACCGCCAAATGCGACCTGAAAGCCGGCGACATGCTCGACGGCGAAGGGGGCTTCGCCGTCTGGGCCAATGCGATCCCGGCATCGAAGTCGCGGGTGCTGGATGCCCTGCCGATCGGACTTGCTCACAATGTCCGCCTCAAGAACGCCATTGCCAAGGACCAGGTGGTCCGCTTCTCCGATGTCGAACTGGTCAATGACGCCGACATCGTGGCCTTACGGGAAGAGCAGAACGGCATGCTTGTCGATGGAGGCCGCTGATTATGCAGCCTTCCGCCAGGACGCCGCTTTTCGCCGTGATTGCCCAGTTTGACGTCAAGCCGGGCAAGCGGGACGAGTTTCTCGCCATTGCCCGTGACGACGCGGATCACTCGGTCGCTGACGAAGCAGGCTGCCTGCAGTTCGATATCTGCACCTCCGAGGACGAACCCGATCTGGTGACATTCTATGAAGTCTACCAGTCGAGAGCTGCGTTCGATGCCCATCTCGACACGCCGCATCTGGACCGGTTCAGGCGGGCATTCCCCGCGTTGATCGACAAGGAGCGCCGGGTCCGGTTTCTCACCTGCGAGCACAACCACCGGAAGGCGGAAAATGACCAGGCCTGACGCAATCCGCCGGATCGGATTTCTCGGCACCGGAATCATGGGCGCGCCCATGGCCCGCAATCTGGCACGCGCCGGTTTCGAGGTGACGGCCTGGAACCGCGATCCCGCCAAGGCGGAAAGATTGTCCGCTGACGGTGTGGCGATCGCGGCGAATGCTGCGGAGGCCGCGGCCGGACGCGAAGCGGTGGTGGTGATGCTGAGTTCGGGGCCGGTCTGCGACGAGGTGCTTTTTGGCGACGGCGGCGCGATGGCGGCGATGCAGTCGGGTTCCATGCTCATCGTGATGAGTTCGATTCCGGTTGACACTGCAAAAGCCCAGGCCGAAAGGGCCGGTCGCGCCGGAATTGCCTATCTCGACGCCCCCGTCTCCGGCGGCGAGGTTGGCGCCGAGGCTGCCTTGCTGTCGATCATGATCGGCGGCAGCGCCGAGCATGTGGCAGCAGCCGATCCAATTTTCAGGGCCATGGGCAAGCCGGTTCACATCGGTCCTGTCGGCACTGGCGAGCTGACCAAGCTCGTCAATCAGCTGACGGTCGCCAGCACAATCGTCGCCGTCGCTGAGGCGCTGTTGCTGGCGCGCCAGGGCGGCGCCGACATTGCCCGCGTCCGGGAGGCGCTGATGGCCGGATTTGCCGGTTCGCGCATTCTCGACCTGCACGGCCAGCGCATGATCAAGGGCGCTTTCGAGCCGGGTGGCCCGGCGAAATACC
>Ga0114910_1000692_pt1 | contig 16864 bp, 16 predicted proteins | sample MalvireepMed_908_FD_83500 | JGI IMG/M metagenome (GOLD analysis project Ga0114910, IMG submission 83500) | Marine viral communities from the Global Malaspina Expedition - Malaspina viral metaG DeepMed_908 | ecosystem: Environmental > Aquatic > Marine > Oceanic | place: Mediterranean Sea...
GGCAAACACCAGAGGCGCGCATCCCAGCGACATGGCTTCAATCAGCGCATTTTCCGCGGTGCCGAAATGAAACGGCTGCAACAGATACATAAAGACCGATGTCCGGGACAGTGCCCCAACCGGATCCGCGCTGTGACCGCGCAGCCGAAACCGTTCGGGGTGCTTCATGGCGGCAATTTCCATGTGGACAGGGCTGTTGTCATGCACTCCGCCCCAGACATCAAGCGCCACATTGTCTGCCTCCAGCCTGTCGATGACCTGCATCATCGCCGGGCTCATTTTGGTGAAGTCGACAGTACCCAGATAGCTGATGCCGCCCTTGCCGCTCGCATGGGCGCCATCTGTCACAGTTTCCGGGTGGCAGAACCCGCTGTTGATCACATCAGTGCGCTTGAGGCAGTCAACATCCGGTCCCGACAGATTGGGGGCAAGTCTCGAGCAGGCCGAGGTGAACACGAACCGGTCGGCCCCTTCAATCAGCGCAGCGGGTATGAAGGGCGCGCATACTCCGGAGACATGGCTCCAGAAGACGGAACGCATGGCGGGCAGCGGCGGCCCTGCCAGAAGCCCGCACATCAGCGGATGGTTCCACCACTCAAATTGAACAATATCGGCGCCGGCCATCAGGTCGTGAAGCTGTTGTGGAGTTTCACCAAGCGTGACGCACGCAGCGGTCTCGCGGATCTGATCGACATAACGGTGATCGCGGGCCTCTTCCAGAAGCACGAAATGGTGTTCGCAATCGGTGGGACTTGCCGCACACAGGGAAGCGTGCGCCTTGCCGACGCCGCCTCCCAGGTGAGGTGTGATGTGGACAATCTTCATTCCGCACCGGCAAAATTGGGCACGCCAACCACTGCGGAAGGGTCGCGCGGATGCGGTTGGTGGGTGCCGAATTCGAGCAGGTCGCGCCGCCCGTACCGGTCCGCAACACTTTCGGCGAATTGGCGGATACTCACCGGAAAACCGGAACAGATATTGATTGCGCCAACCTGGCCGGTGTCAATCACGTCGGCAATACGGGCGCCCGCGTCAGCGACATCCATATAGTCCCGCAATTGGGTTCCTGCTCCCAGCCGTGCTGTTTCGCCCGCTTCAAGGCATCGCTTGAGATAGGGGTACAACCGCTTTTCGTTTTCTCCCTCGCCAAACAGGTAGAACAGCCGGCACCAGGAGAAATCGACCTGCGTCGATCTCAGGAAATGATCGAGAATATCAAATGTCGCCAGTTTGCAGCCGCCGTAAACAGTGGAAGGACCAGTCTGGGCGTTGATATCCAGCCGTTCGGAAGGCAGTGCATATTCCATGCAGGTTCCAATGCCGACAAAATGGCCAACGCCTGCCCGTACAGCCCCCTGTGCCATCCTGAAAGTGCCGGAAACGCAGGCGGCATTCTTTTCCGAATCGAGATAGTCGGCAGGGTTCACATACCAGGCGGCGTGAATGATCGCGTCGACATCCTTGCACCGCTCGGCCCAGTCGCCGGCGGACTGGGCAAACAGGTCTTCGCATTCCAGGATTGTTGCATCGGCAAATCTCGACGCAAGTCTGCCGGCAGACGGCGGACGGCACACCAGCCGCAGATCATGGCCCTTGCCGGCAAGCCGGGTGACGATCTGCGTGCCGACAAAACCACTGGCGCCGGTGACAAGCACCGTACTCAAGGCACGGCCCGGAAGAGCTTTGGAATGGTGTTTGCAGCCACTGGATATGTCCTGTCCCGAGAGCGTGATTCTTCCATGCAGTGTCGCACAGGGAAGACGGTCAAAACATGATGAAAAACCTCTGGTCAGCTCTCGGACCAGACGGGGCGGCGCTGACCATTGGGTTGTGCCGGCAATTGCCCTGCGGTTTCTTCATTTCGATGCCGGTCGAGGGGCTGGATTTCGCCGCCGATACCTGATCACTTGCGCGCAAGTGAAGTGAAGCTCCGGAGCGTGCAATGAAGATCAAGGATGTCCAGACATTTGTGGTTGCCAACCCGCCGCCACAGACAGGTGGACGCTACTTCCTGTTTGTCAAACTGGTCACCGATGGTGGCGTCATCGGGTATGGCGAAGCCTATGATGCCGCTTTCGATCCACATCTGACTGCCAAACTGATGGAGGATGTCGCCGCGCGCTATCTGGTCGGCCGCGATCCGCATGACATCGAGAACTTCTTCCGGCTCTGTTATTCGTCTGGGTTCTCGCAACGCCCGGACATGACCATGATGGCCTGTTGTTCGGCGCTGGAAATGGCCTGCTGGGATATCATCGGCAAGGAAGCCGGCCAGCCGGTGCACAAGTTGCTTGGCGGACGGGTGCACGAGGGGCTTCGCTCCTACACCTATCTTTATCCGGCCACTGGCAGTGCTGATCCTTTGGCCACGGACAGTCCGAAGAACGTCTACAATGATCCTGACCTTGCAGCGGAAGCGGCGATCGAAGCGGTGCGTCAGGGCTTCACCGCGGTCAAGTTTGACCCGGCGGGTCCCTATCGCGTCCAGGGCGGCCATCAGCCGTTGCCAACCGATATCGATCTCAGTGCACGGATGGTTCGTGCGGTCCGAGAGGCTGTCGGCACCCGCGCCGACATCCTGTTCGGCACGCACGGCCAGTTCACCGCTGCCGGCGCCATCCGCATGGCACGCGCCATCGAGGCCGCCGATCCGCTGTGGTTTGAGGAACCGGTGCCGCCGGATCAATTGGGGGCCATGGCCGAAGTCGCCCGCGCCACTTCGATTCCCGTCGCCACCGGCGAGCGGCTGGTCACCAAGCACGAGTTCGCGCGCGTGATCGAGACCCGCGCCGCGGCCATCCTGCAGCCCAATCTGGGAAGATCGGGCGGCCTGCTCGAAACCAAGAAGATCGCCGGTATGGCGGAAGCCTTTGGCATCCAGATCGCGCCGCACTGCTATTGCGGACCGCTGGTCGCTGCTGCGAACATTCAGCTCGCAGCAACGCTTCCCAACTTCCTGGTGCTCGAATCGATCAAGACCTGGGACGGGTTTTACGCCGACGTTCTCAAGAAGAAGATCGAATGGCAGGACGGCTATGTTATCCCGTCGGACGAACCGGGCCTCGGTGTCGAGCTTGACGAAGCCGTCTGCGAAGCCAATCCGTGGAGCGGCGACATGCTGCATCTGGAGATGACCCGCGAACCGATCCGGTTCTGATATGCCGATGATGAGGGCAGGGCCGTGTCAGGCGATGCTGCCCTGATCCCAGTCCGGGTCGTCAAAGCTCTGGATTTCAACCCGGAAGCCATCCGGCGAATGAAACAGCGAGCTGTAAACGCCGAACTCGTCACTGTGCTCGGGTCCGGAGACGTAAGTGACGCCCTTGGCTTCGAGAAAGTCACGCCAGCCGTCGACAGCCGGCGACACGATGGTCAGCGTCACGCCTGCCGTACCCTGCGGACGGTCAGGCAGGTTGCAGACGCCGATATAACTCAGCGGCGTCAGCCGGTAGATGTGGCAGGCGCCCTGATCAACGACGAAATCAAGCTCCATCACCTCGCGCAGAAAGCGGGAGCCGCGTTCAAGATCGCTGGTATAGGTAAAAACGATCGAATGGCTGATCGGCGGTCTGGACATCAATGGCTCCTGTTGAGTGCCACTCGAACCTGCCCGCAGCGGTGTGATTCGGGCAAGAGGTCGCAGGGCTTTGCACAGGGTTGATCCAAAGCTGTCTTGACCTTTGCGCTTTGGATCGGGCAAACCGCTGTCCAACGGGCCGGGGCCACGAGGTCCGGCCACTCCCAATCCGAGGTAAGCGCATGTCCAAGCCCCTGTTGATCGCCCCGTCCATTCTGTCTGCTGATTTCTCCCGCCTCGGCGATGACATCGAAGGCGTCATGCGCGCCGGTGCCGACTGGATCCATCTTGATGTGATGGATGGCCACTTCGTCCCCAACATCACCTTTGGCCCCGGAATCATCAAGGCGGTGCGGCCGCGCACCAAGGCGGTCTTCGACTGTCATTTGATGATCGAGCCCTGCGATCCCTATCTCGAGGCCTTCGCCGAGGCGGGCTGCGATATCATCACGGTTCACGCCGAAGCCACCAAACACCTGGACCGCTCGCTCCAGGCCATCCGCGCGCTTGGAAAGAAGGCCGGTGTGTCGCTCAATCCGTCGACGCCGGAAAGCGTCATCGAATATGTACTCGACCGGCTCGACCTGATCCTGTTGATGACGGTCAACCCCGGCTTCGGCGGCCAGGCCTTCATTCCGTCGGTCGTCGACAAGGTGGCGCGGGTCAAGAAGATGATCGGCGACCGTCCGATCCACATCGAGATCGACGGCGGCGTCACACCTGCGACCGCTCCACTGGTCACCGCGGCAGGCGCTGATGTGCTGGTCGCCGGTTCGGCGGTGTTCAACGGTGCAGGCGAAGACGATTGGGCCCAAAACATCTCTGCCATCCGTCTGGCAGCCCAGGCTGCAGGCTGAAGCCGGGCTCAGCGATCCCGGCCAAAGACAGAATGATGCCACGAAACAAAAAGCCTCCGGATCTGAACGGATCCGGAGGCTTCAGTGTTTCAGGCTGGCGCCGAGATCAGTCGTCGAGATCTTCAGGCAGCGCCAGGTTGAGCACGATCGCGATCAGGGCCGCCGGAAGAAGCCCGCTGGTGAGCAGGATCTGGGCAGTCTTGCCGAGATGCTGCAAGGCTTCCGGTACCAGCTGAAGTCCCAGGCTGATCGACAGGGCGGTGGCAAAGATCACCATGTTGCGCCGGTTCCAGTTGACGTCGGAAAGCATGTTGACGCCAGCTGCGCAAACCATGCCGAACATGACGATGACGCCGCCGCCGAGCACATTGATCGGCACGGTGTTGATGGCCGCACCTATCTTTGGAATGAAACCTGCGGCGATCAGGAAGAGGGCTCCGATTGTCACCACATGACGGCTCATCACGCCGGTCATGGCGATCAGGCCGACATTCTGCGAAAATGAGGTGTTGGGCAGGCCACCGAACACGCCGGCGACTGCGGTGCCAAGACCGTCGGCAAAGGTGGCGCCTTCGATTTCCTTGTCCGTGGCTTCCCGGCCCGCGCCACCCTTGGTGATGCCGCTGGTGTCGCCAACCGTCTCGATCGCCGAGACAATGGCCATGAAGCACATGCCCAGCACGATTGCGAAGTTGAACTCAAAGCCCCATTTGAAGGGGATCGGTGGTGCGAAGTAGCTTGCCCGCGCCAGGTTGCCGAAATTCACCTGTCCCATCAACAGCGCGACGATGTAGCCCGCGATGATGCCGACAAGCACCGCTGCAACGGCCGCAAAACCGCGGGCGAAGAACTTGATCACCAGAGTGACGGCAATAACCACGAGCGCCGGGATCCACATTGCCAGGCTGCCGAATTCCGGCTTGCCCATGAGCGGCACGCCACCGGCGGCATATTGAACGCCGACCTTGACCAGAGCCAGGCCGATCATCAGCACGATCAGCCCGGTCACCAGAGGCGGCAAGGCGTAGCGGATGCGGCCGACGAAGAAGCCGAGGCAGAAGTGGAACATGCCGCCGATCAAAACGCCGGTCATCAAACCCGCAAGTCCGGCAGTGCCGAGTCCTGCAACGGCCGGAATCATCACCGGCACGAAGGCGAAGCTGGTGCCCTGGACGATGGGAAGGCGTGCCCCCACCGGACCCATGCCGATGGTCTGCAACAACGTGGCGATGCCGGCAAACAGCATCGACATCTGGATCATGTAGGTCATGTCGGGGAAACCGAGCGCGCCCTGATCCGAGCCGAAGCCTATGCCAGCTGCTCCGGCAACAATGATTGCCGGCGTTACATTGGAAACAAACATCGCCAGCACATGCTGAATTCCCAGCGGTATGGCCTTGGCGAGCGGCGGCGTGTAATTGGGATCCCGCAGCTGCTCTGCGGTCCCGATTGATGTGTCTGCCATTGGATAGTCCTTTGATCCCCAGGGGTTTATCTCAAACCGGTCCACCGCCCCCCATTGCCGCGAACCGGCTGATTTGCCGGTTGATTCAACCTTGCAATAATCAGACGGCAACCGTCGCCACCGCCCCAACACTGTCCCGGTCTTCTCGTCAAAAGCGCAAGAACTATGCCATGAGTCTCCGCTTTTGCTGCCTATGCAATTCGCCCTGTCAACTTCAGACGGCTGACCCCGCCATCGGGGAAAATGTTGAGCCGCACATGCGTGACAGGCCCGATATCCCGGATATGCGCGGAAAGATCATGCACATGATCGGCCTTGAGTTTCTGTTGACCGATCAGTTCCGGCCAGAACATCGAGGCGGTGATGATGGCATCACCCGCGTCGGTTCCGAATTCACTCATGTCGGCGGCCTGTATCGAGCAGGTGTCGGGGAAATTGCCCTTGAAATAAGCCGTGTCGACCACGGCGCCTGAGAGAATGCCGCGTGCGCCCAGCGCAATGACGATCCATTCATTGCCGGGAACCCGCCGCCGGCTGGTCTCCCAGCCATCGCCCATGTTTTCGCCCCGGCCCGGAGCCAGCAAGCGGTGGTAGGATCCGTAATGTGCGTCAGAGAATCCGATGATGCGGCCGCCATTGAGCGCGGCTGACAATTCGATGTCGCCGTCGCCGACCCGCGAGCGGTCGAGGAATGGCTGGCCATAGACTCTGAGACGCGCCACACCGCCGTCCGGATAGATATGCAGCCGCACATGGGTGAAGATCTCAGACGAAAGCGATGCCAGATAGTGATGCGCATTCGGCCCCAAAGGAGAGGTGCCGAGCACTTCGGTCCATTCGGTGGCATCGTCTGGATCGCCCGCGACATTGCAGGCTTCGATCCGGGCTGCAGGCGGATAATTGCCGGTGAAATGCGATGTATCGACATCGAAGCCGTCGATACGTCCGGGCGTTGCCAGCCGGATCACGGAGAAATCATGTCCGAGGACGCGTTTGCGGCGGCTTTCCCAGCCGTCCATCCACTTGCCGTTGTCATCAAACTTGTCTTCGATGAACACTGCAGGCTGATCGGCGAGCATGCGTTCCAGCGGGGCAAAAAACTCGTCGGTGACGTAAATGCCTTTCGCGCCAAGTCCCGCTGATGCAAGGTTGACGGAATTGCGTGCAAAACCCGGAAGCTGCGCCGGCACGTGGTCACTCATCATGTCTCTCCTGAACGAATAGGTCCGGATAGGACTACCCGGATGCCAACACCATAGTATGCAAAGAAAATGCAGTCCGGTTTCAAATTTTTCCTGAAGATGTTAAAGCCGCTGCCCGGTCTATCTCGCTGCGGATCCCCTTGATGACGTGATCGATGAACAGCTTGACCTTCGGATCCTGCAGCCGCTTGTGCGGGTAAAGGCAGGAGAAGGGTTGCTGTGTCTGTGGCGTGGCGCTTGCCACTTCCACCAGTCTGCCGGCATCAAGCTCGGCGGCAACATCGTAACGGGTCTTGCTGGCAATGCCGCAATCGGCAAGGGCCCAGGCGGTGAGCACATCGCCATCATCGCTCTCCAGCGAACCTTCTGGATGAAAACCGCGGACTTCGCCGTCAACCAGCAGATTCCAGTAAAACTCCGTGGCGCCCGGATAGCGCAACAGCAGGCATTTGTGCTTGTCCGAAATGATCTCGTCACCTGTGTTGGGCATGCCGTGCTTTTCGATGTAGCCGGGCGAGGCGACAAGCAGGCGCTCGAAATCGTGGATTGCCCGTACTCTGAGATCGGAATCGGGTAGCGGACCGAGCACGAAGGCTGCATCGAGACCTTCCTGGGCGATGTCGACCTTGCGGTCCGACAGCCTGAGCCGGACATTGATGTCCGGGTACTCCGCCTTGAAGGCCGGAATCAGTGGCGCCACCAGCTTCTTGCCGAGCGCCAGCGGCGCCGAAATGAACAATGTTCCTTTCGGCTGTGCTGTAATCTCGGCAATGCCGCCCTCAACCTCGCGGATGGTGTCGAGGATCTTGATTGCGCCCTTGTAGAACAGTTCGCCATGCGCGGTCGCACGCAGGCTGCGGGTGGTGCGGTTGAACAGCCGCACGCCGAGGCTTTTTTCAAGATCTGAAATGCGGCTTGAAGAGACGGCGGCCGAAACCCGCAGATCCCGCGCGGCGGCTGACATGCTGCCCAGCTCGTAAACGCGCACGAAAGTCTTGAGCATGTCCACATAGGCCATGAATTCCATCCCCGGCAGGTCAATGCATGCGGCGTCTCGCTTTGAAATAGCTGCGGTCGCTGCGTCTGCTCAATTGAACGCCTGCGCTGCCGATTGTCCAGAACAAATGGAAAGCAAGGCTGATTGTCTTGTCTCAGGCGAAAATGAAATGGACGTGGTGACGTCTCAACCGTGCCGTTTCAGCCGCACGATCGCCAGGTCCAGTGCCGAGAGAAAGCGGGACCGGTCCTGGCGCGAAAACGGCGCGGGCCCGCCCATTTGCGCACCCCCGGCCCTGAGATCGGCCATGATCGAGCGTGTCGCCACTGCCATGCCGATGGAATCATGGGTGAAGGGCTTGCCGGTATGGCTCATGACGGCGGCTGCCTCGGCCTGCAGGCAGCGTTCGGCCAGCAGGATGTCGGCAGTGACAACCACGGCCCGTTTCGTCACATGTTCGACGATGCGGTCATCGGCGGCGTCAAAATTGCCCGGCACGATTTCACGCTCCACCAACGGATCACTCTCGATCCGGAAGAAACTGTTGGACACAAACGTCACCTTGATGCCGTGGCGCAGCGCCACCTTGACCGCTTCCTCGCGCACCGGGCAGGCGTCGGCATCAACAAGCAGGTGAATGGGGGGTGTTTCGGGGTCTGGAGCTGTCATGCCTGTTCATTACCCGCTGGCAACAGCTTCGCCAAGGCGTTTGGCGCGGCAGCCATTGCAGGCGAAGAAAGGTGGAACCAAACACCGGCAGCAGCATTGACCAAGACAAGCGGCTTCGGCCGGGTTTCAGCCCTGCAAAAGAGAGAAGGATGAGTGCAATGGCCCATCAGAACGTGAAAAACGAAATACAGACTATTCTCGAAGACGCAGAACTTCCCAAATCGGAAAAGATTTCCCAGCTTCAATACATGCGCGAAGGCGTTCGCCAGGAGATGCGGGCCGCCACGGAAAGCGCAATGGTTGCGGACAGCGACGTCGGCGACGATCTCAAGCTTCTCGACCAGGTGCTCGAGGATCTGGCTGCGGAATCAGCATCCATTGAAGATGGTGGCGGCGCCACATTGTAAGACTTGAGCGCTCGGCGGCCATCGGTAGCAAAACGGATGCCGTTTGAAAAAGACTTGCTCTGCCGAGCGGCTGGGGCCGGGCCCTAAAAGCCGATGTCGAAGCGGCGCACGATGCCGAACGAGGCGCTGTACTGGTTCTTCGACCCCTGCGCAGTGATCGGGGATTTGGCCGCGTCGCCGGTAAGCCGTGACCAGCCGGCTTCGGCCTCGATCGCCCAGTTTCTGTCGACCTGGAAGCGCATTCCGGCTCCCAGGCCGGCACTGTAAAGCCCACCGGAAGTCGTTGTTGCCGGATAAAGTCCGGATGCTTCCGCGGCGGTCACGCCGAAATAGGTATTGGTGAACTTGCTGCTGCCGAAGTTCAGGCGCGGGCCGCCATAGAAGGTCAACTGGTCGTCCGGCTTGATGATGATGTCCGCGCCAAGCTCGGCACGAATGCCCTTGTGGCCACCAAATCCCTGCCGCACGGCACCCATGACCCGAAAATTGCCCGTCTGATATTTCGCCGCAACACCGAGTTCGACGGCGGTTTTAATGGTGTTGAGACCTGTCAGTTCAGGGGAATCCGAAACCGAGCGCTTGCCAATCACGTCAATCGACGGGCTGAGAGAGAAGCCTTCATCCGAGCCGCCACCGATGGTGAAGCCATTGGGAAGCTCCAGGCGCTTGAGCCGAATCAGCGGAACCGGTGACAGAACCAGCTTGCTGGCGCCGAAATAGCGCGGCGTCACCTTGCCGGCGACGCCCAGCTCAAACGAGATCCCCGGACCGCTTGCATCCTGTGCGCTGGCCTGCGGGATGAAGGCAGCAACGCTGGCGGCTACAAGGGGTGCAACGGTAAGACGAAGGGCTTTGATCATCGGTTGAGTCCAGGCTGATGGAGTGCAGTTTGTGTCAATCATCATAATTCGCCCGGGTTAACAACCCTGCACCGGGGAACAAATACTGTCCGCTTTGGCTGGTGTCCCGTTCAAATGATCCCGTTATGCGATTTTGTCCCGAACATCTCATCATGACTGGTTTGATGTGCGAGTGCTCTACCAAGCCGCGCCTCCTTCAGATCAGCAAAAGCCGGGGACAAGGTTCTGCCTCTTGCCACGATAATCCATATGTGAATATATTATTCAAATAGGAATTCTGGGAGGGATTATGGGATCTTCGTTCGAACCCACAGTGGGAATTGCGAGCACGCGTCCGCGCAACATGCCTCAAGAGCATGCGGAACTTCCGGTCTGGAACGCCGAGAACTGGTTTTATGAGGACTGGCAGCCGGGGCACCGTATCCGGTCGCTGCGGCGGACCATTGCCGAGGGGGAAAGCCACATGTTCAACACCCTCGTGGTCGACATCCACCCCTATGTTCAGGATCAGATGTTTGCCGAAAGCGAAGGCATGTTCGGCCGCCGGCTGGTTGCCGGCGCCTTCGTGTTTTCCGCGGGGCTTGGACTGGTAGCGACCAATTGCGTCAACGCATTTTCCTATGGCTATGACAAGCTGCGCTTCATCAAGCCCGTCTTCATCGGCGAGACCATCTATACGGTGCGCACAAATCTCGACAAGAAACCGCGCTATGAGGACATGGGGCTGATCCGCGCCAGCTATGAAGTGTTCAAGGGCGACGGCGAGCTCGTTCTTTACTGCGAGCATCTGCAGACCGTGAAATATAAAAATCCGGCCGAGTTTGCCGGCAGGACCGAAAAGACATCATGACAACAGATACCGATTTGCCACTCGCCGGCCTTGTCATACTCGATATGAGCCAGTTTCTGTCCGGGCCCTATGCGACATTGCGGCTTCAGGACCTTGGTGCCCGTGTGATCAAGATCGAGCGGCCGGGAGCAGGGGATCTGTCGCGCACTCTCTATCTCAGCGATACCGAAATCGGCGGTGATTCAACCATTTTTCATGCCATCAATCGCGGTAAGGAGAGCCTCGCCATCGATCTCAAGAATGAGGCGGATCTCGCGATGTTGCGCAGCCTGCTTGTCAAGGTTGATGTGCTGGTGCAGAACTTCCGCCCCGGCGTGATTGAACGCCTTGGCCTCGATTACGAGACCGTGCGCGCCATCAATCCGAAACTGGTCTACGCATCGATCAGCGGGTATGGCGAGGAGGGGCCCTGGGTCAAGCGCCCGGGGCAGGATCTTCTCGCCCAGGCGCGCTCGGGCGTGATGTGGCTCAGTGGCAATGACGGCGACGGCCCGGTGCCCATGGGATTGGCGGTCGGCGATATGCTGGCCGGTGCCGCCGCCGCGCAGGGAATTCTGGCGGCACTGGTCAAGCGCGGCATTTCAGGGCGCGGCAGTCATGTCGAGACCAGTCTGCTTGAAGTGCTGGTCGACTTCCAGTTCGAGGTTCTCACCACCTATCTCAATGATGGAAAGCGGATGCCCAAACGCTCGGGCTTCCGCAGCGCCCACGCCTATCTGTCCGCTCCCTATGGTGTCTATGAGGCGAGCGACGGCTTTCTCGCCATCGCCATGACGCCAATTCCGCGCCTGCAGCAGCTCTTGCAGATGGAGGAGCTGGCGCCATACAGCGACGATCCCAAATCATGGTTCAGTTCCCGTGACGCGATCAAGCGCCTGATCGCGGACCGGATCAAGACCGGAACCGTCGATGAATGGCTTGCGATTCTGGAACCGGCGGACATCTGGTGTTCACGTGTCCTCGACTGGGACGACCTGATGGCAAGTGAAGGCTTCGAAGTGCTCGATATGCTGCAGCGGGTTGAGCGCGACGACGACGTGTCGATCATGACCACCCGCTCCCCGATCCGCGTCAACGGCAAGCGGCCGACAACCAGCCGCGCGGCGCCACGGGTTGGAGAGCACACTGCCGCGATCAGGACCGAGTTCGGGGTCTAGGCCCAGTCCAGGCAAATTTCCTCGACCGGTTGTATGGCCGCAGGAATGAAGCGCTAAAGGCTCCAGATGCGTTTGGCGTTGCCGGAAAGCAGTTTCTGCTTCTCCTCGGGGCTGGCGCCGCCAAGCAGAGCGTGGGTCGCCGCAACCCAGGCCAGAAGCCCGCCGCCGAGTGTGCAGACCGGCCAGTCGCTGCCCCAGACCACCCGGTCCCAGCCGAAGCTTTGAACCGTGTGCTCGACCCAGGGCCGCAACGTCTCGGCGATCCAGCTCTCGGGATCGGCATAGGCGACAACGCCCGAAATCTTGGCAACCACATTGGGGCGCTTGGCGAGTTCGGTGATGCTGTCCTGCCAGGGCTGCCGTTCATCGCCCTTGATGTCCGGCACACCGCAATGATCGAGAATGAAGGTGACGTCAGGCGCCAGATCCGCCAGCGCCATCGCCTGGGGCAATTGCCGCGGCAGCACACAGAGGTCGAAGGTCAGGCCGGAACCGGACAGGCGCGCGATGTTCTCTCTGAACAGCGGCTGCGTGGACAGCTCGTCCGGCATGACATGAAGCACGCGGCGCAAGCCCTTGATCAACGGATTGTGGCGCTGACGCTCAAGATACGCCGCGAAACCTTCATCCTCCGGCCGGCAGGAGGCAATGGCGCCGCAAATCAGGCTGCCGGGCCGCTCGGCCAGGGTTTTGATGTAATTGCTTTCGTCTTCGATCCGCTCAGATGCGACATCGACTTCCATGTGCAATGTTTGCGAAATGCCTGAACGGCGGGCTTCCAGCTCATAGGCGGCATAGGGCCAGGCCTGATTGAGTGCCGGGACGCCGGAAAGCCACGGGTAGTCCAGCGCCCATGGATCAACAACATGCAGGTGGGTATCGATGATCATGCTGTTACCTCCTCCTGGTGCGTTGGCTTCCCCGCACCGCTGCAGGCCGGATAATTCCACAGGGAAATAAATTATTCAAATAAGAATTCAGGTCGGTATTTCGAAATCCGCGCCTGCAAGCTTCGACAACTGCCGGGATGTCTTGGTCAGCATCCTCTGCGTTTCGGCCATATCGGGCGCCTGGGCCGCGTTGACGAGGTTGATATAGGGCACCGTCAGGGCGGCAAGAGCGCGGCCATCCGGTCCCAGCACAGGGGCGGAGAGGTTGAACACACCGGCGGTCTGCGCGCTCGGCATGATCTCGTAGCCCCGTTCCCGAATCTGGTCGAGGCGTTCGAAGAATTCGGTCTCCATGGTCGTTTCTTCGCCGCTGGCCGAATATTCGTTGATCATCATCAGCCGCTCTTCCTGGGAGCGGAAGGCCAGCAGCACATGGCCTGATCCGGTGTCATAGAGACTGATATGTGATCCCACCCGGATGGAAATACCCCAGTAACCGGGCGCTTCCTGCTGCGCCACAACCACAACCGATCCCCGGTCGAAGACGGCGAGCTGGTTGGCCTGCCGGGTGTCCTCGGCAAGCTCGCGCATGAACGGTGTCGCATAGGAAACCAGCCGGCGAACCGGAACGTGCAATTGCGCCAGACCGAACAGCTTCAATGTCAGCGAATACCGGTCGCCGTCCAGCCGCGTCACATATCCGCGCCGCACCAGGCGATCCAGCATCCGGTAGAATTCATTCGGGCTGCGGCCCAGCCGCTTGGCGATTTCCGCTTGCGTCAGCCCGCCATCGATTTCAGCAAGCAGCTCGAGAATATCGAGCCCCTTGTCGAGCGCCGGTGCCCTGTAGCGGTCATCTTCGGGTTCCATGTGTTTCTCCGTGAATTTCAAAATTCATATACGCATGATCGGTTCAAATAACAATCAAACAGTCTCTTGACCGCTGGTGAAGATGATGTTTGTATATGAATGAACCTCTCATCTGTGAGGGTTCGAGGGGGGAGCCCCAAAAGTTTAAACGTCTCGGGAGGAGGCTCATGAACAAGCTATTGACCGGCGTATCGGCCGGTGTTGTCCTATTGATGGTCGGCGGATCTGCATTTGCCCAGGAATTGCCAGGCAAGTTCGAAGGTGTGACCATTGATGCAAAGCTCATCGGCGGTCAGCAATATGAGAACCTCTATTCGCGCATCGGCGAATGGGAAGCGGCGACTGGCGCCACTGTCAACGTCATCTCGAAGAAGAACCACTTCGAGCTCGACAAGGAAATCAAGTCCGACATTGCGGTTGGCGCGATCAGCTGGTGCGTGGGGTCGAACCACTCGTCCTTCGCTCCGCAGTATCCCGGCATCTACACCGATCTGAATGCACTTCTTCCGGCTGCGGAGATCGAAGCCTTCGTCGATGCCAATATTGGCGCGTCCACGCTTGACGGCAAGCTCGTCATGCTGCCGCGCGCCCAGTTTGACGTCTCGGCGATGTACTACCAGAAGAGCCTCTATGCGGATGAGGACAACAAGGCCAGGTTCAAGGAAAAATACGGCTATGACCTGACACCGCCAGATACCTGGGAACAGGTGACGGATCAGGCGGAATTCTTCGCCAATCCGCCGGACTTCTACGGCACCCAATACGCAGGCAAGGAAGAAGCCATTAACGGCCGCTTCTACGAAATGCTGCGTGCTGAAGGCGGCGAATACATTGGTGCCGACGGCAATCCGGCGTTCAATTCGGAAGCCGGTGTACGGGCTCTCGACTGGTTCGTCGACCTCTACAAGGCCAAGGCGGTTCCTGCCGGAACCACCAACTATCTCTGGGACGATCTGGGTCAGGGCTTTGCCTCGGGTACCGTGGCGCTCAATCTGGACTGGCCGGGCTGGGCCGGGTTCTTCAACGACCCGAGCGCATCCAAGGTGGCCGGCAATGTCGGTGTCGTGCCGCCGCCCAAGGGTTCGTCCGGTGCACGCACCGGCTGGTCGGGCCATCACGGCTTCTCTGTGACCGAAAACTGCGAAAACAAGGAGGCCGCGGCGTCGCTGGTCTGGTTCCTCACCAACGAGGAAAACCAGAAATTGGAAGCCGGTGCAGGCCCGCTGCCAACCCGTGACGCGGTGTGGACCTGGGTCATCGATCAGGCCAAGGATGATCCTTATCGTAAGGAAGTGCTCGAAGCCTTCCAGGAAGCTGCAAAGGGCGCCTATCCGGTTCCCCAGTCGCCATCCTGGATCGAGATCTCCAACGCGGTCTATCCTGAACTGCAGGCCGCCATCCTGGGCGACAAGACCTCGCAACAGGCGCTTGATGATGCTGCGGCCAAGGCCACGGCCATCCTCGAGGACGCCGGAGAGCTGTAACAGCCTCCTCCCGGAAGGGGCGCGGCCAGGTCCGCGCCCCTTTTTCAGACTTGATGCAAAGCATCCGCACTGCGGGTGCGATAAGACCGACCCCAACGCCCGTTTTGATATGAGGACACGATGAAAGGCTGGAAGCCTGCACCGCATATTCTGCTGCTCATGCCGGCCTTCATTGTGCTGGCGGCGGTTGTCGTCGTGCCTTTGTTGTTGTCGCTCTATTCGAGTTTCACGCCGTTCCGGCTGACTCGGCCTGACACGATCTACAATTTCATCGGCTTCCGCAATTATCAGCGGCTGTTTGCTGATCGCGAGTTCTGGGTGGCCTTCGGCCGCACGGTGCTGCTGTTGACGGTTGCGCTCAATCTGGAAATGGTGCTGGGGCTCTTCCTGGCGCTGCTGGTTGAAAAAGCCACGCGCGGTCAGCGTCTGCTGCGCACCATCATGATGTTTCCGATGATGTTTTCGCCGATCCTGGTCGGCTTCCAGTTCAAGTTCATGTTCAACGACAACATCGGACTGGTCAACAATGCGCTGCAGTCACTGGGACTGACCGATCAGGCGATACCCTGGCTGATCGACGGCAAACTCGCCTTCATCTCGATCTCGATCGCCGAGATCTGGTCGTCAACCTCGGTGTTTGCGATCTTTATCCTGGCTGGTCTGATGGCCATGCCGAAGGAACCTCTGGAGGCAGCCAAGGTGGACGGTTGCACGCCGATGCAAAGCTTCCGCTATGTCACCTGGCCCTTCATCATGCCGTTTGCCTATATTGCCATGACCATCCGGTCACTCGACATTGCCCGCGCCTATGACATCGTCAAGATCATGACCGACGGCGGTCCGGCCAAGCGCACCGAGATCCTCTGGACCCTGATTTCACGCACTGCCTATTCCGACGCGCGCATGGGGCTTGCCAATGCGATGGCCTATGTCGCCATCTTCCTGTCGATCCTGTTTACGGTCCTGTTCTTCCGGCAGCTTGCAAAAGCCCGCCAGCAAATCGGCGCGGAGTGGTGATCATGAACGAGAATCAGGCAAACCACCTCAAGCAGCTGCTGCTCAAGGCCGGACATCTGATCGGGCTGTTCATTGCCATGGCAATCATCTGCCTGCCGGGATTCTGGATCGTCTTGTCATCGCTTAGGCCAACCGTCGAGATCATGGCCAAGCCGCCGGTCTGGATCCCGCAGAGCCTGTCGTTCGATGCCTATGTCGCCATGTTTTCCGGCGTCGGGCAGGGCGGCATTCCCGTGCTGGATTATTTCCGCAACTCGATCATCATCTCGGTCACGTCCACCGTAATCGCGCTGGCGATCGGCTTGGCCGGAGGCTACGCCTTTGCCCGCTATCGTTTCCGCGGCAAGACAGCAATCTTTCTCGGCTTCATGCTGACCCGAACCGTGCCTGGCATCGCGCTCTCGCTGCCGCTGTTCTTTGTCTTCGCCCGGCTCGGCATTATCGACACCCATTTCGGGCTGATCATTGCCTATGTCGCGCTCAATGTGCCGTTTACCGTCTGGCTGATCGACGGCTTCTTCCGGCAGGTGCCGCGCGATCTCGCCGAAGCCGCCCAGATCGA
>Ga0114910_1000693_pt1 | contig 16858 bp, 16 predicted proteins | sample MalvireepMed_908_FD_83500 | JGI IMG/M metagenome (GOLD analysis project Ga0114910, IMG submission 83500) | Marine viral communities from the Global Malaspina Expedition - Malaspina viral metaG DeepMed_908 | ecosystem: Environmental > Aquatic > Marine > Oceanic | place: Mediterranean Sea...
CAGCGCGATGCGGCTGCGGACATCGGCAGGGTCGGCCTCGCGCACATCGATATTGTCGACAAACACGGTACCGCTTGTGGCATCGTAAAACCGCAGAATCAGCGAGAACAGGGTCGACTTGCCGGCGCCGGATGCACCGACGACGGCCACTGTTTCACCGGGCTTCACATGGAAGCTGGTTCCGGTGAGAGCAGATGTATCCGGCCGGGCAGGGTAGGCAAAGCGGACATTGTCAAAGCGGATGTCTCCGATTGCGGGAGACGGCAGCGCCATTGGAAATTCGGGAGCCCGAATTTCCGGGATCTCGTCGAGCAATTCACTGAGCCGTTCGGCCGCGCCGGCTGCCTGGGAAAGCTCGCCCCACACTTCGGACAATGCGCCAAGACTGCCTGCGGCAAAGACCGAGTAAAGCAGAAACTGACCCAGCGTGCCCGGGGTCAGTTCGCCTGTCAGCACCGATTGCGCGCCGTACCAGAGCACGGCCACCACCGAGCCGAACGCCATCGCGATGGCAAATCCGGTGAGGATGGAGCGGGCGAGAATGGATTGGCGAGTCGCGCTGAAGGCAGCTTCGACAGCCTGGCTGAAACGGGCGCGGGCGGTTGCCTCCGTGTTGAAGGCCTGCACGGTGCGGGTCGCGCCGATGGATTCACCGGCAAAGGTCATGGCTTCGGCCAGCCTGTCCTGCGCCTTGCGGGAGCGTGCCCTTACCTTGCGTCCGAAGCCGACCATCGGAAAGACGATGATCGGAATCGCCACCAGCACGAGGGCCGAAAGCTTGGGGGAGGTGATGAACATCATCGCACCCGCGCCCACGCATAAAATGGTGTTGCGCAAGGCAAGCGAAGCGGTCGCGCCGACTGTGGACTTGATCTGGGTGGTGTCAGCGGTCAGACGCGAGACAATCTCACCCGAGCGGTTGGCATCGTAGAACGCGGCCGACAATTCGGTGACATGATCGAAGACATCGCGGCGGATGTCCGAAACCACCCGTTCACCCAGCGTGATGACAAAATAGTAGCGGCAGGCCGAAGCAAGCGCCAGCAGGATGGCAATGGCCGCCAGCATGGAGAAGTATGTGTTGATGAAGCCCGCGTCCTGGGCAGAGAAGCCGTGGTCGATCATCCGGCGCACGGCCATGGGCAGGGTGAGGGTGGTGACGGCGGCCAGCGCCAGAAACGTCAGAGCGCCAAGCACCAGATGGGGATAGCGCCGGATGTAGGGATAAAGACGGGCGAGTGGACGCACCGACGGGCGGGCCCTTTTGGGGGTATCGGTTTGATCAGCCACGTCTGCTCCTGGTATGCGCACTCAATGTCATCGGCAATGTCACGGCAATGCTGCAAAAACCGGCGCGGCTCTTGTTATCGCCCATGCCTTCATGTATAGGCTCGCCATCGAATTGGGAAGTCGTTGTTCCAAAGGACACCGGCTTCATTTATGTGTTTGGCCAAAATGCCGCAAGCTTGCTGCGCAGGGCCTCCCAAAGGCAGGACAAAGAAGATGAAGTCGAACATCCATCCCGACTACCACATGATCAAGGTGGTCATGACTGACGGCACAGAATACATGACCCAGTCCACCTGGGGCGCTGAAGGCGACACCATGAACCTCGAAATCGATCCCAACTCGCATCCGGCATGGACCGGCGGCAACCAGCAGATGCTGGACCGTGGCGGCCGTCTCTCGAAGTTCAAGAAGCGTTTCGAAGGTCTCAACCTTTAAGATTTCCGGCAATCGCCGGGACGCAAGAACCCGCCGGTTTCGGCGGGTTTTTTGTTGCCTGGAGTTCGGTGCGGCGAAGCTTGACGTGCAAATGCAAAAAGCCCGCGGGATATGCCGCGGGCTTTGAAGAATGGAATGATTTATGGGCCGGTTTTCAGCGCTTGTTGAAAACAGTCTGCAGGAGATGCTGCTGGGCCTGGACCGAGTTTTCGTTGTCCGGCTTGAGGGCGGCGGCTTCCGCCGGGCGGTAGATTTCACGATCAAGCAAAGCCACCCGGTTCTGGATGCGCAGCGAGCGCTCGACGAGATCCTTGAAGGAATCTGGCAGATCGCTCCAGCCCTGTGCGGTGCGATCGCAGTTGAAGCTGTCGAGACGCACCTTGTTCTTTTCGGCAAGAACCTGATCGCGGTTCATTTCGCCATTGTTGACAGCACGCTGCAGCAGCAGCCAGGACGCCATCTGCATGAGGCGGGTTGTCAGGCGCATCGATTCCGCAGCGTAGAGGACACCGGCAAGACGCGGCAGGCCTTTCGAGGCTGCGCGACCCGGGCCATCAAGGTAGTTTGCAGTTTCCTCAACCAGACCCATGCCTTCGGCGTAGAGCGCCTTGAACTGGGTCGAATTGGCCATGCGATCTGCAAGATTGATGGGGTTGAGGCTGGTTTCAGACATGGCCGGATATTCCTGATTACAAAATACTGGGTAGGCGGCGTTTGCTGGCGTCGAGTGTCTCTGCCGTGCAAGTGCAGAATGGACCCGGGCCCCTGTTCCGGCAAGTCTATTCTTAAGAAAGGGTTAACGTCAAAACCGGGTAAAACAGGTGATGTGTTGGCCCGCATATTGGTGTTGCGGATCCAAAACAACCATTGTCAGTCAGGTATGTGACGCCCTCATCTCCCGGGCACTTGCATGAAGAAGCCATAGCATAGGGTGCTTGGTTAGTCAGGATCAAGCCAAAAAAAAGAGCCGCATCAGCGGCTCTCAAGAGTTTAACAGGGAGGCGTCAAACAGTTTGACCAGAGGCCAGACTGTCAAATCCAGGAAACCCGGATGCCTATAGTAAAGACTTGTAAACCTTAACCGAAGCTTAACATCCAAGTCTATTCTGGTAAGGTGTTGCCATGGTTGCTTTATTTCGACTTGAAAAAGCTCTCCGCGGCGCTGCGGCTTGATGTTTTGGAGGCCTTGTCTGCTTCTAGGCGCGCAATTTCTTCATGTAACAAGGCGATTCGTTCCTCGATTTCATCGGCCGACAGGAAGGTCAGATCACATCCGAGTTCATGCAGTTTCTTCGGTTTCGGGCGATCATCATCTGCAAACATGTTTTGATCTCTTGTTTCGCTCAGGGCGGGCGCTGTTTCTTGAAGATGCGTCCGCGGTGAGCCTGTATTGATCGGGTACAACTGGCCAACCGGCATTGCCGTCATCCTAGCCTGTGCCTAAGTTGTGGAAAAGTGTCGCGAGGAGATTTGATCAGATGCGCAGTATCGAAATTCGCCAGCCGGGCGGTCCGGAGGTTCTAACCCTGGCAATGCGTGACAAGCCTGTGCCGGGTGAGACCGAGCTGCTGATCAAGGTGGCGGCCGCGGGCGTCAACCGTCCCGATTGTCTGCAGAGGCAGGGCGCATACCCGCCGCCGCCCGGCGCATCGGATATTCCAGGGCTTGAGATTGCAGGAGAAGTGCAATCGGCCGGCGCGGGCGTAAAGGGCTTCAAGCCGGGCGATCAGGTGTGCGCGCTGGTGCCTGGCGGCGGATACGCGGAATATTGCACGGTGGACGAGACCAATGCCCTGCTGGCTCCTGCAGCACTGACCATGACTGAAGCAGCGGCAATTCCCGAGACCTTCTTCACCGTGTGGCACAATGTGTTCCAGCGCGGCGGGCTCAAATCCGGAGAGACTTTTCTGGTGCATGGCGGAACGTCGGGCATCGGAACGACAGCCATCCAGTTGGCCAAGGCATTTGGCGCGCGGGTGCTGGCCACTGCCGGCTCAGAGGCGAAATGTGCGGCTATGCGTGATTTGGGTGCTGATCTGGCAATCAATTACCGGGATGCAGATTTCGTGGAAGCAGTGAAGGAGGCAACCGAAGGCAAGGGGGCTGATCTGATCCTCGACATGGTGGGCGGCGACTATATCAACCGCAACTACCAGGCTGCGGCGGTCGAAGGCCGGATCGTTCAGATCGCATTCCTGAAGGGGCGGAAGGCTGAAGTCGATTTTTCATTGCTGATGATGAAGCGATTGACCCATACCGGTTCCACTCTGAGAGCGCGCGATATCGCGTTCAAAGCAGGCATCGCCCAGGAGCTGCGTCAGCATGTCTGGCCGTTGCTGAGCGATCGCAAGGTGCTGCCGGTGATGGATTCGATCTTCCCGCTGGAGCAGGCTTCAGCTGCGCATCGCAGAATGGAAGATGGAGATCACATCGGCAAGATCGTGCTCGACATGAGCTGAATATATTGGCGGCCTGCAAGTGCGCAGGCCGTGAAGGTGGTTATCCATGCACAACGCCCGCTTCCGGTTTGGAGGCGGGCGTTGTTGCATTCCATCTTGGTGCAAACGGCGCTCTAATTGTCCGGCACGGCGCGAGGGTCGAGGTTGATCGACTCCGGCGTTGCTGCACGGGCAGAAGGGATCGAGGCGAATTGTTCGCGGTCTTCTGCCGGGATCGCCGCCCGCATGCGGCTGCGGATAAGCGCATATGCCGCCACGCCAAGATGTGATGCGGCGGTTACGGCAAACAGCAGATAAGGGCTGTAGCCCATGGTGATGCCGCCAACCAGCGGGCCGATGATCGTGCCGACGCCATAGAGAAGCAGCAGGCCGCCGGATACCGTGACGAACTTGTCGCTGTCGGCGTAGTCGTTGGCGTGGGCGACGATGATCGAATAGAGCGTGTAGGACATCGCGCCATACAGTGAGATCAACCCATAGAGAACGGCGATCCCGGAGGGCTTGACGATGGTGATTGCAAGGCCGGACAGGCCGGCAATGGTCGCAAGCCCGGCGAGAACGTAACGCCTATCCATGCGGTCGGACATGCGGCCGGCGGGCAACTGCATGACCGCGCCGGAGAAAATGGTGATCGACATCATGGTCGCGATGGTGAATGTGGTCAGGCCGACCTCAGCGCCAAAAACGGGCGCGAGTGTGCCGAATGCGCCATTGGCCACGCCGACCAGCAGTATCCCCACGAAGGAGACCGGCGAATTGCGATAAATCATCTTGAGGTCAAGCTTGACCTCTTTCAACGGTGCCGGGCTGGAGGCAGTCGATACCGCTGTCGGCAGAAGCGCAAGACAATACAGGATGCCGGCGATTATGAAGAAGGTGGTCTGGGTGACATCACCAAAGGCAACGCTCATCTGTCCGGCGACAATGGCGACATAGGTTACTGTCATATAGAGCGAAAAAATGAGGCCGCGGGTCTCGTTGGTGGCGCGTTCGTTCAACCAGCTCTCGATGATCATGAAGGCTGCCGCGAGCGAAAACCCGGTCACCACCCGCAGCAGGATCCAGCTGACCGGATCGACCAGCAAACCGGTCAGGAGCGCGATAATGGCAATCGTCGCGGAAAACGCCGAGAAGGCCCGGACGTGGCCGATACGCCTGACCAGCCGTTGTGAGAAAATGCATCCGAGAACAAAACCGGTGGCCCAGGCGGTACCAAGAAGGCCCAGCGATGTCGGTGAAAAGCCTTCCGCGGAGCCGCGCATTGGCAGCAGCAGGCCGTGCAGGCCATTGCCGGCCAGCAGAAATGCGGTGCCAAGGAGCAATGACAGGACAGGAAGAAGGTTGCTGCGCATAAGGAACCGCTGTGTAAAAGAGTTTCAAGAGCTGAGCGAACCGGGAATCACCCCCCGAAACTTGATAAGCCTAGCTGATTGACCGAGATCATGACAGGTATATGGCCAAAATGAAAAAGGCATGACGCATGGCGACGAAAATATTGCTTGTTCTGGTTGTGGTGGCGATGTGCCTGCATTTGATCAAACCCTTCGGTCTTCCGGGCTTGAAGCGACGGGGCGACGTCTGGAAAATCGCGCTTATTCTGATCTTTGCAATGATGATGGCGCTGGTGATTCGTCCCGAATAAACCGGGCAATGTGTTGCGCCCAGTGCTTGTAGCCCAGCGCATTGGCGTGGAAGCCATCGATCGCGAAGCCTTCAGGGCCTTCAACAGGTAGCGGTGGGATTGCTGTGGCATTGCGTTCGCGGCACAGCTGCACCCCTATGGCATTGATGATTTGCGCGCGAAGCCCGAGAATGAACCCGAGCGAGGCGGGCAGCGCGGGAACATCCGGCATGGCAATAACCGGTGACCAGAAAACCTCCGCATCGGGCCAGCGGGCGTGGATTGCATAAAGAAGTCCGCCGAACCCCTTTTTGAATGCCGAGCGGGTTTTGAAGTTTTTGGCGTCGTTGGTACCCACCGCAATGATCACATGCGTGAAATTGCGCTCTTCGATGTGCGGGACCACATGATCGCGAACCTGTGCGGCGATGGCTGAATTGGCGCCGGCATTGCGCCAGGCGACAGTCTTTCCGCTGGCCTGGTTGAGGATCGCGGCGAGTTGAGAACCCAGCGTGTCTTCAACCTTGTCTGCGCCGACACCGGCAGCAGAGGAATCCCCGATGATCAGCAGGCGGATTTCAGCTTCACCTACTCCGATCTGGCCTCTCGGGCGGCCACGCGGCGGCGGCAGGCGCGGCACTGTCCGGCGTACACCCAATCCCTTGAACAGTGCGACTGGCGCCAGCAACCAGCTGACGGGACCGGCAAGGAAATTGTTCATGGCTCTGTCGTTTCTCCGGGTCTGAAACAACATGCTTCAAACAGCCGGGTCACCATAAAATGCAACCCGCCGTGTTGTCACGGCGGGTTGCAACAATTCCTCTGAAGCGACGTCCGGTCAGCCTGCGCGGGAGGCTTCGAAGATGCTGTCGATCGTGGCCGCAAGTGTCGCATCAAAGTCCGCATCGCTCTGGCCGTGGGACAGGCCTTCGGTCAACGCGCGGGAGAAGGAGGCAATCACACCGGTGTTTGCGCTGAGCAACTGGTTGGCCTCATCGCGCGAATAGCCGCCGGACAGGGCGACAACCCGCATGATACGCGGGTCATCAACCAGCGGTTTGTAGAGATTGGCAACCGTCGGCAGGGAGAGCTTCAGCATAACCCGCTGGCCTGCCGGCACAGTGTCGAGGTGCCGCTGGATTGCGGCCAGCAGCAGCTGCTCCGCTTCAGCCTTGTCGGCAATCTTGATGTTCACTTCCGGTTCGATAATCGGCATCAGGTCATGGCCGAGGATCTGCTTGCCGATCTCGAACTGCTGGGCGACGATGGCTTCGATCCCGCCGCTGTTGGCGGCATTGATCACCGAACGCATCTTGGTGCCGAAAACATTTTTACTGACGGCGCGTTTCAGAAGCGCATCGAGATCGCCCATCGGCTTCATCAGCTGCACGCCGTTTTCTTCCGCCATCAAACCCTTGTCGACCTTCAGAAAGGGGACGATGCGGCGTTTGTCCCAGAGATAATCTGCGGTTGGAACACCGTCGATCTCGCCATCCATGGTGCGTTCGAACAGGATCGCGCCAATCACCTTGTCGCCGGTGAAGGCAGGAGACTTGATGATGCGCGCACGCATCGCATGGATCGCCGCAAACATCTCTTCGTCGTTGGAATAGGCATCTTCGGAGACGCCATACAGGGCCAGCGCCTTTGGCGTGGATCCGCCCGACTGATCGAGCGCGGCTATGAAGCCGTCCTTGTCCGCCATCTGTTTCGCCATGGTTTGATTCATCATGCCTTCATCCCCGTTCTCCTGCCGCGCCGCACAGCCAACCGCATGTGCAAGGCGCTGCGGCACTCCAAAATTGCACATGTCCATTATCGTTCAGATGAAAAGACTTGAACGCGACATGCATCGATCTTGCGTGCTGCTTTAACAGATGCCGCAAGGCGGAGAAAATAGGCAGCAGTCAGCTTGAATCGATTGAAAATCTTTCAATCGATTGAAAATACATGAGTTTTCAAGCCATGCTTAACACTGCGCCGTGCGTGAGCAGGTGCGGCTGATGGTATCAGCCCTTCAGCACATCTACGCCCGGCAGTGGTTTGCCTTCCATCCACTCGAGGAAGGCGCCGCCAGCCGTGGAAACATAGGTGAAGTCCTCGGCAACATCTGCGTGATTGAGCGCTGACACCGTGTCGCCGCCGCCTGCCACCGAGACGAGCAAACCCTCCTCGGTGCGGCGGGCCGCGTGCTGGGCCGCGGATACCGTTGCCGCATCGAAGGGCGGAATTTCAAAGGCGCCCAGCGGGCCGTTCCAGACCAGGGTGTCGGCCTTGGTGATCCAGGCATTGATGGCCTCGATGGATTTCGGTCCGACGTCGAGCATCATCGCATCGGCGGGAATAGCTGTGACATCGACGGTTTCGTTGTCGGCGCCAGCCTTGAATTCGCGCGCCACGACGCCGTCAACCGGCAGGACGATGGCACATCCCGAGGCAAGAGCTTCGGCTTCGATCGCCTTGGCGGTTTCAGCAAGATCGTGCTCGCACAGCGATTTGCCGACATTGATGCCGCGGGCAGCCAGGAAGGTGTTGGCCATGCCGCCGCCGATCACCAGCGCGTCGACCTTCTTGACCAGGTTCTGCAACAGGTCGATCTTGGTCGACACCTTGGCGCCGCCGACAATGGCCACCACCGGCCGGGCCGGATTGCCAAGGCCTTTTTCAAGCGCGATCAGTTCCGCCTGCATGGTGCGGCCGGCATAGGACGGCAGATAATGCGCCAGCCCTTCGGTGGAGGCGTGGGCGCGATGGGCCGCCGAGAAGGCGTCATTGACAAAGATATCGCCGTTTTGCGCCAGCGCCTTGGCGAATTCCGGATCGTTCTTTTCCTCTCCGGCATGAAACCGGGTGTTTTCCAGCAGCAGAACGTCACCATTGACCATTGCATCAACGGCCTTCTGTGCGGTTTCGCCAATGCAATCGGCGGCGAAATGGACGCGGTGATCGAGAACGCTTTCGACGATGCCGGCAATCGGGCCGAGCGACATTGACGGAACAGCCTGGCCCTTGGGGCGGCCAAAATGCGCAAGCAGGATCACCCGCGCGCCTTTTCCCGACAGCTCCATGATTGTCGGGGCGACCCGTTCGATGCGGGTGGTGTCGGTGACCTTGCCATCCTTGACCGGGACATTCAGATCGACACGCAGCAATACGCGTTTGCCTGCAATGTCAGCCAGATCATCGAGTGTCTTGAATGTGGGCATTGGATATTCCGTTCGTCTGGTTGATGTCACGTGCGATTTCAGCGCGGAGATTATACCGCTGTTGTAGCGAGGCAAGGCGGAGAGGGGAACCGGGGACCGCTTTTTCCTCACTCATTTCCCGCGTTTCCGGGCGAAATCGCGTGCCATGTAAATCATCTCGCGCAAGTTGAGAAACAGTGGCAACCGGGTCGCGGGGGCAACAGGTTCCAGCGATATGCCGACCAATTCGATGTTCCCGTGTTCATCGATCTTGCGGACGATCAACACGATGCGTCCGATCTTGACGCGGTCGGCATAGTCCGGCTTGCCGCCCAGGCGCCGTTCCATCATCTCCGAGATGGTCAGTGATTTCTCGGCTTCATTGATCAAGCCCGGGCCATATGCATTGTCGAGTTCTTCGCCGCTTCGGGACGGATCGATGGTGAAGGTGCCGAAGAATTCGTTGTCGTCCTCGCTGACCGCCAGCTTGGAGGCAAACAGGCGGTCAAGCAGGCGGGAAAATCCCGGCGCAATAAACAGATAGAGCTGATCGTTTTCGCGCAGCCGGCCGGCATACTGATAGCGCATCGACTTGCCGTCGCGAATGACCAGCGAGGGGCGGGCCCAGCGTGGAATTCTCTCGCCGCGAAGCACCGGGCTGTCGGCAACCACCCGGTAGGCCAGAAGCTCGTGATTGGCAGTGCCGGGAAGATCGAGTTCGAGCTTGTCGATCGCGCCGATCTGCGGCGGGATGATCAAGCCGAGCCCTTTGGCCACTGGCTTGACGGTCCAGCCCTGGATGGCAAGCGAGACCATCACCACGATGAAGGTGGTGTTGAAGTAGAGCTGACCGTTTTCGAGATTGCCGAGAATGGGAAGGATTGCCAGCAGGATGGAGACTGCGCCGCGCAAACCGACCCAGGCGACGAAACCGGTTTCGCGCTGCGTCAGGTCAAAAGGCAGCAGGCAGAGCCAGACCGCCAGCGGACGTGCAACGAAGACAAGAAAGAATGCAAGAGCGACGGCCGGCACAACGATCTGAGGGAATTGCGACGGCGTTGCGAGAAGACCAAGTACAAGGAACATGATGATCTGTGCCAACCAGGTCATGCCCTCCTGAAAGCGCATGATTGACGCCTTTGACTGGATTCTCCTGTTGCCGGCATAAATCCCGGCCACGTAAACCGCCAGAAAACCGCTGCCGCCGATGGCCGCTGTATAGGCGAAAACCAGCAGGGCCAGAGCCAGAACGAAGATCGGGGCAAGCCCGCGTTCCACCGGAACCCGGCGCATGATCTGGACAATCAGGATCCCGCCGATCAGGCCGATCACCAGGCCAAGGCCGATTTGCTTGACGAACAGCACCAGCAGATCGATGCCCGCACTGTCGAGGTCCTCGCCGCTGGCCACGATTCCCACCAAGGCAACGGTGAGGAAGATCGCCATGGGGTCGTTGGTGCCCGACTCGACCTCAAGCGTGGAGCGAACCTTGTCGCGGATACTGATGCCGCCGGTGCGCAGGAGGAAAAACACCGCGGCGGCATCCGTCGAAGCGACAATCGAGCCCAGCAAGACGCCTTCCAGCCAGGAAAATCCGAGCAGAAAACGGGCGGCAATGCCAAACAGGATCGCTGTCAGCAGCACACCGGCGGTGGCTAGCGTCAGGGCCGGAACAGCGGCTTGCCGGAAGGATTGCAAGGAGGTGCCAAAGCCAGAATCGAACAGGATGATGGCAAGCGCTACAGAGCCGAGCATGTAGGCGGCGGAGTTGTTGGAAAAGTCGATGCCAAGGCCGTCGACACCTGCGAACAGCCCGATCAGCAAGAACAGCAGCAGCAGCGGTGCCCCGAAGCGCTCGGCGAGCAGGCTGGAAAAGGCGGCAATGAGAATGAGTGACATCGAGGCCAATATCACTATGTAGAATGTGTCCACCCGTCGCCCCTTGTCCGGATCGTCATCAAAAACCGCCAGCTATGCCCATGCTGCAAGTATGGGTGGCGGCGGCAACCGGATCAATGAGTGCGACACCGCAAACCGACACTTTCCGCAAATCAAGGTGAGAATTGGACCGGTACTTCCACAATCGGAAATCGGCGCAGGCGATCCGGACAATTGCCGGCTGGAATCAGCAACGCCACCGCTCCTTCGAACGGTGGCGTTGCTCCAATGCAAACTGTCCAGGCCCGCGATCAAGCGGACCGGTCATTGATGACTAGATCAGCTTCGCCATGGCAACCGCGGTGTCGCCCATGCGGTTGGAGAAGCCCCATTCATTGTCGTACCAGGTCAGGATCGAGCACAGGGTGCCTTCCATGACCTTGGTCTGGTCCATATGGAAGACCGAGGAATGCGGGTTGTGGTTGAAGTCGATCGAGACATTGGGCTCATCGGTGAAGCCGAGAACGCCCTTCAACGGACCGTTTGCCGCATCGCGGATGGCCTTGTTGATTTCTTCAACGGAAGTCTCGCGCTTGGCAATGAACTTCAGGTCGACAACCGAGACGTTCGGGGTCGGGACGCGGATCGACATGCCGTCGAGCTTGCCGTTGAGCTCGGGCAGGACAAGACCAACGGCCTTGGCCGCACCGGTCGAGGTCGGGATCATCGACATGGCCGCAGCGCGGGCGCGGTAGAGATCCTTGTGCATGGTGTCGAGCGTCGGCTGGTCACCGGTGTAGGAGTGGATTGTCGTCATCATGCCCTTTTCAATGCCGATCGCATTGTTGAGGACAAAGGCGACAGGCGCCAGGCAGTTGGTGGTGCAGGATGCGTTGGAAACCACCAGGTCATCCTTGGTCAGCACACCGGTGTTGACGCCATAGACGATGGTCTTGTCGGCGCCTGCTGATGGAGCAGACACCAGAACCCGCTTGGCGCCGGCTTCCAGATGGATCGCGGCCTTCTCACGGGCGGTGAAGATACCCGTGCATTCCATCACGATGTCGATGCCGAGATCCGCCCAGGGCAGGTTCTTCGGGTCACGTTCGGCGAAGACCTTGAACGAATCGCCACCTTCAATCTTGATGGTGTCGCCATCGACTTCGACGGTCTTGGGGAACTTTCCGTGGACCGAATCCCAGCGCAGCAGATGGGCATTGGTTTCAACCGGGCCGAGATCGTTGATCGCCACGATATCGATATCGGTGCGACCGGATTCAAAAATGGCGCGCACAACATTGCGGCCGATACGGCCAAATCCGTTAATGGCAATCCTGGTCTTCATGCTATTCCTCCGTCCTGGGTCCGAGTGTGCCTGTCCCTGTCAGAGATCAGGCTTCGTCATGTAAGCGGGCTTCGACCGCAGTCACTGCGGCGTCGGCAGTGATGCCGAAATGCTCGTAGAGTTCCTTGTAAGGCCCGGATGCGCCGAAACCGGTCATGCCGATGAACAGGCCATCAGCACCGATGAAACGGTCCCATCCCTGACGGATGCCCGCCTCGATCGCGACCTTGACCTTGGACTCGCCTATAACGGCCTTTTTATACTCTGCACTTTGTTCTTCAAACAACTCGGAGCAGGGCACCGAGACCACGCGGGTGGTGTGACCATTCGCCTCAAGCTTCTGGCGGGCTTCAAGAGCGATTTCGATTTCCGAACCGGTCGCGAAGATCGTGACTTCCGCATCGCTGGCTGACACGAGGTCATAAGCGCCATAGCGGCAGAGGTTTTCTTCGGTGAAATCGGTGCGCACGGTGGGCAGATTCTGACGCGTCAGAGCGATACCGCTCGGGCGCTTCTCAGCTTCAAGCGCGATCTGCCAGCATTCAGCGGTTTCGACCGTATCAGCCGGGCGGAACATCAACAGGTTGGGGATCGCGCGAAGTGCGGCCATCTGTTCGACCGGCTGGTGGGTCGGTCCGTCTTCACCAAGACCGATGGAATCATGGGTCAGCACGTGAATGACACGAATTCCCATCAGGGCTGCAAGGCGGATCGAGGGCCGGCAGTAATCCGAGAAAATCAGGAAGCCGCCGGAATAGGGGATCAGACCGCCATGCAGCGCGATCCCGTTCATCATCGCAGCCATGCCGTGTTCACGGATGCCGTAATGGATGTAGCGGCCGGAGAAATCGTCCGGAGTGATCGCCTTGGTCTGGCTGGTCCGGGTGTTGTTGGACCCTGTCAGGTCCGCCGATCCGCCCAGGGTTTCGGGGACGACGCCATTGATGACTTCCAGTGCCATCTCGGAAGCCTTGCGGGTGGCGACGGTGGGCAGGTCTTCGGCCAGCTTCTTCTTGTAGGCGATGATGGCGGGTTCAAGTTCGCCCGGCAGATCGCCATTCATCCGGCGCTCGAAAGCCATGCGGATGTCGTTGTCGGTTTCGGCCAGACGCGATTCCCAGGCCTTGCGGTCCTTGACCGAGCGCAAGCCCGCCAGGCGCCAGGCGTCGAGAATGTCGGATGGCACGACGAAAGGCTCTTCGTCCCAGCCAAGTGCGGCGCGGGTGCCCGCGATTTCCTTGTCGCCCAGGGGAGAGCCGTGGGCGCCGCTGGTTCCGGCCTTGTTGGGGGCGCCGAAACCGATCACGGTCTTGGCGGCGATCAGCGTCGGCCGGTCTGAAGTCTGCGCGGCTTCGATGGCCTGCGCGATGGCGTCGGGATCATGGCCGTCAATATCAAGCGTGTTCCAGCCCGACGCTGCGAAGCGGGCAAGCTGGTCGGTCGAATCGGTCAATGAAACCGGGCCGTCGATGGAAATCGAGTTGTTGTCCCAGAAGACGATGAGCTTGTTGAGCTTGAGGTGGCCGGCCAGGGTAATGGCTTCCTGGCTGATACCCTCCATCAGGCAGCCGTCGCCGGCCAGCGCATAGGTGTAGTGTTCGACCAGGTCCGATCCGAACTCCTCGGCGAGCTTGCGCTCGGCAATGGCCATGCCGACTGCATTGCCGATGCCCTGGCCGAGCGGGCCGGTGGTGGTCTCGATGCCTGCTGCGTGGCCATATTCGGGGTGGCCGGCGGTCGGGGAGCCGAGCTGGCGGAAATTCTTGATATCTTCAAGCGAGATGTCGTCATATCCGAGCAGATAGAGCAGCGAATAGATCAGCATCGAGCCGTGGCCGGCTGAAAGAACAAAGCGGTCCCGGTCCGGCCAGCCCGGCTTCTTCGGGTCGAAAGTCAGATAGCGCGAAAACAGCACCGTGGCGACATCGGCTGCCCCCATGGGCAAGCCGGGATGCCCGGATTTGGCTTTCTCTACTGCATCAATGGACAGAAACCGGATTGCATTGGCCATCCGGTCGTGTTTTTCGCGTGAAATCATGATGGTTCCGCCTGGTCGCGTTCATGTCAGGTCCGGACTGGATATAGACCGGATCGAAGGCCGCGCACACATAGCAGTTGCTAGGCGGGAGTCAACAAATCCCTTGGCTGCAAACGTCTGGGGATGCAAAAGGTGGTTTTGTTGACGCCCCGTTCGGCTGATGCGTAAACTGTTGCTCACAAGTGTCCGGAATTCAAGCGATTCGGCTTGTACTCCAGATCCAGGGAAGCTGATGATGCCGGTTGAAAAGACTGTACAATCCGCACTTGAGGCGTTGAAAAAAGCTTTGAATCAGCTCGACAATGAAGTCGACAGGCAGGTTGAGACGAGCCGCAATTCCACCGAAGCGGCGGCAGAGCTGAGCCGGATGATTGAGGATCGTTCGCGCATTGCGCTTGAACTGGATCAATCCCAGGACAGGGCCAACCGTCTGGAGGAAGCCAATCGCGAGGTTTCCCGCCGGCTGGTGACGGCCATGGAAACGATAAGGGCGGTTCTCGACCGTTGAGACTGACAGGATCAATAAAAAGCATCAGCCTTCGATCATCCGGGGTCGTGCAAAACAGGACGTGTTAAATGGCGCAAGTTACGGTTACCATTGACAGCAAGACCTACCGGATGGCCTGCGAAGAGGGCCAGGAAGAGCATCTGAGCGACCTTGCCGGACGTTTTGACCGGTATGTCGGTCATCTCAAAGGCCAGTTCGGCGAAATCGGTGACCTGCGTATCACGGTCATGGCCGGCATCATGGTGATGGACGAGCTGCACGAACTGCAGCGCCGGATGCGCGGCCTTGAAGCCGAAGTCGAGACGCTGAAGAAGACGCGCGACAATGCGCTGATCAAGGTCGACAAGACCGACCACGACCTCGCCGAAGCGCTGTCAGAGGTGACCGGCAAGATCGAACAGATTGCCGGCAAGCTGTCAGGACGAAGCTGACAGTCCGGACCAGGCGCTCGTCCCCGGTGCTTGATCGTTAAGCGCTTTCGGCGGATGCAGTTTTTTGAGGCCATGGGGCGCTGACCGGGGGCTTGAGGAACAGTCCTTTGACTGTCCCTAGCCATTGAGCAGATCAAGGCAATGATTTGCAATTTGCTCATTGGAGTTGAGGCCGGGATGACCTATATAGCGAAAGCGATCTGCGCCTCTCGACAGGATACTCGAACCCTGGGGCCTTAATTGATCCAAAGGGAGCTGTCCCTGACCGGACCCGTGGGTCCGGACATATGGCGCCCACCTACGTTGTAGGTTCCCAGGATCAATAATTCCATCGGTTGCCGTGGATCGCACTTTTCAAGCTTCATGGACAGATGTGGGGTTGAGCGCCGTTTGGGCGGCTACTCGATCAGGCCCATTTTCATGGCGCGTGCGACAGCTTCTATGGTGGTGCTCGCCAGAAGCTTCCTGCGGGCCGATGCAAGATGGTCGTTGCCGGTCTTGTGGGGTTTTTCGCGTGGCTGGGGTGCGACGATCGGAGTTTGACCTCTTGCCACGGATTGCAGGCAAGATCTTTCTGGATGAGTTAATCGCTCAGTCTGGTCTGTCATGAATACCTGAAAATGTACTTGTTTGAAAAACTGTCGCGGCGCAATTCGAGCGGCCTTCGCCTGCCGGTTCAGGATAGCTGCAAGCGCCAAGCGGTGGCAATCAAACATGGACAAGGTCGTATACAGATGGTGAAGTGGGGGTGTGCTGAATTGATACGACGGTTCTGTCGGCCCGCGAAAACTGTTCGGGCCACATCGTTGATGTTTGGCGCCTTAGCGCTTACCCCTCGCTTCCTGAGTATTCACGATGGAGAGGTTGATGGACAGCAAGGCAAGCATTCGTTCGGCGATTCTGGCCCGGCGCGATGCACTGGCACCGGATAAGCGTATCGAGATGAGCCTCGCCATGGCGGAAGCGGCCGAGCAGCTGCAATTTGAGCCCGGTACCGTGATCGCCGGGTATCTGCCGATCCGGTCAGAACCCGATCTCCGCCCCCTGCTTGCCCGGTTGCGGGAGCGTGGCGCGCGGCTGTGCCTGCCCGTTATTCTGGATCGTGAGACCATCGTTTTTCGCGATTTCGTCAGGGGGGCGGATCTCGTCAATACGGGATTCGGAACATCGGGGCCGGGGGCTGATGCGGAGGTGCTTGATCCTGATGTTCTGATGATGCCTTTGTCGTCGTTTGATGGCGATGGCAACCGTCTGGGCTATGGCGCCGGTCATTATGACAGGGCGATTGCAAGGCTTCGCAGCAAGGACAAATCACCTTTGTTGATAGGCACCGCATTTTCGATTCAGGAAGTCGACGGGCTGCCGGCGGAAGCTCACGATGTGCCGCTCGACATGATCGTGACAGAGCAAGGCTTGCGCTCCTTTTCGCAACCTTTATAGAGAGCCGATGCGCCTATTGTTTCTTGGAGATCTGGTCGGACGATCCGGCCGCACCGCGGTCTGGAACCGCCTTCCCGGCCTGATCCGCGATTACAAGCTGGATTTTGTCGTCGTCAATGGTGAGAACGCGGCTGGCGGCTTCGGGATTACCGAGGATATCTTTCTTGAAACGCTCAATGCCGGCGCCGATGTGGTGACCACCGGCAACCATGTCTGGGACCAGCGCGA
>Ga0114910_1000694_pt1 | contig 16858 bp, 15 predicted proteins | sample MalvireepMed_908_FD_83500 | JGI IMG/M metagenome (GOLD analysis project Ga0114910, IMG submission 83500) | Marine viral communities from the Global Malaspina Expedition - Malaspina viral metaG DeepMed_908 | ecosystem: Environmental > Aquatic > Marine > Oceanic | place: Mediterranean Sea...
AACAGATGCTACTGCTTTAGAAGATCTTTATCTTCCGTATAAAAAGACGCGAAAAACAAAAGCAGATACCGCTCGTGAACAAGGACTAGAACCGCTCGCCAAAATTATTATGGCGCAAAACACACGCGATCTGGAGCAAGCTGCCGGAAGGTTTTTAAACAACGAAGTGGCATCCATAGAAGAAGCTCTTGAAGGTGCTCGACACATCATCGCAGAATGGGTGAATGAGCGCAGCGATGTACGCAACTATCTAAGGAACCAAATAGAACGTTATGCACAGATTACTTCTAAGGTAGTAAAGTCTAAAAAAGACGATGAGAAAGCGCTTAAATACAAAGATTATTTTGATTGGGAAGAGGCCTTAAACCGCATTCCCTCGCATCGCTTTCTGGCACTTTCTCGTGCGGCTGATGAAGGCTTTGTTCGTTTAAAACTAGATATTGATACCTGTCGCGCTTTAGCTCATATTGCCAATAGAATGATCAAATCACGCGGAGATTGTGCTGAGCACATTGAGCTTGCCATTGCTGATGCGTATAAACGTTTGCTGTTTCCGGCGTTGAGCAACGAGGCTTTAAGCACTGCTAAAGAAAAAGCCGACGCAGAAGCGATTAGTGTTTTTGCAAAGAATTTACGCCAACTGCTTTTAGGTTCGCCACTTGGCGAAAAGCGTATTCTCGCGATCGATCCGGGTTTTAGAACAGGTTGTAAAGTGGTTTGCCTTGACGAAAATGGCGGTTTACAACATAACGAAACCATTTATCCACACCCTCCTAAAAACGATACCAAAGGCGCCATGCGTAAAATCAGTTTTCTGGTAGATGCACACAAGATAGAAGCCATCGCTATTGGCAACGGAACCGCTAGTCGGGAAACCGAACAGTTTATTAAGCGCATGCAATTTAATCGGGATCTTGAAGTGTTTGTGGTGAGCGAGGCCGGTGCAAGTATTTATTCGGCTTCAAAGATCGCGCGAGACGAGTTCCCAAATTATGATGTGACGGTGCGCGGTGCAGTTTCTATTGGTCGCCGCCTTGCAGATCCGCTGGCGGAGTTGGTAAAAATCGATGCAAAATCCATCGGCGTGGGACAGTACCAACATGATGTGGATCAAACCAAATTGAAAAACGAACTCGACCGTGTGGTAGAAAGCTGTGTAAACACGGTGGGTGTAAATATCAACACCGCCAGCATTCCGTTACTAAGTTATGTTTCTGGAATTGGACCAAAACTGGCTGAAAACATTGTAACCTACAGAGAAGAAAACGGTGCTTTCGCTTCGCGGAAAGAAATCTTGAACGTTCCGCGTTTGGGTGCGAAAGCTTACGAACAAGCTGCAGGATTTCTACGTATTAAAAATTCTGAAAATCCATTAGATGATTCTGCCGTGCATCCTGAGCGTTATGCTTTGGTTGAACAAATGGCTAAAAACCTGAAGCTTTCCGTAGCAGAATTGGTAGGCAATAAAACCGTGATCAAAGAATTAAGTCTCGAGGATTATGTTTCTGATGAGGTGGGCGAACTTACCCTAAAAGATATTCTTGACGAACTCGAAAAACCTGGTTTGGATCCACGAGAACCGGCAAAGGCGTTTACCTTTAATCAAAATATACATAAGATCGAAGATCTTGAACCCGGTCAATTACTTCCAGGGATCGTGAATAACATCACTAACTTTGGCGCTTTTGTAGATATAGGCATCAAAGAAAGTGGACTGATTCACATTTCAAATCTTGCTGACGGGTACGTGAGTGATGTTAATGCACACGTAAGTTTGCAAGAACAAGTGGTGGTTAAAGTGCTTGAAGTAGATATCAAACGCAAGCGCATTCAACTTAAATTGCATAAACTGAATGCTTAAAATCGCCTACCATCCTATTTATAAACACCCCTTGCCAGAAGGACATCGTTTCCCGATGGAAAAATATGATCTACTCCCAAAGCAATTGCTTTACGAAGGCACCTGTATTGAAGCTAATTTTTTTGAACCCGGCTTTCCTGAGGAAAACTATCTTACCGCGGTTCACACTCAAGAATATGTCACCGATCTTAAAGCCCTTAATCTGGACCGCAGAGCGATTCGAAAAACGGGATTTCCACTCTCTCAGGAGTTGGTAGACCGCGAGCAAATTATCGCTCAAGGTACAATGACGGGTTGCGAATTTGCTTTAAAATATGGGATCGCCTTCAATATTGCCGGCGGCACACATCATGCCTATTCGGGTCATGGCGAAGCTTTTTGCCTACTCAATGATCAAGCGATTGCAGCGCGGTATCTTCAGTCAAAAGGCTTGGCAAAACAAATTCTCATTGTTGACCTAGATGTACATCAAGGCAATGGTACAGCCGAGATTTTTCAAGACGATCCTTCGGTATTTACGTTTTCTATGCACGGTGCTGGAAATTATCCGTTTAAAAAAGAAACTTCAGATCTTGATATCGCCGTTCCCGATAAAAGTGGTGACGCAGTTTATTTAGCAAAGCTGAAAGAAACGCTTCCCGGTCTAATTGATCAGGTGAAGCCTGATTTTATCTTCTATCTCAGTGGTGTAGATATTTTAGAAACCGATAAACTCGGCAGACTTTCGTGTACGGTTGAAGGTTGTAAAGAACGGGATCGATTTGCATTGTCCTGCTTTCGCGAAAGCGGAATTCCCGTTCAAGTGAGTATGGGCGGCGGCTATTCTCCCGACATCAAAGTCATTATCGAAGCTCACGCAAACACCTATCGCCTGGCGCAAGAATTTTACTTTTAAGTCTTAAAAATAAGGGTGATTTCCCCCATTTTGCCTACAAAAAGTTGGTTTGTAAGCATTTATAGCTATTTTTGTTAAAACTATTAACAATTAGAATGATGAAAAAAATTACCACCTTTTTTGCCCTTAGCCTTTTTGCATTTGCATTCAACGCTTGTGATGCAATAGATGAACTAACTGAAATAGAGGTAGACACTACGATCACAGAAGATCTTACGATCACAGTTGCTGAAGGAGAAACTACTTTTTCTGAATCAGTGAGTATTAGCATTGATGATGAAGATGTTCAAGACAACTTAGACAAAATAGAAAACGTACAAATTGAAAAACTTACCTATCAAATTATTAGCGTAAGTGATACTGAAGATGTTATCGCTAGCGGAAGCTTTACTGCTGCAAGCAGCACTTATCCTTGGTTTTCATACACCGATAGTGATTCTGTAAACCTTACTGCAGCTGCCGCAGCTGGAACGGTTTATGAAATCGAAGTGAATGAAGGTGTGATTGATGCTTTTGAAGCTGACTTGAGAAATGGTGCAACTGCAACTTTATCAGCTTCAGGAACGGTATCTGATGCTCCTGTTACTTTTGTTGTACGCATCACGGCCGACGTAAAAGTTACCGTAGACGCGATATAAAAAAGAATGAACTTATAAAAAAACCCGGTGTCAATGCACCGGGTTTTTTTATGCAAATTTCACACAAACAGGTAAGTACAGGGAACTCCCTTTAACTTTATCAACTATATTAGGGAGCATTTTAAACGTAATTTTCATGTCTAAATCTGAAAAATCTAAAGCCTACTGGCGCGAAAACAAGAAATATCTAGCCATTTTACTCAGCATTTGGTTTGCCGTTTCCTTTGGCTGTGGCATTCTTTTTAAAGACTTACTCAATCGATATAGTTTAGGGGGTTTTAAATTAGGATTTTGGTTTGCACAACAAGGAAGTATCTATGTTTTTGTGTTGCTCATCTTTGTTTATGTCGTGCTTATGAACCGACTTGATAAAAAATACGGCTATAATGAGTAAACTACCTCAGGGTAATCCTCGGAGTATTAAACCCTATGGCGGTGCTAATAAGCGCCTTTACCATCTATTTAAGCAGATTCTTGCTGCAAATTAAACCATCACATTATGAGCGTTCAACTTTGGACCTGGATTTTAGTAGGCATCACCTTTGCCTTATACTTTGGAATTGCTATTTGGGCCCGGGCCGGCTCTACCAAAGAATTTTATGTTGCCGGAGGCGGCGTTTCTCCATTAGCCAACGGAATGGCCACCGCAGCCGACTGGATGAGCGCGGCCTCGTTTATCTCGATGGCCGGTATCATCTCTTTTGCGGGGTACGACGGCTCGGTGTATTTGATGGGTTGGACCGGAGGCTACGTATTACTTGCGCTTTTGCTGGCTCCGTACTTGCGAAAATTCGGGAAATTTACGGTTCCTGATTTTATTGGCGATCGCTACTACTCCAACACCGCGCGTACCGTAGCGGTGATCTGTGCGCTCATCGTTTCCTTTACCTATGTTGCCGGACAAATGCGCGGCGTGGGAATTGTATTTTCTCAGTTTCTTCAGGTTGAAATCACTACCGGTGTGATCATCGGTATGGCGGTGGTTTTGGTTTTTGCTTTTTTAGGCGGAATGAAAGGAATCACCTATACTCAAGTGGCACAATATTGCGTGCTCATTTTTGCTTTTATGGTTCCTGCGATTTTTATTTCGATTCAAATGACGGGAAATATTATTCCTCAAATCGGAATGGGAGGTCGTGTTGAAGACGGAACCTTTCTTCTTGAGAAATTAGATAACCTACACACCCAGCTCGGTTTTAAAGAATATACTGAAGGCTCCAAATCAACTTGGGATGTCTTTGCGATCACCCTCGCATTAATGGCAGGAACTGCAGGTTTACCGCACGTGATCGTTAGGTTTTTTACGGTACCTAATGTAAAAGACGCCCGTAAATCAGCCGGACTCGCACTTTTACTTATCGCGATTTTATACACCACAGCCCCGGCGGTTTCTGTTTTTGCACGTACCAACCTCATCGAGACGGTAAGCGATCAAGAATATGCATCGCTTCCCGAATGGTTTAAAAACTGGGAGAACATGGGATTGATCGCCTGGTCTGATAAAAATAAAGATGGAAAAATTCAATATGTAAATGGTGACGCCACCACAGGAAAACCGGAATTCACCGAGGCGCGTGGCGCTAATGGCGAACGTATCATCACTAACGCTTCAGCTGAAACAAATGAGTTGTACGTAGATCGGGATATTATGGTACTCGCCAATCCTGAAATTGCTCAACTTCCTTCCTGGGTGATCGCACTCGTGGCAGCCGGTGGACTGGCAGCAGCGCTTTCTACAGCGGCAGGTTTACTTCTTGTAATTTCAACTTCGGTATCTCACGATTTGATCAAAAAACAACTTAAACCCAATATTTCAGAAAAAGGCGAATTGCTTGCTGCACGTTTAAGCATTTTAGTTGCAATCATCGTTGCGGGATTATTCGGTATTTATCCGCCGGGATTTGTCGCCGCTGTGGTCGCACTGGCTTTTGGGCTTGCTGCAGCCTCCTTTTTTCCGGCAATCGTGCTGGGGATTTTTGATAAACGTATGAACAAACAAGGCGCCATAAGCGGAATGATCGTGGGCACCCTATTGATGCTTTTTTATATGATTCGGTTTAAAACCGGATTGATAGGCGTTCTTGAGCCGCTTCCAGCTTCAGAATGGTGGTTTGGTACTTCTCCAGAGGGTTTTGGAACGTTTGCGATGTTGATCAACGTGGTCATTTCGGTCACCATAAGCAGGCTTACTCCTGCTCCGCCAGAAGACGTGCAAGAGATCGTTGAGCGTATACGCATCCCTAGTGGTGCCGGCGAGGCCCAGAGCCATTAAAATAATAGAAGTTTAACGCATTTTTATAAAAATTTTGCAGCAACTGCAGAATTGTTCAAACGCAAACCGATAACGATTTAGTAATTTTAAGGATGATTATCTAAGAACAATCCTAATTCAACCATGAGTAATTATCACATAAAACATTTAGAAGAATATTTTCAAGTCTATCGTAAATCTGTTAGAAACCCGGAGAGCTACTGGGAAGAAATAGCCGAAGAACATTTTTTATGGCATAAGCGTTGGGATAACGTACTGAGTTATGATTTTGACAAACCCGAATTTAAATGGTTTGAAGGTGCCCAACTGAATATTACCGAAAACTGCATCGACCGTCATTTACGCACCCGAGGAGATAAAACAGCGATTCTTTTTGAGCCTAACGATCCTAAAGAAAAAGCACAACATATTACGTACAACGAATTGCACAAGCGTGTTGCCCAAATGGCCAATGTGCTTAAAGCAAAGGGAATTAAAAAGGGAGATCGCGTGTGTATTTACTTACCTATGATTCCTGAGCTTGCGATTTCGCTATTGGCTTGTGCGCGTATTGGCGCCATACATTCTGTGGTGTTTGCAGGCTTTTCTTCAAAAGCTTTGGCCACCCGAATCAACGATTCTAGCTGTAAAATGGTGATCACCAGTGACGGTTCGTATCGCGGAAGCAAAACCATCGACCTAAAAGGAATTGTTGATGAAGGTTTAAAAAGCTGCGAAAGTATAGAAAGTGTCTTGGTGGTTAAACGCATCAATTCTGATATTCATATGGAAGAAGGCCGTGATCACTGGTTACAACCTTTGCTAGATGCAGCAGAAGAAACCTGCGCTCCTGAGATTATGAATGCCGAAGACCCGCTGTTTATTTTATATACTTCAGGTTCAACGGGAACTCCAAAAGGAATGGTGCATACCACGGCAGGTTATATGGTGTATACCGCATTTACCTTTAAAAATGTATTTCAGTATCGAGAGGATGATGTTTATTGGTGTACTGCAGACATCGGGTGGATAACCGGACATAGTTATATTGTCTATGGTCCGCTGGCGAATGGTGCAACAACGGTAATGTTTGAAGGTGTGCCTAGTTATCCTGATCACGCACGTTTTTGGGAAATCGTAGAAAAGCATAAAGTGACACAATTTTATACCGCGCCAACAGCCATCAGAGCCTTAGGTAAAGAGAATCTGGATTTTGTAGAAAAACACGATCTATCTTCTTTAAAAGTACTTGGGACAGTAGGTGAACCCATTAATGAGGAAGCTTGGCACTGGTACGATGAAAATATTGGGAAGCGTAATTGTCCCATTGTAGACACCTGGTGGCAAACCGAAACCGGTGGTATTATGATCTCGCCTATTCCTTATTCTACTCCGGCAATACCAACTTTTGCAACGCTTCCGTTACCGGGAATTCAACCCGCGTTGATGGATGAAGAAGGAAAAGAAATTAAAGGAAATCAAGTAGACGGCAGACTGTGTATAAAATTCCCTTGGCCGTCTATGGCGCGCACCATTTGGGGCAATCACCAGCGTTATAAAGACACCTATTTTTCTGCTTTTAAAAATATGTATTTCACCGGTGACGGTGCTTTACGCGATAGCGTGGGCTATTATCGAATAACCGGTCGTGTGGATGATGTGGTTATCGTAAGCGGTCATAACTTAGGAACTGCGCCTATAGAAGATGCTATTAATGAGCATCCGGCAGTTGCAGAAAGTGCTATTGTGGGTTATCCTCACGAAGTAAAAGGAAATGCGCTTTACGGTTATGTGATCTTAAAAGAAACCGGGGAAACCCGTAATCAGGACAACCTGAGAAAAGAGATCAACCAGATGATTTCAGATCGTATAGGACCTATTGCCAAACTGAATAAAATTCAGTTTACTAGCGGATTGCCTAAAACCCGAAGCGGAAAAATCATGCGTCGTATCTTACGTAAAATCGCCTCCAACGACACCTCAAATCTTGGTGATACCAGTACGCTATTAAATCCTGAAATCGTACAGGAAATAATGGAGAATGTGATTAAGTAAACTACCTCAGGGAAAGCCTCGGAGTATTAAACCCTTTGGCGGTGCCAATAAAATCATTGATAATTAATTTTTATAAGCCACCCTCATTTTAAAGTGGGTGGCTTTTTATTTTTATTAACTAATTTGTCTATTTTTAGACCTCATCTAATCACTATTTACTTTGGAAAATTTAAGCAACCAACAACCACCCAAAACCTGGCTCGTTGAATCTATTTTAGCAACTGTTTTATGCTGTTTACCTTTTGGAATCGCAGGAATCGTAAATGCCGCAAAAGTTGAATCCCGCTTTTATGCCGGTGATATTGAAGGCGCCAATCGCGCTTCGAGAGAAGCTAAAAAATGGACTATTGTAAGCGCAGTAGTAGCGCTTGGATTAGGTTTTTTATATTTTATCTTAGTGGTTATTGGTGTTGCCAGCAGTCAGTTCTAAAAAGATTCTGTTTAGCGGATTAGCACTTTTAGTAGTCGCTTTACTTTATCTCTATAAAACGTATAATCCTCTTGAAGTAAGCTTTTTTCCTAAGTGTCCATTTCACTCTTTAACTGGATTACTTTGTCCCGGGTGTGGTTCTCAAAGGGCTTTGCATCATGTATTAAATGGGAGCTTAAGTGCTGCTTTTAGAGAAAATGCATTATTGCTGATCGCCATCCCGTATATGGGCTTTGGTATGTATCTGGATTATCGTAAACCTTTACCACATAAATTAGCTCGACTTAGAAAAACCTTTTTCGGGCTTACTGCCATAAAGATCATCTTGGCGATCGTGATCTCCTTTTGGATCATTCGGAATTTGATATAAAAAATGCAGTGGCTTCATTCTTTATAGAAAAACCACTGCATTTTTACTTTAGCCTTATAAGCAAACCTACTTCCCCAGCATCAATAATTCGTTGCAGACAATTTCGGTTAAATAGCGTTTTTCGCCTTGTTTGGTTTCATAGCTGCGCGAGGTAAGTTTACCCTCAATGGCTACTTCCTTTCCTTTGGTTACATAATTTTCTATAACCTCAGCCGTTTTCCCCCAGGCAACCACATTATGCCATTGCGTATCGGTCACGCGCTCACCTTTATTATTTTTATAGGTTTCGTTTGTGGCAATACTGAATTTTGCCAGTTTCTTGCCCGAATCAAGATTCACGATTTCAGGGTCATTTCCTAGGTTTCCGATCAACTGTACTTTGTTTCTTAGCGTACTCATAATTTTAAATTTTTGGTTAAACAGTTAATGATTAATTACACTGCAAAGATGAAATGAGAACCAAATTGTATTCGGTTGAGAAGTAGTTACTTTCATTTATAAATGCTTGTAAACGTTTGTAAACTTTTAAAACCGTTATTTCCTAAAAATTAAGATTCAATTCGTTACTAGTAATTTCGATCTATTTCCCCTGCGAAAAGGGGAAATACCCCATTGACCTTCTCCGCTATTCACAAGAAATTGCAACAGCTCTTAGCCAGAGGATTTTGTGCTTTGAACAGTCAAAATCATTTCAGTATATAAATCAACTAACAACACATCATGTTTGCAACCTTATTCAAATCCAGAACGACTCCGTTTCACAAAAACGCTTTAATTGATGATGATTTTTTTAATGAATTACGCAAACAAGAATACAGCCGTCTTGACGAGCACCAACACATTTATCTTGATTATACAGGTGGTAATCTATATGCTTCCAGTCAAATCGATGCGCATCACACGATGTTGAAGCAGCATACTTTTGGTAATCCACATTCTACAAATCCCACCTCTATGCACGCTACCCATCTTGTAGAAGAGGCAAGACAACGGGTCTTAGCGTATTTTAATGCTTTTGATGATTACTACTGTGTTATTACTCCAAATGCTTCAGGAGCGCTAAAGATCGTAGGCGAGTGCTATCCTTTTGAAAAAGATTCTGAATATGCGTTGTTTGCCGATAATCACAACTCTGTAAATGGAATTCGAGAATACTGCAAAACCAAAGGCGGCACACACCGATACATCCCAATGCAACTTGAAGATTTAAGAGTAGATTCTCAGGTTTTGGCAGACGTACTTGATACTCCTGATAAAGGTGTAAATCGGCTCTTTGCTTACCCGGCTCAATCTAATGTTTCAGGAGTACAACACGACTTAAACTGGATCAAGTATGCTCAAGAGAAAGGATGGGATGTATTGCTAGACGCTGCAGCTTATGTCCCGAGTTCGCCCTTAGACTTACAACAAATACAGCCAGATTTTGTGTCCATTTCGTTTTATAAAATTTTTGGCTATCCCACCGGCTTAGGTTGTCTTTTAGTCAAAAAATCAAAATTCAACAGGCTTTGTAAACCTTGGTTTGCCGGCGGTACTGTAACGCTGGCCAGCGTTAAATCGCCGCATCACTTTCTGGCTCGCGATCACGAACGTTTTGAAAACGGAACACTCAATTATCTTGATATCCCAGCCTTAAAAATTGGTTTAGATCATATTGAGCGCATTGGAATTGAGCGCATTCACGCGCGTATCAATGCGCTTACGCAATACCTTTTTGACCAACTAAAAACACTCAAACACCCCAATGGTTTGCCACAACTTAGAATTTATGGACCTACAACCCGGGAGCAAACCGGCGGAACGCTTATTATGAACTTTTTTGATGCTCAAGGTCGTACCATTGCCTTTGAAGAAATAGAACAAAAAGCCAATGTTTGCAAGATTTCTTTACGTTCAGGATGTTTTTGCAATCCGGGTATCGACGAGATTAATAACTACCTCACTCCAGAGGAATTAAGCGATTTTTTTACCTCTAATCTTCAAGGTGGTTATCGTGAGATCATCAATGCATTGCAAAAAATGCGCGGAGCTACGCGAATTTCGGTGGGCTTAGCCACTACCAAAGCTGATCTGGATTACTTCATCAATTTTGTTAAGAAACTCAGCAATTAATCTGACTGAACGCATTCTTAAAAATGCTAAATTCAGGCAACCAACACCTATGTGCTTATGTCTGAAATAGATCCTTTAAAATATCCTATAGGGCTTTTCCTGAAGCCGGAAGCCATCACTGCAGAACATCTGACGGCATGGATCGCCACAATTGCTGAATTCCCACAAAAGATAGCAGCATTAACCGAAACTCTAACTGAAGAAACATTGACTAAAACTTACAGGCCTGATGGCTGGACGATCAGGCAGCTGGTACATCATTGTGCCGACAGTCATATGAATGCGTTTATTCGGTTTAAGTTGGCACTTACTGAAGAGGCGCCTAAGATCAAACCTTATTTTGAAGATCAATGGGCCGAATTGCCCGATACGCGATCTGCTGCGATAAGTTCCTCATTAAAATTGATTGAAGGCTTACACGCACGCTGGGCAAACTTACTACAATCATTACATTCTGAAGATCTCAATCGAGAATACATACATCCGGAACACGGCAAACGCTTCAGTCTTGCTGAAACCATTGGGATGTATGCCTGGCACTGTGAGCATCATTTAGCACATATAAGGATAGCGCTTAAAAACTAGAAATTCAGTATCTTAGAAAAGTTTTAGTTTAGTTAATTAGAGCATATGCAAAAAACCTGTCCCGAGTGTGGAGATAAAATTATAGGCAGAGCCGATAAAAAATACTGTAGTGATGCCTGCCGCAATGCCGCTAACAACAAACTCAACAGCGACACTAAAAACCTAATACGCAATACTAACAATCATCTGCGTAAAAATTATCGCATTTTAGAAACACTCAATCCCGAAGATAAAACCAAAACCACGCGTGACAAGCTCGCTTCATTAGGCTTTGATTTTAATCTGTTCACGAGTATTTACACCACAAAAGCCGGTACGGTTTACTACTTTGTTTATGATCAGGGCTATTTGCCATTGGAAGGTGATTATTATGCTTTAGTAAAACGCAATTAGAACAGCTAGCCGCAATTCATATCATTTTTTGCTTGCACGTCTGCATCAGGAAAACAATTGCCAGTAGGTAACGCTTCGGGCTCATAGCGCTGTAAATTGGGATCATATAATCCATTTTCAATAAAAGAAGTCAACTGGTTCACTTCTTCAACAGTCAAACCTAAGGGCACAAATAGCGGAGATAAGTTATTTCTATTAATTGCCTTATTTTCAATTTCAGCCTTATTTTTATACTCAACAACTTCCTTAACATTTGTAAAACTACCACCGTGACCCAGAAAGTGTACATCTTTCAAATTGTAAAGTGTTGGCACTTTAAATTTATAATCATCTTCTGGTCTATTTGTAAAACCACCTCGTCCTCGTTTTGTAGCCTCATCTACCTCCATAAATACAGCTTCACCTTCAAGATCATTCATTCCTAAGGCGTGAAAAGACATATCATTCATACCTGGCCCAGAATGGCAAGCATAACAATTTGCCTTGCCGTAGAATAAGCGAGCACCTTTAATTTCGGTTATTTCTAATGCATTTTTATTTCCATTTAACCACAACTGAAAAGGAGCTTCATTTGCCAGTACCGAACGTTCATACGCAGCGATCGCGAGTCCGGCATATTTATCTGTATAACGTTCACTTTGTGGAATTTCAGGAAAAGCAGCATCAAATAAGGCTTTATAAGCTGAGGCTTGAATCATTTCTGGAGTACAGGTAAGACGATGCACACCTAAACCGGCAATTGCTTGCGTTTCTACTCCTTCAAAACCTAATGCGTTTGTAGCTTTCGGTGTTCCAGAAGTCCAAGCATCTTGTGTGTCTTCATTAGTCTTCACACCTCCAAACTGGCCATTCCAAAGCATAACATCCTGATACGCTACATTTAGAATTGATGGAGAACGTATAGGCTGAATGTCTAGTTCTAAATTGGTATAAGATGAATTTTTTGTTCTTCCCTCTCCAAAAAGACCAAAGCCAGAACCACCTTCTCCAATACCCTGTTTTATTCCGCTTTGAAAGCCCGCTTTTGCTTGATGGCAGGATGCACAAGAATAGGTATTTAATCCTTCTTCTTTCTTTGGATTTTTAGCCAAGCCGGTTTCATGAAATAAAAATTTACCTAATTCTATTTTTTCAGGTGTAATGCTGTTTTTTACATCTGCCGGTATAGATTGGTAATCGCTTGCTTCAGGAAAAGAAAGCACATTCAAACTTCCATATAAAGCGATAAGTTCTGATTCTAATAAGTCAGACTCTGTTAAGTCTTGATATTGATAATCATCATTCGCGCAAGACCATATAAAAATGCTACTCAAAAATAAAATTGTTACTCTTCTCATTGCTCTTCAATTAATTACAGAGCAAGAATAGGGTTAAATGTTAACAATTTTAACAGGAAAAATCCCCTTTTCTGAAACAAACAAAGGAGCTAATCACCCCTTTTTTCACTTCCACGTATTTCCTCGAAGTTTTAAGGCGGCTTTAATCACATCCATCTGACTGATTTGCCCTACTAATTTTCCATTTTCAACAATGGGAAAACGTCTGTGTTTACGCTCAATAAAGAAACGAGCAGCATCAAAAACATTCATATTTCCGTCAATGGTTTCCACATCAATTGCCATATTTTGGCCAACAGTGGCATTATCCATCGGTAAATTGTGATACCTACTGTCTGAAATATGCTTGATACAATCTCCCTCTGAGATCACGCCAAGCAATTCGTAGTTCTCATTAACCACCGGCGCACCAGAAATACGATGCTTGATCAGCTTTTGCATCACATCCATAACCGATTGATCTGGAGTAAACGTGATCAGTTTGGTCGTCATATAATCAGACACTTTGATATTTACTTCTTCGGCAACGACTTTTGATCGTTTACCCATAAAACTCTTGATTCCCATACGCTTATATTTTAGACTCTTTAAATTAGAAAAATTATTTGAATAAACGAAAACGTTTGCATTAAGTAATATTCATCTTTAAGTCGCCTTGTACAAAACCAAGTTTCCCATTACCTTTAGCTGAACTATACCGCACCTATGAAAACAACCTACGCTGCCGTCCTTTCTTTTTTAATGCTTTTAGGACTTGTTTACTTTAGCTTCTATACGCACAAACCGCAACAGGTTTCTGATCTTGATACTCCAGAAACCGAATTTTCTACAGCCCGAGCCTTTCAACTTTTAGATTCGATCGCTCAAAAACCCCATGCGGTAGGAATGCCGGCGCATCAAGAAGTACAAGACTTTATAGTTGCCACTCTAGAAGACTATGGCCTTGAAGTAGAACTACAAAGCGATTTTGCCTACAAAGCAGGTTGGGGCGCGTTGAGCAGAGCCGAAAACATCATTTCCCGAATTCCCGGTACGGGTGAAGGTCAGACCTTACTGGTCATGTCGCATTACGACAGTGCGCCACATTCTGCCTCAAAAGGAGCTAGTGATGCCGGAAGTGGCGTGGTTACCATCTTAGAAGGTATTCGCGCATTTTTAGCCAAAGGCGAAAAACAAAAAAATGATATCATTGTCCTTTTTACCGATGCGGAAGAATTAGGGCTCAATGGTGCCTCTGTCTTTGTAAATAAACATCCCTGGGCAAAAGAGGTTGATCTGGCATTAAATTTTGAAGCGCGCGGAAGCGGTGGATCTAGTAATATGATCGTAGAAACCAATGGCGGTAACGGCGCATTGATCAAAGCCTTTGCTGAAGCAAATCCGTCACATCCCTTTGCAAATTCGTTGATGTATAGCATTTATAAACTGCTACCTAACGATACCGACAGCACCGTGCTGCGTGAAAATGGAGATATTGATGGTTTCTTTTTCGCCTTCATCGGTGATCACTTTGACTATCATACAGCAAATGATATTCCCTCCCGATTAGATCCTGAATCTTTAGAGCATCAAGGCAGCTATCTTACTGCATTACTGGAGCATTTCAGCAACGCTGATCTCGATTTAAAGGCAGACCAGGATTATATCTACTTGAACGTACCCATAATCAAAATGCTTTATTATCCATTCAGCTGGATTTTTCCTATGCTTATTTTAGGCTGGATTTTGTTTTTCACAGTGCTTATTTATGGCTTGCGCAAAAGGTCTTTTAAAATTATTGAGGTTTTCCGCGGGTTTCTACCATTGCTCATTTCGCTTGTTCTTGCTTATGTTATCAGTTTAGGCTGGAAGCTAATTTTAACTCTTGACCCGAAACAAGCCGACATTTTACAAGGTTTCCCATACAACGGCTATGAACTTCTTGCCGGTTTTGTTGCACTTACCCTTGCCCTCGTATTTTTTATCTACAAATTATTTTATCGGCCTGATAGTGCAGCAGCGCTTAGTTTTGCACCCCTATTTTTCTGGTTATTGATTGCAACCGGAGTTGGCATTTATCTTCCGGGAGCTTCATTTTATATTATTCCGGTGTATTTTGGACTGCTTTCAGTTTATTTACTTATAAAATATTCTAAACCGCAATTCTTTATTTTAACACTGCTTTGTGCTCCGGCTCTTTTTATCATCTCGCAATACATCAAAGAATTTCCGGTAGGACTTGGTCTAAAAATGCTGGCTGGAGCAACCCTCTTGACGGTGTTACTTTTTGGGCTGTTGCTTCCCGTAATTGGGTCTTATAAAATAAATGGTAAACTAGCCGGCCTCTTTGCTTTAGTAAGTATCGGTGCCTTTATTGCCGCCTATGGCAAAGCCGATTTTACCGAAGAACGCCCTTTTCCTACGAGTCTTAACTATGTTTATGATGTAGAACAAGAACAGGCCTTTTACGCGACATACAATACCCAACTCGATCCTTGGCTGCGTGAGATTCTTGTTGAAAATGCAACTGATGCCACGCCTCTGGAAGCAGATCCGCCTTCTGGTAAATACGGTAGCCAATACAATTTTATCACCGCGGCGCCTAAAAATTTTGTTGCTCCGTCCCAAGTATATACCGAAAAAGACACGGTGATCAACGGCGAGCGCCGTCTTGATTTTGTGATCTTTCCGCAGCGTAATGTGAGCGATATGATCTTGATGTGTCCGCAGGGCACGCTTTTTAACCGACTCAGTTTTAACGGGCAGGAAGTGCTTCCGCGAAGCGGAGAAACGCATCCGCTAGAAAACCGCAATAGTGATTATTTATTAAGTTATCGCCTGGCAGATCGCGAACCTCTGGAAGTTCATTTAAGTATTGCTGAAGATGCTGCTCTAAGCTTTACACTTTTTGATTATAGTTACGATCTTTTAGAAAACAGCAGCTTTGACCTACCTTCGCGCCCCAAGAACAGTATGCCGATGCCTTTTGTAAATACAGATGCGCTAGTGACCAAACAGCACATTCAGTTTTAAAGCTTCGGAAAAATTTGAGCTATGAGCACGATTGCAATCGCAGGATTAGGTTGGTTAGGTTTACCGCTGGCCGCACAATTACAAGAATTAGGACATCACGTTAAAGGTTCGGTCACTTCAAAGAATAAACAGGCTGAGTTGCGTAACCACGGCTTAGAGGTTTATCAAGTAGAAATTGCCGAAGATGAAATACGCGGAGAAATACAATCCTTTCTCGCTGATGCTGAAATTCTAATCATCTTAATTCCGCCGGGATTACGGCGCAATACCGGCCATAACCACGCCTTGCGTATGGCACAATTGCTGGATGCTACCGAAAAAGCTTCGGTTAAAAAAGTGATTTTAATAAGCAGCACTGGCGTTTATGATGACGCTCAAGGCGCTGTTACCGAAAAAGATATTCCGCAGCCTCAAGACAACAAAGGCAAACAATTATTAGAAGTCGAGCAGATTTTCTTTAAATCTCCTGCATTAGAAACTACCGTGATCCGATTTGGCGGACTCTTTGGCGGAAGCCGAAATCCTGTAAAATACCTTGCCGGTCGCACCGGTTTATCTAACGGAAAGGCGCCGGTAAATTTGATTCACAGACAGGATTGTATGGGGATCATTCTAGGAGTGATCTATAAAAATACCTTTGGGCATATCATAAATGCGGTGCATCCTGAACATCCCAAAAAATCAGAGTATTATACTCAACAAGCGCTGGCATTAGGACTAGAACCGCCACAATATGATACCGAAGAAACTGATGAAACCTATAAAAAAGTAGATTCGGTTACTTTAAAACCTGTATTGGGCTACACGTTTCAGAAAAGTTTATAACTAAAAAAACCCGGCAAGCACACACCGGGTTTTCCATGTTTCCTTCTGGTTGGTCAGAAGAAGGCTAACACTAACTAACAAAAGTCTAAGCTAT
>Ga0114910_1000707_pt1 | contig 16714 bp, 5 predicted proteins | sample MalvireepMed_908_FD_83500 | JGI IMG/M metagenome (GOLD analysis project Ga0114910, IMG submission 83500) | Marine viral communities from the Global Malaspina Expedition - Malaspina viral metaG DeepMed_908 | ecosystem: Environmental > Aquatic > Marine > Oceanic | place: Mediterranean Sea...
AAACGATAGAAAAATGGCAGATTTAAAAGATTTCGCAGAACAACTAGTTAACTTAACAGTAAAAGAAGTAAATGAGTTAGCTACTATTTTAAAAGATGAGTATGGTATCGAGCCTGCAGCTGCAGCTGTAGCAATGGCTGGTCCTGCTGCTGGTGGTGATGACGCTGCAGAAGAGCAAACTGAATTTGATGTAATCCTTAAAGCCGCTGGTGGTTCTAAACTTGCAGTTGTAAAACTTGTAAAAGAATTAACTGGAGCTGGTCTTAAAGATGCAAAAGAGCTTGTTGATAACGCACCAAGCCCAATCAAAGAAGGTATTGCTAAAGACGAAGCAGAAGCTATCAAATCTCAATTAGAAGAAGCTGGAGCTGAAGTTGAGCTTAAGTAAGCTTAGCTACTATAAATACAAAGGTTTAGGTCTGTTCGATTTATCGAAATGGGCCTAAACCATTTGTCGTATATAAGGTTTTCTTAAAAAATACGACTAAAATTGCCTTAGATTTCTTAAGTTAAGAAGTCAGTGAGTTTGTATAAACAAACTCTCAATTTATTTTAATTAAATTCCGTTCGTTGAAGATGCAAGCAAAACAAGCTGAAAGACTGAATTTCTCATCGGTAAAGAACAGACCTGAATATCCAGACTTTTTGGATATACAGATTAAATCCTTTCAGGATTTCTTTCAATTAGAGACCAAATCTGAAGAAAGAGGAAATGAAGGACTTTACAACACCTTTCTAGAGAACTTCCCAATTACGGATACCCGTAACAATTTTGTACTAGAATTCCTGGATTATTTTGTAGATCCACCTAGATACTCTATTCAAGAGTGTATCGAGCGAGGCTTAACCTATAGTGTTCCATTAAAAGCCCGTTTAAAATTATACTGTACTGATGAAGAACATGAAGATTTTGAAACCATAGTTCAAGATGTTTATCTTGGTACTATTCCTTATATGACACCTAGTGGTACTTTTTGTATCAATGGTGCTGAGCGTGTTGTTGTGTCGCAACTGCATCGTTCACCTGGTGTTTTCTTTGGTCAGTCTTTTCACGCTAACGGTACTAAGCTATATTCTGCACGTGTGATTCCTTTCAAAGGGTCGTGGATAGAATTTGCTACAGACATTAACAGCGTGATGTATGCGTACATCGATCGTAAGAAAAAATTACCTGTAACAACACTTTTCCGTGCAATTGGTTTTGAGCGTGATAAAGATATTCTTGAGATTTTTGACCTTGCAGAAGAGGTAAAAGTTTCAAAAACAGGTTTAAAGAAATATTTAGGTCGCAAACTTGCTGCACGTGTATTGAATACATGGCACGAGGATTTCGTTGATGAGGATACTGGAGAAGTAGTTTCTATTGAGCGTAACGAAATTGTATTAGACCGTGATACTGTTCTTGAAAAAGAACACGTAGAAGAAATTCTAGATGCTGGAGCTAAGACGATTCTTCTTCATAAAGAAGATAATCAGTTAGCTGACTATGCGATCATTCATAATACACTTCAAAAAGACCCTACTAACTCAGAAAAAGAGGCAGTAGAGCATATTTATCGTCAATTGCGTAATGCTGAGCCGCCAGATGAGGAAACAGCACGCGGTATTATTGATAAATTATTCTTTAGTGATCAGCGTTACAACTTAGGTGAAGTTGGTCGTTATAGAATGAACAAGAAGTTAGGTCTTGATATTGGTATGGATAAGCAAGTGCTTACCAAACAAGATATCATTACCATTGTAAAATATTTAATTGAGCTTATCAATTCTAAAGCTGAGATTGATGATATTGATCACCTTTCTAACCGTCGTGTACGTACAGTAGGGGAGCAATTATCTACGCAGTTTGGTGTTGGTCTTGCTCGTATGGCGCGTACCATCCGTGAGCGTATGAACGTTCGTGATAACGAGGTATTTACTCCAATTGATTTGATTAATGCGAAAACTCTTTCGTCTGTAATCAATTCATTTTTTGGTACAAACCAGTTATCTCAGTTTATGGATCAAACCAATCCTCTTGCAGAGATCACGCACAAGCGTCGTCTTTCAGCATTAGGACCTGGTGGTCTTTCTCGTGAGCGTGCAGGTTTTGAGGTTCGTGACGTACACTATACACATTACGGTCGTCTTTGTCCTATTGAAACTCCTGAAGGTCCAAACATTGGTTTGATCTCTTCTTTAGCAGTTTATGCTAAAGTGAACAATATGGGCTTCATCGAGACTCCGTATCGTACGGTTACAGACGGAAAAATCGACTTAGAAACTAAGCCGAAATATTTAAGTGCAGAAGAAGAAGAAGGAATGTTGATTGCGCAAGCAAACAACCCGATGGACGATTCTGGAAAGATTGAAGAAGAGCGTGTAATTGCACGTATGGAAGGTGACTTCCCGGTTGTTGAGCCAAATACCGTTCACTATGCCGATGTATCTCCAAACCAGATCGCTTCTATTTCAGCTTCTTTGATTCCATTCTTAGAACATGATGATGCAAACCGTGCGTTGATGGGATCAAACATGATGCGTCAGGCAGTACCACTTTTACGTGCAGACTCACCTATTGTAGGTACAGGTCTTGAGCGTCAGGTAGCTTCTGATTCACGTGTATTGATCAATGCTGAAGGTGATGGTGAGGTAGAATATGTTGATGCTAACGAAATCACTATCAAATATGACCGTACCGATGACGAGCGTATGGTAAGTTTTGATGGAGATAGCAAAACCTATCAGTTAATCAAATTCCGTAAGACAAACCAAAGTACTTCAATCAACTTGAAGCCTATCGTAAGAAGAGGGGATCGAGTTAAGAAAGGTCAGGTTCTTTGTCAAGGATATGCAACTGAAGCTGGTGAACTTGCACTTGGTAGAAATATGAAAGTGGCCTTTATGCCTTGGAAAGGGTATAACTTTGAGGATGCGATCGTAATTTCAGAAAAAGTAGTACGCGATGATATCTTTACGTCTATTCACGTTGATGAGTATTCTTTAGATGTTAGAGATACTAAATTGGGTAATGAGGAATTAACAAACGATATTCCTAACGTTTCTGAAGAGGCAACGAAAGACCTTGATGAAAACGGTATGATCCGTATTGGTGCAGAAGTTAAGCCCGGAGACATTTTAATTGGTAAGATTACTCCAAAAGGAGAGTCAGATCCAACTCCGGAAGAAAAGTTACTTCGTGCGATCTTTGGTGATAAAGCCGGAGATGTTAAGGATGCTTCTTTAAAAGCTTCTCCATCATTGAGAGGGGCTGTAATTGATAAGAAGTTATTTGCCAGAGCAATTAAAGATAAGCGTAAACGCGCTAAAGATAAAGAAGACATCGCTGCATTAGAAGCAGAGTACGATCAGAAATTTGATGACCTAAAGGCTGTTTTAGTTGACAAACTTTTCCAGTTAGTTAACGGTAAAACTGCTCAAGGAGTTAAGAATGATCTAGGTGAAGAAGTGCTTCCAAAAGGAAAGAAATTCACACTTAAAATGCTTAATGCAGTTGAAGATTATACACACCTTAATCAAGGTACTTGGACAACAGATGATGCGACTAATGTTTTGATCGCAGACTTGTTGCATAACTACCGCATTAAAGAAAATGATCTTCAAGGTAATTTACGTCGTGAGAAGTTTACCATTTCTGTAGGAGATGAACTTCCATCAGGAATCATCAAACTGGCAAAAGTTTATGTTGCTAAAAAACGTAAGCTTAAAGTAGGTGATAAGATGGCGGGTCGTCACGGTAACAAAGGTATTGTTGCGCGTATTGTACGTCAAGAAGATATGCCATTCTTAGAAGATGGTACTCCTGTTGATATCGTGCTTAACCCACTTGGTGTACCTTCTCGTATGAACATTGGTCAGATTTATGAGACTGTTCTTGGTTGGGCAGGTCAAAAATTAGGTCGTAAGTATGCAACGCCAATCTTTGATGGGGCTACTTTAGATCAAATCAATGAGCTTACAGATCAGGCAGGTATTCCTCGTTTTGGTCACACGTATCTATATGATGGTGGTACCGGTGATCGTTTTGATCAACCTGCAACCGTTGGTGTGATTTATATGCTTAAACTAGGGCATATGGTAGATGATAAGATGCACGCACGTTCTATTGGGCCTTACTCATTAATTACGCAACAGCCATTAGGTGGTAAAGCACAGTTTGGTGGTCAGCGTTTTGGTGAGATGGAGGTTTGGGCACTTGAGGCTTATGGAGCTTCAGCTACCCTGCGTGAGATCTTAACCGTGAAGTCTGATGATGTAATTGGTAGAGCCAAGACGTACGAAAGTATCGTAAAAGGCGAGCCAATGCCAGAGCCTGGTTTACCAGAATCGTTCAACGTATTGATGCACGAACTTAAAGGACTTGGACTAGACATTCGTCTAGAAGAATAGATACTTACAGGTTACGCTTCCGCGGAAGCGTAACCTAATTTTATAAAGTATCAAGCAGTTAAAAAAGAATAATTTTCGACATAAGGTATTATGGCAAGAGATAATGATAAGAATGCAGTAAAGAGATTTGATCAAATCTCTATTGGTCTTGCATCTCCAGAGGCGATTTTGGCTGAATCGCGTGGAGAGGTGTTAAAACCAGAAACTATAAACTACCGTACGCACAAGCCTGAGCGTGATGGTTTGTTCTGTGAGCGTATCTTTGGTCCTGTTAAGGATTATGAGTGTGCTTGTGGAAAGTATAAGCGTATACGCTATAAGGGTATTGTATGTGACCGTTGTGGTGTGGAAGTTACTGAGAAAAAAGTACGTAGAGATCGTGTAGGTCACATCAACCTTGTTGTGCCGGTTGCACACATCTGGTACTTTAGAAGTTTGCCAAATAAAATAGGGTATCTTTTAGGTCTTCCGTCTAAGAAATTAGATATGATCATCTATTACGAGCGCTATGTAGTTATTCAGCCGGGTATTGCTAAAAATGAAGAAGGTGAGCCATTGCAAAAAATGGATTTCCTTACTGAAGAGGAATACCTAAACGTTCTTGAGTCAATTCCTCAAGAAAATATGTACCTAGAAGACAGCGATCCAAATAAGTTTATCGCTAAAATGGGTGCGGAGTGTCTTGTAGACTTATTAAGACGTATCGATCTTAATGAGTTATCTTATGACTTGCGTCATAAAGCAAACAACGAGACTTCAAAACAGAGAAAAAATGAGGCGTTAAAACGTCTTCAAGTGGTAGAGTCTTTACGTGATGCAAATAAGAATCGCGAGAACTTGCCAGAGTGGATGATTATGAAAGTAGTTCCGGTAATTCCACCAGAATTACGTCCGCTTGTGCCACTTGATGGTGGTCGTTTTGCGACTTCAGATTTAAATGATCTATACCGTCGTGTGATCATACGTAACAACCGTTTGAAGCGTTTGATGGAAATCAAAGCTCCAGAGGTGATCTTGCGTAATGAGAAGCGTATGCTTCAGGAAGCGGTAGATTCATTATTTGACAATACACGTAAATCTTCAGCGGTTAAAACCGATTCAAACCGTCCTTTAAAATCACTTTCAGATTCATTGAAAGGTAAGCAAGGTCGTTTCCGTCAAAACTTACTTGGTAAGCGTGTTGATTATTCTGCACGTTCGGTAATTGTTGTAGGACCAGAATTGAAACTTTACGAGTGTGGTTTGCCTAAAGATATGGCAGCTGAACTTTACAAGCCTTTCGTGATCAGAAAATTGATTGAGCGTGGAATTGTAAAAACTGTAAAGTCTGCTAAAAAGATTATAGATAAAAAAGAGCCAGTAGTTTGGGATATCTTAGAGAATGTTCTTAAAGGACATCCGGTATTGCTAAACCGTGCTCCTACGCTTCACCGTTTAGGTATTCAGGCATTTCAGCCAAAACTTATCGAAGGTAAGGCGATTCAATTACACCCATTAGTGTGTACGGCATTTAACGCCGACTTTGATGGTGACCAGATGGCGGTACACTTGCCTTTGGGTCCTGAAGCTATCTTAGAAGCGCAAATGTTGATGCTTGCTTCAAACAATATTCTTAACCCTGCTAACGGTGCTCCTATTACGGTACCTTCTCAGGATATGGTATTGGGTCTTTATTATATGACTAAAGCTCGTAAGAGTACTCCAGAACATCCGATCGCGGGTGAGGGAATTACTTTTTACAGTGCAGAAGAGGTGGTGATTGCGCACAACCAGAAGCGTGTAAATATTAATGCTAACATTAAAATACGTACCAAAGATTTCAATGAAAATGGTGAGCTCGTTTACCAGATCATTGATACAACCGTAGGTCGTGTTTTATTTAACGAAAGCGTTCCTGAAGAATGTGGTTACATCAATGAAGTATTGACTAAAAAGTCATTAAGAGATGTAATTGCACGTATTCTTAAATTGACAAGTGTTCCGCGTACCGCTGAGTTCCTTGACAGTATCAAGACGCTTGGATATACATTTGCATTTAGAGGTGGATTATCGTTCTCTTTAGGGGATATTATTATTCCTGCAGAGAAATATGAAATGATCGAAGAGGCAAATACACAGGTAGACGGAATTATGTCTAGCTATAATATGGGGCTTATCACCAACTCTGAGCGTTATAATCAGGTTATTGATGTGTGGACTTCTACAAACGCATCATTGACTGAATTGTCTATGAAGCGTATTCGTGAGGATCAACAAGGATTTAACTCGGTGTTTATGATGCTTGACTCGGGAGCTCGTGGATCTAAAGAACAGATTCGTCAGTTAACCGGTATGCGTGGTTTGATGGCTAAGCCTAAAAAATCTAACGATGGTGGAGGAGCAATTATTGAAAACCCGATTCTTTCTAACTTTAAAGAAGGTTTATCAATTCTTGAATACTTTATCTCAACGCACGGTGCTCGTAAAGGTCTTGCAGATACCGCACTTAAAACGGCAGATGCAGGTTACTTAACCCGTCGTCTTGTAGATGTATCTCAGGATGTTATCGTAAATAGCGATGATTGTGGTACACTTAGAGGTGTTGAAGTTTCAGCATTGAAGAAGAATGAGGAAATCGTTGAAACGCTTGAGGCACGTATCATTGGTCGTATTGCGTTAAATGATGTGATCAACCCACTTAACAGTGAGGTGATCGTTGAGGCAGGTGCAGAAATCACTGAAGAATTAGGTGCTGAAATTTCTAAAGCTCCTATCGAAAGTGTTGAAGTACGTTCGCCATTAACGTGTGAGGCTAGTAAAGGAATTTGTGCTAAATGTTATGGTCGAAACCTTGCAACCAATAAGATGGTGCAAATGGGTGAAGCTGTTGGTGTTGTTGCTGCACAGTCTATTGGTGAGCCTGGTACACAGCTTACGCTACGTACCTTCCACGTGGGTGGTATTGCAGGTAACATTTCAGAAGAAAATAAAGTTATATCTAAATTTGATGGTCGTCTTGAGATCGAAGATCTTAAAACGGTTGAAGGAGAAGCACCAGATGGTTCAATTTCACAAATTGTAATTTCACGTACTTCAGAAGCAAAAATTGTTGATGCTAAGACCGGAATTTTATTAAGTACAAATAACATTCCTTACGGTTCTCAACTGTTTATGAAAGATGGAGATAAAGTGACTAAGGGAGATACTATCTGTACTTGGGATCCATTTAACGGTGTGATTATTTCAGAATTTGCCGGTAAAATCAAATATGAGAATATAGAACAAGGGGTTACTTATCAAGTTGAAACCGATGAACAAACCGGATTCCAAGAGAAAGTAATTTCAGAATCTCGTAACAAGCGAATGATTCCTACCTTGCATATTATGGGTAAGAAAGACGAAGTAATTCGTTCATATAACTTACCTGTAGGAGCGCACTTGATGGTAGATGATGATGAGAAAATTAAAATAGGTAAGATTCTGGTTAAGATTCCTCGTAAGTCTGCAAAAGCAGGGGATATTACAGGGGGTCTGCCACGTGTAACAGAATTGTTTGAAGCACGTAATCCATCTAATCCTGCTGTTGTAAGTGAGATTGATGGTGTGGTTTCTTTCGGGAAAATTAAACGTGGTAACCGTGAGATCATCGTTGAGTCTAAACTTGGTGAAATCAAGAAATATCTGGTTAAACTTTCTAACCAAATCTTGGTTCAGGAGAATGACTTTGTGAGAGCGGGTATGCCATTATCTGATGGTTCTGTAACTCCAGAAGATATCCTTGCGATTAAAGGACCTTCAGCGGTTCAGCAATACTTAGTAAACGAAGTACAAGAAGTTTATCGTTTACAGGGTGTGAAAATTAACGATAAGCACTTTGAGGTAGTTGTACGTCAAATGATGCGTAAGGTAAGAATTCAGGATCCGGGTGATACGATTTTCTTAGAGAATCAGCTAGTACACAAAGATGACTTCATCACTGAAAATGATGCTATTTTTGGAATGAAAGTTATTGAAGATGCTGGTGATTCTGAAACCTTAAAAGCAGGGCAGATTATTTCGCCTCGCGAATTGAGAGATGAAAATTCTATCTTGAGAAGAGAAGATAAAAATCTTGCAACGGCACGTGATGTTGTAGCTGCTACGGCAACTCCGGTATTACAGGGTATTACAAGAGCTTCACTTCAGACGAAATCATTTATCTCGGCTGCTTCCTTCCAGGAAACAACTAAAGTACTTAACGAAGCTGCGGTAAGCGGTAAAATAGATACTTTAGAAGGTCTTAAGGAAAATGTTATTGTAGGTCATAGAATTCCTGCTGGTACCGGTTTACGTCGTTACGACAAACTAATCGTAGGTAGCAAGCAAGAGCTTGAAGAACTCAATGCAGCTCGCGAAGAAGTAAATTTTAATTAAGAATATTCAAATACAGAAAAACAGCTTCAGAAATGAAGCTGTTTTTTTATAGCTAAACTTGTGATTTATGGCAGAAGAAGATAAAAATCAAAACGGGCAGTTAAATATTGAATTGGATGAAGCAACTGCTCAAGGGCAGTATTCAAATCTGGCTATAATCAATCACTCGGTCTCTGAGTTTGTGGTTGATTTTATAAGTATTATGCCGGGAACTCCTAAGAGTAAAGTGAAGTCAAGAATTATCTTAACTCCTCAACACGCCAAGCGACTTGCTAAAGCGTTACAGGAAAACGTGAAGCGTTTTGAAAAAGCACACGGAGAAATTAAGGATTATGAAAAGCAGCCTATTCCATTAAATTTTGGTCCTACCGGCCAGGCTTAACAATCTTAGTCAATTATAAAAAAGAAAAACTCCCGAGTCAATCTCAGGAGTTTTTCTTTTTATAATGAATATTGATGCTCTTCTTATTTAAATAAATATTAATGATAATTTATAAAAAGCGACCTGTTTTTAGCTTGCTTTAAGCGTCTTTTAGAACAATCTGAAGATACTCTTATTGAAGAGCTGATAACCTATTTAAAGCTCTTATTTGAATTCTGAAACAAAATGCAGCTTAACGTTAGGATATTTTTGCTGTGTCATCTGTAAGGTAAAAGGAGAGTCGGCAAGAAATACAAGTTGTCCTCTTTTGTCCTTGGCCATAAAGCGTTGTTTTACTCTTAAGAAATCTTTGAATTCTTCGCTCTTGGCGTCTTTGGGTTCTACCCAGCACGCTTTATGAACACTTAAGGGTTCGTAGGTACATTTAGCACCGTACTCATGTTCTAGACGGTATTGGATCACTTCATACTGAAGCGCTCCTACCGTGCCTATGACTTTTCGGCCGTTGAGTTCAAGCGTAAATAACTGCGCAACACCTTCATCCATCAACTGGTCGATTCCTTTTGCTAATTGCTTAGATTTCAATGGGTCTGCATTATTGATATAGCGAAAATGCTCAGGTGAAAACGAAGGAATCCCTTTATAATGAATTTCTTCACCTTGTGTAAGGGTATCACCAATTTTGAAATTACCGGTGTCATGAAGTCCTACAATATCTCCGGGATAGGATATGTCTACGATTTCTTTTCGCTCAGCAAAAAATGCATTTGGACTAGAAAACTTAAGTTTCTTTCCATTTCGCACGTGTAAATACGGGGTGTTGCGCTCAAAAACACCAGAAACGATTTTGACAAACGCCAAACGGTCTCGGTGCTTAGGATCCATATTGGCGTGTATTTTAAATACAAAACCTGTAAAATCTTTTTCTTCTGGTTTCACAACACGTTCTTCACTTTCTTTAGGGCGCGGAGGTGGAGCGATGCTTATAAAACAGTCGAGGAGTTCGCGAACTCCAAAATTGTTAAGCGCAGATCCAAAAAAGACCGGCTGTTGCTCTGCTTTAGAATATGCCTCTTGATCAAAATCGGGATAAACACCAGTGACTAATTCAAGCTCTTCTCTTAGCGTTTCTGCCGATTCATTACCTATTAACGTGTCTAATTCTTCAGAATTCAGGTCTTCTATTTCAATAGTTTCTTCGATGTTCTTGCGGCTGTCTCCACTAAAAAGGTTGACATTCTTTTCCCATATATTATAGATTCCTTTAAAGTCGTATCCCATTCCAATAGGGAAGCTTAAAGGAGTAACATGTAAATCTAGCTTCTGTTCTATTTCGTCAAGAAGTTCAAAGGCATCTTTACCTTCCCGGTCAAGTTTATTTACAAAAACAATCATCGGGATCTTACGCATTCTACAAACCTGAACTAATTTTTCGGTTTGTTCCTCAACCCCTTTTGCAACATCAATAACAACGATTACGCTATCAACCGCAGTGAGGGTTCTAAAGGTGTCTTCTGCAAAATCCTTGTGTCCCGGTGTATCTAGGATGTTGATTTTGGTGCCATTATATTCAAAAGCAAGTACAGAGGTAGCTACCGAAATTCCACGCTGGCGTTCGATTTCCATAAAGTCACTCGTGGCTCCCTTTTTGATTTTATTTGATTTTACTGCGCCGGCCTCTTGAATGGCGCCACCAAATAAAAGAAGCTTTTCTGTTAGTGTGGTTTTCCCTGCATCAGGATGCGAGATTATTCCGAAAGTACGTCTACGCGCAATTTCCTTTTTAATGCTCATGGAGGTCAAATTTAAGAGGGCAAATATACATTAAGTCAGCCACTTTGAAGTATTCAATACAGGCTAGTATTTCTTGAATTTGGCAAAACATTAACAGTTGAAAATGAGGGGTGTAGAAATCTCATTTTTGCCATAATTACTGTGTTTTTGTAAGTTTTATCTTTAATACTTCTTACTTGTATGAACTACTAATGTGTATTTTATCGATTAATGTATACTTATATCTAAAAACCATCAAGCTTTTGTCTTTGCGCTTAATCGATTAATATATTTATTGTCCCAACTTAAAATACGTTTATAAATTGATCAGTAGAGCTATTTCTTATTGACGCAGGCGTGTATTAAGTTGATTCTTCTCCACTTTAAGGTAATGGGTTTTACGATAAGCATTCTTGAACTATTTAAGCAAGAAACTTGAACATCAATTGAAACATTTGTTTTGTTCAATACGTATACTCGAAAAGTATACTTTAAATCGAATATTATTAAAACAACTTTACCAATCTTTTCAATCACGCATTGGCTAAATAAAGCGAGCTATGAAGCTATGCTTACAGGCTTTGGTAGGGTAGCTTTTCAAATAATTATTTACGTATTTAAAATGATAACGAAGAACTATGTAAAATATTTTGTGCCGTTATCTGCTTTTATAAATCTAGTGTGCGTTGCAGCTACTAGGGATTTGGTGAGAAATTTATTTTGCAAACTCAAGGTGCAGACATTGGAGTCGAGCATTTTAAACAATAAGAATATAAATAACGGCTTAGCTTCACAAAGTTTGGCTTTATTAACGTTAAAGCATAGATGATAGGGATGTGTTTGAATGAGATGGTTTTTTGTCTTTCAAATACAGGTGATTCCAACTTCAAATAGAATAATATATGAAATATAAAACTACTCCCACTTACGCAAAGTGTATCCAGCGCTTTGTGATGTTTTTATTTTTGAACCTTTTAGCATTGAGTGTTAATGATACACTTTATGCTCAATGTGATGGGTATGATGAGGTGTCTGTGACCTCAGGAAATTACACATTTCAATCTGGGGAACGCTATGCGTTTAAAAGTGCTACGCCAACAACAATTACATTAAGCGATGTGACGTTTCAAAATGGAACTGCTGTTTGTGTTGGTCCTAATGTTACTTTGATCATTCAGAACAATATTAATGCTTCTGGAGCGGTAACATTGAATGTTGAAGGAACCTTGCAATTCAATCAAGCGATAAATTTTAACGCTAATCTTGATATGACTATTGCAGAAGGTGGTGTTTTTCAAACCGGCAATAACGGTACTGTTGATTTTAACATAGGAGGGTCTGGAGTAAATAGAATATTGAATAGTGGAGAGGTTAAAGTGGGAGTCTTAACCTTTGCTAGCGGATCTTCTACCAACACTATTGATAATTCAGGAACGTTTACTATTTCTAGAAATATTAATATCTCTGGAGATACAGAGTTTCGTAATCAAAAAGATATTTATATAGGGGCTAGTTTTAACTGTAATGCTACCAGTGTATACGTAAACTGTGGGGTTATAGAGACGGCTACAGGTTTTAATCTAGGTGGTGGTCGTGTAGTAAACACGGGTTCTTTTATTTCAAATAACGGTTCTATAGATTTTGGAAGTAGCACCGCGCGATTTGAAAATTATGGAATAGTACAAGTAGAACAAGTTAACTTTTCTGGGGTTGATAGTTCTTTATATGGCGGTTTTTACAATGAAGGTAGTGTTGTATTAGATAATAATTTTCAAGCTTCAGGTAATATTTTAGGGCCTACAGATGATTCTAAACTTGGTTACTTTGAGTTGGCTAACTCCTCAACTTTAAATAGTGGAACTATTGGGCCGAACCTTAACTTCAAGAGATCTGCAGGTCCTTCTAATGCAACTTCTGTTTTTGGAAGTAATGCAGGTAGCTTAACTATTTTATCTGGAGTTGTTTATGATTGTGAGTCAGTAACTTGTGCTGCTGAGAAAGTTTCTGCAGGTCTTCCTTGTCCTGATCTTTCTGGTAACTTCCCTGCTATTTCTTTGGTTAAGACTGGTGTTTTTCAAGATGAAAATGGAGATGGCAGAACTCAAGTAGGTGAGACTATAGATTATACTTTTGAGATTATAAATACCGGTCAAAAAGTACTTAGAGATATTGTTATTGAAGATGGTAAGCTCGGTCTAGGTACGTTAAGTGTACCTGGAACATTAGATCCGGGGGAATCCACTACGGCAACAGCATCTTATTCAGTAATTGCGGCTGATTTGACAACAGGTTCAGTTTACAATGAGGCTACAGTTAGAGGGATTGATGAATTAGATACAGAAGTTTCTGCAACCGATGATTTTACGGTGTTCTTTAATAACTATTGTTCTGGGGTAGATACAGACGGTGATGGGATACCAGACAATTGTGATGATGATGATGACAATGATGGTATTCTGGATGCTGACGAAGGAAATTCTTCTGTAGCTGTATTAGCTAATCCTAGTCAAGCAACGGTAAATGATTTAAATAATACAGGGACAGGACTATTTGAGTTAAATGTTCCTGGACCGGCATCTTTAGCTAGTGGAGGTGTTAGAGTAAGTGTTTTAAGTTATAATAACTCAAATCCTAACCCTAATAAATGGCGTATTTTTCAGCCTGTTCTTGATAACGGGATAATTAATATAAACGGAGGTGATGTTGAGTTTGCTACAGAATATCTAGATGTTATTAATGGTATTCCAAGAACTGTAGAGTTTGATTATGGGCAATCAGCAAGCGAACTTTCTACGACTACCTCAAAATATAGATATGTTGTAGGGATCGCAGGTTTAGGTGGTCCTTCTACGCGAGATGAACTGGGTGTTGATATTGCTAATGTTACCCTAAGGGTTATTGGTAATGTTGATGTTTTTGATACTGATACTTATTCGACTTTTGCTGGTAATACACCGCCTGAAAGAAATACCTTAGGTAATACAATTACATCTTCAGAACCACGAGTTTTTCAAGGGTATACGTTCTTTTATATCGACGACGAAGATGTTTCTAAATTTGAGATCGAATTTCAGAATGAAGATCCGCACGGAATCATTTTTGGAGTACTTGAAGAGCGATTTAGAGATACAGATGGTGATGGAATTGTAGATTCTAAAGATGTAGACTCAGATAATGACGGTTGTCCTGATGCTATTGAGGGTGCGGGATCTTTTAATAAAACGCATCTTACGGCAGACTTGAATCTTGCTAATACACCAGACGGTGTTGATGAATTTGGGGTGCCTACTATAGCAGGTTCACCTCAAGGGAATACACAGGCGGTTATAGATGATTCGATTTCTGCTTGTTACGTTCCAACCGCAATCGACGATGAAAGACAAGTAAGTCTAAATACATCCTTGAATATTGATGTCTTGGCAAATGATGATTTTGGAGGGGATGGTCCATCTGAGACACAGCCATTAATTATAACCGAACAACCTGCAAATGGATCGGTCGTTTTAAATGACAATGGAACTCCTTCAAACTTGGCAGATGACACTATAGTTTATACACCAAACCAAGACTATGATGGTGTTGATACGTTTAAGTATAAGATTGTTGATCTGGATGGTGACGAGAGCGAAGCAACTGTAGAGATAACAATTTCTGATGTTATTGTGGTGCCTCCTGGAGAACGTGGGTGTGATTGTGCGCCATTATACAGCAGTACTAATTTCAAAAACCCAACCTTGGTCTCTGGCTCAAGTGGTCAAGTAGGTGCGGTGTATAGATTTTCAAATGTATTTTTAGATAGCCCTGAACCTATTGATGCATTAGTGCGAATTGAAGCGATGCGCAATGGAGCAACGCTTGCTAATATTGATGTGACTGGAGATGGTGTAGATTCAAACTTTCAGCCACAATTAAACAGTACCAACAACGGAGATCAAAATATTGAATTTGATATCACTTTTGTTGAGTCTGGAGGAACTTATGGCGATGAGGTTGTGATTTCATTTTTTGCTACGCCTTTCGACATTGATGGAGATAGTGTGCAGACAAGAGAGTATGCAGAGCTTACGCTTTCTGATGCGTATTATCAATCAGGAAATACACTCATCAATATTGAGCGCAGACCTAATTCAGTAAGGGGAACCGCTGTAAATGCGAGTACCGCGCCAGGTGGAGATATCTCTACCGATCCACGCTACACGTTTAGTACTTATTATGAAGGAAGATCTTCTCTTAAATATATTATAGGGAAGCAAAACGGAAATATAGATCGTTTCTACTCTTTAGCTTTTAGTAATGCAAATTATACCAATCCTCAATCTTATATTGTTACTGCACCTGTAATTTGTGGTAATGTTTCAGATGAAGGAGGTCAGCCTTTAAGCGGAGTTAGTATAAAAATTGAAGGAAGTGATGGTAGCTCTACAACTTTGACTACCAATTCAAATGGTGATTATCGATATGCTACCGCGATTCCGTCGGCATTAGTAGATGTTGTTTATACAATTATAGAAACTGATTTGGATGGTTATGTTAGTGTTGATGATGCTGAAGGTGATCCTACCGATAATGTGATTGTACGCACCATCAACTTGATCTCGTCTTGTCAAAATAATTTTGTTGATGATGGTAGACCTGAAGCTAATGACGATAGTGCAGAAGTAAGTCCGTTGCGTCCGGTTCAACCTATTGATATTGATGTTCTTGCTAATGATAATTTTGGTCCTGATGGTCCGTCAACAGGAGCTATTACTACTGTATCTCAACCTAGTCTAGGTAGTGCAGAAGTAAATAATGCAGGTACACCAAACGACCCAACAGATGATTATATAACGTACATTCCTCCGTCTGAAAATTTAGTTACAGTCACCTTTAAATATCAAATATGTGATGAGGATGGGGATTGTGATGACGCGCTAGTTACTGTTACTGTTAGTGATGATAATCCGATTGCTGAAGATGACAACTATACCGTTTCTGAAGACTCTCGGGATAATGTATTAGACATATTATCAAATGATTACTTCGGAAATGATGGTGCTGGTTCAGTTTCAGTACTTTCTGGTCCTGCAAATGGTGTTGTTGTTCTTAACGATAATAATACACCTGGCGATGTTTCAGATGATTTTTATGAGTATACTCCAAATGCAGATTTCTTTGGTACTGATTCATTCCAATATCAGATATGCGATGGAGACACGCCTGTTGGAGATCGCGATTGTGACGTTGCAACTGTAACTATTCTTGTTGAGGCAGATCCTACGCTTTCAGTTGACCCTGTAACGGTTACCGAAGGAGATCCACTTACTTTTACATTTAGTATAAATACAGTTTCTGCTGAAGACATTGTTATTAATGTAAATACATCAGATGATACAGCTATTGCAGGACTTGATTATACAGCTGCAGTAAATCAGTTGATTACTATTCCTGCTGGTCAGCTATCTGTTGATTTTGTAGTGAATTCGCTTGAGGATCAAATTTACGAAGTAGCAGAGTCGTTCAATATTTCTGGTGCGGTTCAAACGAATAATACAAGAAATTTAAATGTAGCCACCACCGGAACAATTACCGATAATGACGGCGATGCTCCAACATTGAGCATTTCAGATGTAAGTGTAGTTGAAGGCGTAGATGCAGTTTTTGCGGTAAGCCTCAATAAACCAAGTTTTGAGTCGATCACGGTAGCCCTTGCTACAGCTGAAGGAACCGCTTTAGATCCTGAGGATTACACGGGTTATAGCGGAGGGTCGATCACTTTTGCACCTGGTGAGACGAGTA
>Ga0114910_1000713_pt1 | contig 16650 bp, 20 predicted proteins | sample MalvireepMed_908_FD_83500 | JGI IMG/M metagenome (GOLD analysis project Ga0114910, IMG submission 83500) | Marine viral communities from the Global Malaspina Expedition - Malaspina viral metaG DeepMed_908 | ecosystem: Environmental > Aquatic > Marine > Oceanic | place: Mediterranean Sea...
CTGGAAAGTGAGGAGTTGGATGCTAATCGGGCGCGTGTCGCCCTGGATGCGCTCAAGTGGAGTGCGGCCAGGCTAAGCCCGAAGCACTACGGCGATCGGATAGAGCAAAACTTAACCGGTCAGGTCGAGCTGACCGCGACCCTCGTTCCAATCACCATCAAAAAATAACGCGCAAGATTTATAATCTAGCGCGTTATGTCTCCGGCCTCGACGTCACGCAACAAAAACCAGGTTGTCCTTGTTGGCGCGTGTCAAAAATTCGTCCGTTGAGTTTACAAAGTCGTTGTTTCACGCTCAACCGTGCGATATTCGCGAGTGTCAATATGCTTGAAATAATCCAAGTAATTGTTGCCCACTGATTTGGTATAAACGTACATGTAATTTCCTGCCCACTCAGGCGCGGCTGGCAAAAGACGGAACGCGTCAACTGCAAGCGCATTGTCAAAAGCTATTTGGGGATCGATAGTGAATAGGTTAACAGTCATTTGATTCTCTCTCCCTTCAGCTGTCGTTGGCGTTTTCATTTTCATCGCTCCTCAATGTCAAGCTACACTTACCATATATGTGCCGGCCAGGGCGCGTCAAGTGCGAACATTATTTTTTTTGCGAAACATCGAAAGCATGCTTTTTGCGACTTGGCGACATTTTTGCCAACGTGCCCCGGCGTGGCATCGACTGGTGCGGGGTAAAGGTATATATATATATTATTAAGACACCCATAGTCTGTGTACAGCCGAGGGTGGTTGAGATGCGGCTTATATCTTCTGAGTGAGGTATCTGCGATTTGGCAACCGTAACACTCCCCTACACACCTCGCCCCTTACAGGCTGAGTTTCACAGGCAGAGGAAGCGTTTTACTGTTGCGGTTAACCACCGTCGCTTTGGCAAGACCGTCATGGCGATTGCGGACGCGATACAGACCGGCATGTGGTGTCCAAGGCATCGCCCCCAGGTGGCCTACATAGCGCCCACTTACGCACAGGCCAAGCGTGTTGCGTGGGAATACGCAAAGGAAATGTGTGTTGGTTTTGGCGGTGCGCGGTTTCATGAGTCGGAACTTCGCATTGACATACCGCGTGTTTTGTCTGACGGCAGCAAGGATTTCGTGAGGGTTATGCTGCTTGGGTCTGATTCCGTCGATTCACTTCGTGGCATGTACCTTGATCTATCCATACTCGACGAGTATGCGGATATGAACCCACGGCTTTATCCAGAGGTGATTCGCCCTGCTCTTTCTGACAGAAAGGGGTCGGCTGTCTGGATTGGTACGCCACGCGGCCAGAACCTGTTTTACGACAAGTTTGAGGAGGCGAAGGTTGAGGTGCTTGCTGGCAACCCCGACTGGCACTGGTGCTTGCACAAGGCGTCTGAGACTGGTGTCGTCGATGCTGACGAGCTGGCTGCTGCTGCCAAGCAGATGTCACGCCAGCAGTACGCTCAGGAGTTTGAGTGTTCTTTTGACGCTGGCCTGGAGAATGCCTATTACGGCTTGCAGATGGAAGATGCCGAACAGGAAGGCCGCATTGGCAGGGTGCCGTTTGATCCGAACAGCAAGGTTGAAACGTGGTGGGATCTCGGTTTTCGGGACAGCACTTCGCTCTGGTTCGTGCAGCGGGTAGCGAAAGCCGTGCATGTTATCGCCTATTACGAGACGAGCGGCGAGGGACTGCCGCATTATATATCGGTGCTGGACGAATACAGTCGATCCAGGGAGAATGGCGGTCGCGGCTATACGTATTCGCGGCATATCTTCCCGCACGATATCAAGGTTCACGATCTTGGCACGGGCAAGTCCAGGGTTGAGGTTTTGCAGGAGCTTGGTGTGACTGCGGATATTGCTCCGCACCTCAAACTGGCTGACGGCATTGAGCAGGTACGCAACCTGCTTCCAAGGTGCTGGATTGATGCGGAGAACTGTGCTTATGGCATCAAGGCGCTGAAGCAGTATCGCAAGGAGTTTGATGAGATCAGGAAGGTTTACAAGCCGCGTCCGCGACACGACTGGACGTCACACGCCTGTGATGCGTTTCGGATGGGTGCGATTGTGACGCCGAGGTCGGCGAGTTGGGCGCAGCCTCTGGAATATCCAAAACGGGCTTTTGTTTAAGGAGATGGTGAAATGAAGCGATCTATTGATGTCAGCAGTCTTGGTGAGTTAACCCACGAACTGGTGGCTGTTCCGAAGTCGGCGCGTCTGGAGGTGTGTATTGGCGGCGTGACGTATGGCGGTATGGCCGAGATTGAGTCCGAGCCCGGCTGTGTGCGTTTGCATTTTGAGGCCAGGAAGGCGGCAAAGGCAGCGCCCAAAGCTAAGGCGAGGAGCAAGAAGTAGTGGCTCTTTTTGGCCCAGGCTCTGCCGGCGCTGGTGGTTTTTTCGACACGTCTGTCCCACGCACCCTGCCACCTGAAAGTCCCGCGTTCACCGGTTTTCAGGATCAGCTTGCCGCTGCTGACCTGGCCCTGCTGAATCCACAGCCACAGGTGGCGTCACTGCCACCACCCGCAGCAGCACCGTCGCTGCTGAGAAGACAGCCACCGCCGAGGAACCTGCTTTTTGAACCGCCGGGCATGGGTGCTTCAGATAGGGAGGAGGAGGCCAGGGCAGAGCAGAAAAGAAGGGATGAGTATCGAGCCGACCTTCTTGCTAACAGGCTGGATAAAGCAACGCTATGGAGTGGTTTGAAGGGGGCGCAATTTGCTCAAAAAGCACTACCCTTTGCATCCCCTTTGGGATATCTGGCGGATAGGTTTGTGCCAGAGAGTGGGGTAAAAAGTTTTTTTTCGGGGTTCAATCCATTTGAACAGGCCAGACTCGACGAAGCGGCGCACCGCACTGCGTTGATGGAGAATCAGCTGTCAACCCAATCATACTCACCGAGTGCTGCGCTTGATTATCCTTTCACTCGCGCCATACCACTGGATGAAGCCCTAATGGATTTTTCTCCAGCCCAAACGGCGCTTGATGATGTGGATCGGTATATTGATTCTTTTGTAAATGATCCTAATAACAGGGTTGATACCACAACTGCGGAGACGTTTGATAACACATTAGATGAGATTGACGCTCGTTTCGGCTCCGGAGCAGATGACATTGACGCTCGTTTCGGCCCCGGAGGAGCATTCTGATGAGCATAAAAATGTCTATTCAAATTCAGGAATTACAGGCTCGTGTGACCGAACTGGAGAAGCTGGTCAGGGGCGAGGTGCCGAAAGCGCACATCGATCGTCATGAAAAGGGCAACGAGTTTGTCGGCCCTCTTCGCCTTAGGCATCGGGGTTTCGGGCGCTGGGACGTTGTAAACGAACACGGTGCTGCCCTGAACGGAGAGTGGATGAGAAAATCTGATGCGGAATCTTTTATCGCGGAGCATGCTGCGTGAGCGGGTTTACCTCCCTAGAACTTGGTGGGCTCCGGCCCACCATTTTTTTCGAGGACTGACTAATGGCGAAAATGTCGGACAGCGCACTGGTTTCTGTCATCAAGGGGGAGATACAGGCAAGCGCCACCTTTGTTGGTGGAGAGATCAGCGAGCAACGGCGCAAGGCGATGGAGTATTACCTTGGTGAGCCTTTCGGCAATGAAAACGAGGATGAATCCTCTGTTGTCATGACCGATGTGGCTGACACGATTGAGTCGGCCATGCCCACGTTTATGGAGATATTCGGATCTGGCGATGAGGCTGTGAGGTTTGAGCCGGTCGGAATGGAGGATGAAGAGGCTGCGAAACAGGCTACGCAGTATGTAAACCATATATGGCACAAGGCGTCATATAACGACGGCTTTGGCACGACGTATGATTTTGTGAAGACAGCGCTTTTGTCGAAGAACTCCTATCTGAAAATCTGGTGGTCGGAAGAGGAAGAGTCGCGCCGTGAGACACTGACCAATGTCAACCTGGCCACGCTGATCGAATTTGAGGAAGATTCGCAGATAGAGATTATCGAGCAGGAGGAGATTCCTGTCCCACCTGAGTTGATGGACTTTGCGCCTGACGGACTGCTCTACGACATCACCATCAAGCATACCGACACGAAGGGCCGCTGCCGTGTTGTCTGTATTCCACCAGAAGAGTTTTTGATTTCACGCAGGGCGACCTCACTGGATGACGCGGCATTTACATGTCACAAGGTCAAGAAGACGGTAACAGAGCTTCTGGAAATGGGGTACTCAAAGAAGGTGGTCGAGGGACTGCCCAGCCACGATGAGCAGAACTACAACGAAGAGCGTGTGGCGCGGTATGCCCATGACGAGGAATGGCCTGACCAGAACGACGGTATGCGCGACCCCAGTATGCGCGAAATATGGCTGTATGAATGCTATCTGAAGGTTGACTATGACGGTGATGGCATGGCCGAGATGAGGGCCGTGACGACAGCCGGGCCAGGATACACTGTTCTGGAGAATGAACTGGTTGACGATCATCCGTTTGTTGACATGACGCCAATCCGCATGCCGTTCAAGCACTTTGGCAGATCCCTTGCCGACCTTACAATGGATACCCAGTTAATCCGCTCAACCATTGTCAGGCAGCTTCTGACAAATATGTATGGCGTTAATTCCAATCGCTATGTTGTCAACGAGCGCGTTAACCTCGACGACATGCTGACAAACAGGCCGGGTGGTCTGGTGCGTGTGGAAGGTGGTCTTGATCCAAGTCAGGCTGTTATGCCCCTGACAACGCAGTCGCTCGGATCTTATGCGTTTCCTGTCCTGGAGTACATGGACGGTGTGCGCGAATCCAGAACCGGTATTACGCGGTATAATCAGGGGCTGGACGCTGATTCGCTCAACAAGACGGCGACTGGCATAAACCAGATTATGGGACAGGCGCAGCAGCGCATGCTTCTGATTGCGCGGCTGATGGCCGAGACCGGTTTCAAAAAGGCGTTCAAGAAAATACTGCGTCTGGTAATCAACCATCAGACAGCGCCTGACGTTGTTCGCCTTAGAAATGAATGGGTGCAGATTGACCCCCGTGCGTGGAATGCAGAGATGGATCTGTCGATTACTGTTGGCCTTGGCCACGGCACAAAGGAGCAGCAGATAATGCTGGCCCAGCGGCTGATCGAGATGCAGGTTCAGGCGATCACGTTACAGGGCGGTGTTCAGGGGCCGCTGGTTAACAGCGAGATGGTTCACAATGCCCTGAAAAAGTGGACGCTGGCGGCTGGCCTTAAAGACCCCAGCGCATACTGGCTTGATCCGGCGCAGCAACAGCAGGGTCAGCAGGAAGAGCAACAGCCAGACCCCCGGCTGGTCGAAGCACAGGGCAAAATGCAGATCGAACAGGCCAAGTTGCAGGGTAACCAGCAGATGGCTCAGGCTGAACTGCAACAGGACTTGCAGGTCGAACAGGCAAAACTGCAACAGGCACATGACTTAAAGGTCGAAGAGATGCGCCTCGATCATCAGTATAAAATGAAAATGCTGGAATTGAAGCGTGAGGAGGTGGCGGCTATCGCCACGATTAAGGACGCCGAGGCACAGGCCAGGCTTGCTGCGAGCGGTATAACCGAGGAACTGCAATGAACACAAAATCTTCTACACATTCAGAGACGATCAAAAACCCAAGCTGGAAAGAGGGTACTGGGAACGTCAAGGAATCCCGCCTGAACTCCGGTGGTAACAGCGGTGGCAATAGCGGCGGTAAAAGCGGCAGCAAAAAAACCATGTATTGATGTCGGGTGAGAAAAGCCGCATGGAGGCCAGAGCGTGAGCGCAGCCGAAGATCATGAACCTCAGTTACGGACTGAAAGTGATCGTGCCCATCGTGCTGCGCGAATGCTTGAGGATGATTTGTTCAGGGACGCCATATCCGAGATCCGTGAGTGGTGCCACGAACAGTGGGAAAGCTCTCCGATTGACGATGTGAAGGGGCGTGAGAATCTTCGCATTATGGTTGGTGTCGTGAATCGTTTCGAGCACATTTTCGCAAAGCACGTTGAAACCGGCAAACTGGCACTGAAGCAGATTAACGACCTGCAAGAAAAGCGCAGTCGGTTACGGTTGCTCAGGCGGTAATTTAATGGCACACGAGCACTCAGTTACGACTAGGGGTGCAGATGGCTCGTGGTGGAACATCCCTTCTGTTATAGGCGATGTATCAGTTGCCCCAAAACTGGCGGAAACCCTGTTTCATGGCGGCTATATAAAGCCATTGGAAGGGCCATTTAGGACGCTGGAAATTGCTGAACGTGCTGCTTGGGAGCGCAGCAGGGGTGAATCCCGTCCGCTTCCCGACGCCCATTTGTATGATAGTCCTCAAAAAAACAAGTTGCGACAGTATCATAAAGCATTGAGAAACAGTTTAATGGGCGGCATAGGTCAGCGCCCTAGTCTTTTGTCAAACAACCAAGGGGTATACCCAGAAAATTAACCTGGAGAAATTATGTCAGATGAAACAATGGCCAACCCGGAAACGGGAGCCGAGACGACCGAAGCTAACCCGCGTCTGGGAGCCGAGGGAAGACCAGAAACAACGGAAGAACAGGCAATCGCGGCGGTGGCCGCTCGACTGGAGCCTCAGCTTGAGCTGACGCCAACTGAAGAAAACGAGCCAACACCGTCAACCGAACCGGCCAACCAGGAGGAGCCGGAGCGGTCAGCTGAAAGCACTGAGTCACAGACTGAGGCTGATGCTGAACCGTCATCTGAGGATGACGCGACCACGGAACCGACCGCAGAAACCGAGGAACTACCTGACACTCTCTCAGGTCTTGCTGAGGCGATTGGGATGGATGAAGCAGAACTGGCTTCCCACCTCAAGATGCCAATCAGGGTCAATGGCGAGACTCAGATGGTCACCCTCGCTGATGCTGCGTCTGGTCAACAGATGGACGCGGATTATCGCCAGAAGACGCAATCGCTTGCTGATGAACGACGTCAGTTTGACGCCGATAGGCAGCAGGTTTCGCAAGCCTTGCAACAGCGGCTTCAGGCTGCTGATGAACGGTTGGCGGCATTAACGCAGGATGTTCAGTCAAAGCATTCGGCAGCAGACATGATTCGTCTTGCTGATGAAGATCCGAATGAGTATATCCGGGTAAAGGCACAACTTGATGCACAGCGTGAGACCCTGGCTGGTCAACGTCAGGCGCAGGAAGTTGAACGCCAAAGGATTATGCAGGAACAACAGGCGGGAATTGCACAATACCGTGAGTCACAGCAGGAGTTACTCGTTCAGAAAATACCGGAGCTGACTGATTCCGACAAACTCGAAGGTTTCGAGAAAGGTATGATGACGTACCTGGGAGAAGTTGGTTTCACTGATGACGAGATAACAGGGTTCGTCCGTGGTGCGTTTGACCACAGGCAGGTTTTGCTTATTCGTGATGCCATGCGGTATCGCGGTATGCAGGACAAGCGAAAGACGATCACTAAAACTCTTAAAGGTCTACCTCGTGTGCAAAAGCCGGGGACATCCCCGACAAGGCGACGGGCACAGGCTGGAGATGATGTCACTGAGGCAAGACAACGTGTCAGTCGAACAGGGGCGACCACAGAAGATGCGGTCGGTCTTGTGAGGCGTCTTTTGGGTTAACAGGAGAAAATTCTCATGACTTTAGCAACCAATGCCTTCACATCATTTGATGCGATAGGTAACAGAGAGGATCTTTCGGACATCATATATAATGTGAGTCCGACAGATTGCCCCTTCATTACGGGCATACCACGGGCCGATTCCAAAGCTGTTTTGCACGAGTAGACTGCTCCCTCGTCTGGCAACAGGCGAGTGCAAATCCTGTGAATTGCAAGGAAGTCTCATTGAGAAAACTTGCAGCCAAGCCTCGCAAGAGGAAGGTTCAACGATCATCCGTAAGGAGTAGGGCCAAGCGGCCCGAAGCGCAGGACATCCCACTGGGATGATGACATGATCTCATCTGCATGGCGACATGCAGCAGCCGAAAGGCGGCGTTAACTTAGCGATTTGACGTGAAGATATTGGGCAAACAGACTCTTTGGCGGCTGCTTCAAGCACCAACTTTGTGCTCGAAGGAGACGAATCGGTAACAAATGCAACGACGGCCACTTCCCGTCTGAGCAATACCTGCTGCATCTCGGACAAACTACCGAGAGTTTCGGGTACGCAAATGGCGGTGAATGCTGCTGGCAGGAAAGACGAGCTGGCTTATCAGATCGTCAAAACTGCGAAGGAGCTGCGCCGTGATATGGAATCCATTCTTCTGGCCAATAACGCAGAAGTTACGGGCAATACGACAACAGCCCGTGAAACAGGCGGAATAGGCTCTTGGATCACCACGAATACTTCTAACGGAACATCAGGGTCTGATGGCTCTGCTGGAAATACAGCCAGAACGGACGGCACTCAACGAGCGTTTGTTGAGAGCCAGTTGAAATCGGTTCTTGCGTCGTGCTGGGATTCTGGTGGAGACCCTGACTGCGTTATGGTAGGTAGCTTTAACAAGCAAGCCATGAGTGGTTTCACTGGCAATGCAACCCGTTTTGTTGGCGCTGAAGACAAACAATTAGTAGCCTCAATCGACATCTATACAAGCGATTTTGGTGATGTCGAAGTGATTGCTAATCGATTCTCCAGAGCACGGGATGCGCTCGTCATTCAGAAAGACATGTTTGCCGCAGCGTATTTGCGGCCTGTCCAGATGATGGAGTTGTCGAAAACCGGTGACAGTGAGCGGCGTTTGCTGCTTTCTGAGTATGCGCTTGAATCCCGAAATGAAGCCGCAAGCGGTGCGGTTTGGGATTTGACAACTTCGTAACGCAACAAGCTGATGTAAGGAGAATCAGATGAAGAAGATTCTAAGTACAGTCGCAGCTTTGTTGGTTATGACTGGCGTCGTTGGGTTGGCGTGGGGTGGTTGGAACATCAAGCAGAATGATGATGGATCAACCTCATGGGTTAATGTGGACGGCGATGCCTATCCAGTTGCCCGTGCATATCTCACGGTCAATCTTGAAAACCTCGGAACGGCCAGCACCACGTATGTTTCGGTGCCGTATGCCGGTTCGATATTTCAGGTTGATTCCGTGGTTCATGGTGACGTGACCACAGCTAGTGAAACACTGACTGTTTCCATTATGTCAGAGGTTTCGCCGGGCCGTGATTTCATGGCAATCAGCACCAACAACACTATTACCATTGCTTCTGCTAATGCCGATACAACTGGCACGTATCTGCTTGGCGGCACTGGTGATCGTGATACGTCGGGCGAAATGGCCGGTAGAGCAAGTGATCACGAGACTACAAGTGAGCAACTTTCAGGCTCACCCAATGTTTCGGCTGGCGGCACGATTGCCATCAGCACCAAGGGTGATAGTGGAGCTGATGTTGATGCCACTATTATCATTTACTTTGATCGTGACCAGTCTCAGGCCACTTTCCGATAAATGACGAGAGCTGTTGGATTTGGGGCGGCAGGGCTTTTAATCCTTGCCGCCCTGATCTACGGCCTTAAAACAGGGTCACCAATCATACCAAGGTGGATGGTGATTTATTGCGGAGCAGCGCTGACGCTTGCTCTTTTTGCGGTTAGCGTATATCGATCAAGAATTATCAAATTTACAACGAGCGAGTTGGTCTCTGCTGGGTTCATTGCATATCTGGCCCTGACCCTGGCGTGGTCGTCAGACCCTCGTGACGGCGCTTTGACTGTTGAGGCTATGGGGGTTCTCTGGCTGCTCTATGTGGCGCTCCAGAGACTGCCACGACCTTTGCTGGGCGGTGCCGTATACGTTGGTTCTACGATAGCATTGTTTGGTGCTGTTGTTTTCGGGTTTGCCTATCAGCCGTACTATGGCGGGGTAGGTAATGAAAACTACCAGATGGAGCTTTTCTGTGTTCTTCTTCCGCTTGTCGTTGCGGCGTGGTGTGCCATCAGAACACCGGTCTGGTGGATGAGATTTTTCGCGCTTCCGGTCACACTGGCTGCGCTTTATTTTATGGTGTTTGTAAATTTAAGTGACTCCAAATGGGTCGCCATGATGGCGGTTTTGTTTGCGCTGGCGATCTGGCTGGTAAAAAGACGACATTATTATATTGCAAGTTTCGGGTTTTTGATTCCAGTAAACCTAGCGCTGTGGAGCGGGTGGGCCACAAGTTCTGTGGTTATCAAGGCAATAAGCCACCGGCTGGAGATTGGCTTTAATACATTTGTTCTGTGGTTTGAAAAACCATTTTTCGGGCACGGAGTAGGTAGTTTTAATTTCGAGTATGGTCGCGTTCAGGAAGCGCATTTGCAGTGGTTCCCCTTAATGGATACCGTGCTTCATCCCTCCAGTGTTTTTGCTGGTGCAGCACATAATGAGCTTCTTCAACTGGCGGCAGAAGCGGGTCTGGTCGGCGTTTTAATCGCGCTGGTTTTGATCGGGTTTATGGTTTACAGATTTTTTACGAAGGAAAAGGACGCTCTTGATATAGGCGCAGCAATGTCTCTTCTGATAGTGGCCGCGCTTTCGCAAATCAGTTTCCCGTTACAAAATCCGGCCACAATTACAGTTGTTGTTTTTTGTGCTGCCGCGCTGATGCAGGGGGAGAGACCGAGGCTAACAATTAACCTTCCGCTACTCACCTCAAGGGTGTTTGGTGTATTGTTTCTTGCTATTGGCATAGGGGTTGTTGTCTCTGCATCTACGAGTTTCAAGGCTGAAAAAGTATTTATCCAGACCAAGGCTAATATCACGGTGGCTCATCCGGCTGCGCTCCAGGCAAATCTCAGGGCGTATGAAATTTATCCCTATGAGCGACGTTATCGGCACCAGTTAATGTTGACGGTCGGAGCCCTGTTAAAGAGCGCTCATGGTGATGTTACGATCACAAAAGAGGCTGCTGATCAGGCTTACAGGATTGCAAACACTGCGTCGAGGTTTATGCCAGCTGTTCAAATGACACGACTTGAATACCTGTTAAACGGCGACCGATGGAAAGAAGAGCGTGACGAAATCGACGAATTACTGAGTTGGCTTAAATCACACGCTAAGTTGCAGCCCGGCGTGTGGCTTGCAGAAGGGTACTATGCTGCAAAAACTGGAGATGCGTTGCGTCTGATTAACGCGATAAACGCTGGTCTGTCCTTGCCGACAGAGACACACGACGAAGCATTAAAGCGGTTGGCTGAATTTGTAAAAACAGAACCTATTTCGGAGACCCCATCATGAAGAAATACCTGGTTTTTCTGGGTGCTATGTTATTCGCTACCCCCGCAGCGGCGGTTGACAGTACGGATTTGTTTGCTGTCGGTGCAACGCATTTTGTGCTGACAACCCACACCCGCGTGACTTCTGGAGTTGTTGGAAATTTCGGCAGCTACCTGCGTGTTGGCTGCGATGTTGACTGCTGGGTTGCGGTGTCTGCGACCGACTTCCAGGGCACTCATGGTGTTGACTCAAGCGCCACCAGCGCTGTTTATATTCCTGCTGAGGCACCGATTTACATGAAAGCCAAGGGCGAAAAATACATAATCGGCCTTGGTGCATCATCCGGCACGATCTACATCACAGAGATGTCTCCATAATGAAGAAGTTGCTTGATGCCTCTGGCGGCATTATCAGTGAGTTTCATTATGACCATTCGAGCGATGTCACCACAGTCAACCAGGTTCAGGATGTTGAGCCCATTGTCGAGCGCAACAAAATTCTGAGATCTGAGGGCAAGGGATACTCCCCAAGCCGTGAACTGCGCCGAGTTGCGTCTATTCCTCTGGTTGTCATAGAACAGTGGATGCGCGAAGATGGTGTTAATCTTATGACGATGCCACGGGCTGAGAAGCAAATTTACCTGAGACGTAAACTTGCCGACAGTGACAACCGTGCATGGAGAACAAGTGAGGGGGGTATCTAATGGCAATAACGACGTATGCAACTCTCCGGGCCGCTGTTTCAAACTGGCTTGACCGCGCCTCTGATACGATTGTCACCACTGACCGGATCAATGAATTTATTAAACTGACAGAGGACAGGATTGCAAACGATCCTGATCTGCGTCTGCGCGAGATGGAGGCTCAGGCTGACCTGGTGATTGAGGCCACGGTCGATGGAGGTACTGCTGGTGGAACAGCCAACGCACTTACAGCGACTCCCACAACTGCCTTTACCTCTGCGACTCTAGGCGACTCGATCAAGGTTGAAATAAAAACAAACAACACTGGAGCTGCAACGCTCAATGTTTCCGGTCTTGGCAACACGAATATCCGAAAGGGCGATGGTGGAGACGCGCTTGAGGCGAATGATCTGGTTGCCGGCCATACTGCCTATTTTTATCACGACGGAACGCAGTGGCGTTTAACTCCCCCTGGCGGTATTCCTCTTCCAAGCAGATATGTCCGTATGCGGCGGATTTACATTGACGGCGATCCAAAGCGCACACTGGAGTATTTATCTCCATACCACTTCTATTCTACCTATGCGGGATCTGAGACGTCCAAACCGAAAACCTATACGATTGAAGGTGAGTTTATCGTTTTTGGTGGCGCAAGCGATTCCGCATATTCAGGGCAAATGTTCTATTACCGCCGTCTGGCCGCATTTTCATCGGACGGCGACGACAATAATGTTCTCCTAAACGCCACTGGACTGTACCTTTACGGATCACTGATGGAGGCAGCAAACTTCATTAAGGACAATACAGCGGTGTTACGTTACACGGCGCTGTGGGAAGAGCAGCGTGATCGTCTGTCTATCTCCAACAAGCATGATCGTCATAGCGGCTCACCGCTTGTCATGCGATCAAACGTGACAAAAGCATGAGCCTCGTACAGCGCTTATTACAGTTTCAGATTGGTGTTTCAGGGGATGTTGATGTTGCCCCTCAGCCAATTATTCCATTTGCAACGTGGGCACCTGATCGAGCGCCTTTCGGTTCTCAGGCAGCAATCAACGCAACCAACGTAATACCCACGGCTGACGGATTCAGACCGCTGCCTGATCTGGTAACGCAGTCGTCTGCGCTCACTGGACGGGCGCAAGGTGCCACAGCTGTTCAGGCTTTGGCCGGCGAGGTTTATGTCTATGCGGCTGACGCCAACAAGCTGTACCAGATTGATGTGTCTGAAACCCTGACAAACGTCACAGGCGACTATGAAGAGGCGGCAGCTGACGCACAGATCGAGTGGGCGCAGTTTGGAAACACTGTTCTGGCAACGCATTACGATACACCGCTGCAAGGCGCAACAATCGGCAGCGGCAACTTTTCAGATCACATCACGTCGAGCGACAAACCCCAAGCCAGACATATGGCGATTGTCAGGGATCAGGTTGTCCTTGGAGACACGCAGGACGATACAGACGGACAGCAGCCGTCTAGGATCTGGTGGTCTGGGTTAAGCGATTCCTCTGACTTCACACCAGCGGCTACAACGCTTTGTGATTTCCAGAATATCCCAGATGCCGGAAAGGTAATGAAGGTCGTGGGTGGCGCAGAATATGGTCTGGTGTTCATGGAACATCAAATTATCCGCATGTCGTTTGTCGGCAGTCCACTGGCCTACCAGCTTGACACCATTGACCGACGTAGAGGAACGCCGCTTAGTGGCAGTGTAATTGGTCATGGGCGTCTTGTTTTCTACTGGTCTGAGGAAGGGGCTTTTGTTACAGACGGTACTTCAAGTACGCCAATCGGGCATGGAATTGTTGACCGGTTTTTCTGGGATAGTTTTAATCTGGCAAACCAAAGCCGTTTGTTTAGTGCCATAGATCCGGTGAATAAGGTCGTGGCGTGGAGTTTCCCTGGCGAAGGAACCAGCACAGCCGGTGAGCCAAACCGTATATTTTTCTACAACTGGGCTGACAACAAGTGGAGTGAGGGCGAAGTAACAACGCAGTTGATTTTTACAGGAATTAACGCTGGCTTAACACTGTCTGAGCTTGATGATGTTTCGTCGAGTCTGGGTGGTCTCCCGTTTCCTCTGGGTTCGAGGGCGTATCAGGGTGGAGACAAGATACTGGCCGCATTTAACGGTTCAAATGTCTATTGCCAGTTTACCGGCTCAAATCTTGCGGCTACGATTGACACGGGAGAGTTCCAGCCATTTCGTGGTCAGCGCAGTCAGGTTGTCAGCGTCAGGCCATTTATCGATGGCGGGACAATAACGGCAGCAGTAGCGTCAAGGATCAAAGTGCAGGATTCTGTTTCATTTGGCTCTGCTGCATCCCTGAACACATCCGGCCTTTGTCCACTGTTGAGCGAGGGCAGACACCACAGGGTTCGCTGTTCAGTAGCTGCTGGCGGTAGTTGGACACATGCACAGGGTGTTGAGATTGGCGCAGTGGGTACGGGGGTTACATAATGCCCGTCACGTCTCCCCGCGCCTCAGCAATGATCGAGGGGTACAGACGTGTACCTCTGGTGCATACAAACGAAGAAGAGCATCGCCGTGAAATGGCGCTTATACTTAACAACCTGCTTGATGGAAAAATTAACGCAAAGGGCAGCGTAACACTGTCGGCCAGTTCGACAAGCACAACACTGGCCGATTTTAGAATTGGCGCGGCATCGGTTATCCTGTTTATGCCGACAACAGCAAACGCTGCAACGGCCATAACATCCCTTTATGTCTCATCTCGCGGAGATCAGACAGCAACACTGACACATAATAGCGATGCTGCAACTGACCGAACTTTTGCATACACCATCCTCGGATAATCTGGAACTGGTGACGGTTGATGGGTCAAATGTGGGCCTTCACTGGCCCCGCATGGCAGCGTGGATTATCAAGGCGCTTGAGCGGTCGTCTGGCCGCTACACTATGGCAGATATTTATCAAGCCATTTCCACTGACATGATGGTGGCTTTTCCTGTGTATAATGGGGATGAGGTAGTTGCTGTCTGCGTTGCCGAGATTGTCACGTACCCATCAAAAAAGTCCATAAGCATTGTTATCATGGTCGGTCAGGAGCGTAACGGCTGGTTGCACTTTATAGATGATATTGAGAGTTTTGGCCGTGAAAGAGGGTGTCAGATGATCGAAGCATGGGCACGACCTGGTTGGGAGAAAGTGCTTTCCGACTGGGATAAAACACACATACTTCTGGAGAAAAACCTATGAGCAAAGGTGGCGGTTCGACTGACGTTATTCAACGGACGACAACAACAGATCCGTCGCCGTTCAGCCAAAGATTTCTTGAGCCCGGCTATCAACAGGCGCAACAGGATATCCTGAATCGGCCAACGACATATTTCCCCGGATCGACGGTGGTGCCGTTTTCCCCAGAAACTGCCGGATCACTCAACCTGACAACAACCCGTGCGCTTGGCGGATCTCCACTGCGACAGGCAGGTCTGAATCAGGCGTTTCAGACATTACGGGGAGATTTTGTTGGACAGGAAAATCCTGCATATCAGGCGATGGTTGATCGATCTGTACGGCCACTTACCCAGCAATTTGAGCGTGATGTAGGTGGCATTCGCGGAGCGGCGTCCAGAGCCGGTCGTGGCGGCTCCAATATCGCAACGCAACGTGCGCTGGCCGACGCAAATGAAGCCTATTTGCAGTCAGTGGGTGATGTGGGGGCGCGGCTGGCCTATCCTGATTATCAGGCTGAACGCGGATATCAGCAAACGATGGTGGGCGCAGCACCGAGTCTCGCCGCCACCGATTATGATGACCTTGTGAGGCTTGGTGCGGTTGGAGCTGCAAGGGAAGGGCAGCTTGGGGCACAGCTGGCGGAAGATGTCGCCAGATTTGAGTTCGCGCAACGTGAACCCGGACAAAGAGTTACCCAGTATCTTGCGGCAGTTGGTGGTGGTGGTGGTGGCACCACGCAAAGATCTCTTGACCCATACACTCCAGCGAATCCGTTGCTTGGTTTACTGGGTGGCGCAGCGACCGGTGCGGCCATGATACCGACAGGTTATACGGGCAGCATAGCGCCGTTTATCGGCGGCGGTGCTGCCCTCGGTGGCCTCAGCGCATTTGTATAGGAGAAAATAGATATGGTGGCATATAGGCCGGTAACTGCACAGGCAAGAACAACACTTCCGTGGTATCGCCAGCCAAAGAGTAAGGCAATGCTTGGAAGTTTTGGGCCAAGTCTTCTCGCCATGTCTGCCCCACACATGCCGACAGCAGCGGCTCCAACCCGTGCCAGTCTTATGGGGCCAGCGATCAGACAGGCTATGACAGCAGGTACTGAGGCTGAACAATATCAGGAAGAATTACGGCGACAGGGAATACTGGACGCACGGGCAGAAGCTGCGGAAGGGCGGTCGGTGGCGGAAGCGGCGAGAGAAGCGGCGGCAGAGCAAAGAAAGGTGGCTGAGTTTAAGGAAAAGCAAAGGATTGCTGAATTACGAAGTGGGCTAGGTGCGGCCTTTTCACCAAGCACCGATTATGAAGGAACGCCAACAACAACCACCGCTGGCACCGGATTGCTTGGAACAGCGCAGATGCTGTCTGAATTTGGATTCCCCGACAAGGCGGCAAGTTTATTGGAGAAACATGCCTTGCAACAGCCAAAAACTCCAGACGTGAAGCAGGTTTATGATAAAACGAGAAAGGAGTGGGTATATAGAACGCCTGATGAAATTAGCAAAAACCCAAATAACTTTGGCAAACCAGTTGAAACAAAAGCCCCTCCAGCCAGGAAGGCGGTGTGGGATAAAGTGAATAAAGAGACGGTGTATGTAAGCAATGAAGAGCTTAACAATAATCCTGGCAGATATACCGCTGTCCCAACAC
>Ga0114910_1000715_pt1 | contig 16639 bp, 10 predicted proteins | sample MalvireepMed_908_FD_83500 | JGI IMG/M metagenome (GOLD analysis project Ga0114910, IMG submission 83500) | Marine viral communities from the Global Malaspina Expedition - Malaspina viral metaG DeepMed_908 | ecosystem: Environmental > Aquatic > Marine > Oceanic | place: Mediterranean Sea...
GAATTCTACCGCGACGGCTGCGATCTCGATGACCCGGTGGCATGCCACAATGCGGGCGTTCTTTCGGAAAAAGGCACAGGCACGCAGCAGGATTTGCCCGAGGCACGACGGCTTTATCGGCTGGGCTGCGACAGAGGCAACGATACGTCCTGTTTCAACCTGGGCATCTTCCTCGACGACGGTATCGGCGGATCGGCCGATGCCGCCGCCCTCGATACATTCCTGAAAGGCTGCGAACTGGGCTCCGCGCCCAGCTGTCGCGAAGCGGAGAAACTGCAATGACATTTCACACGAAGTCTCGGCCGATCGCATTGGCAGCTTTGGTGGCCGGGCTGGCCTTCGCGCTTCCGGCATTCGCGCAAGACGACGGCGCATCCATGGCCGCCGACGATACCCCGGCAGCGCACAATTCCCTTTATGAGAAGAAACTGGCGATCGCCCTCACCACCCCCGTAACCGTCCGGGAAATGCTGCATTGTTCGGCGGTCTGGGATCGCTGGACCTATGTCGTCGAGAGCGCGGCGGACCCTGCGTTCAAGAAGGGGCTTCGCGCCGAGCTTTCCGTCAAGAACGCAAAGAACCGTCAGCGTCACTGGGAGCGCATGGCCCGCAGGGAAATGCGCGGCGATGACGATGAAGATTACTTCGAAGGCAGCCGGGATATTGCCGAGCGCGAGGCCGATAAACTCTATGCCGCCTATGCCTCCGGCAGCGAAAGCGGGATGGCGTCTATGATGGGATGGCTGGCGTCGTGCAGATGAGGTTCGGCACCCTGCTCGCGTTGGCGGGCCTGCTGTGCGCACCCATCGCGACAGGCGCGGATGCGCAATCTGTCGAGACAGGCTCCACCGCGCGCAGTGCCCAGCAGATCCGCCAGGATCGCGAACTCGCCGACCGCATGATCGGCTTCGGCAACGCGGCTGGCGCGCGCGATATCCTCGTCAGGCTCTGCCACCAGGATGGCGACGATATCGCCTGCCAGAACCTGGGCGTGATGGCGATGACCGGCGAAGGCGGCGAGGTGGACATGGCGGCCGGTCGTGCAGCGTTCGCACGCGGCTGCGATCTCCAGCTTCCCGAAGCGTGCCAGAACCTTGCCGATGCGCTGGTCAACGGCGAAGGCGGCCCGGTGGAGGATGTGCGCGCGCTGTCGCTCTACTACCAGCTATGCCAGCGCGGCTATGGCGGGCGCAATTGCCACCGCGCCGCCATGATGATCGAAACCGGGCGCGGCGTGACACAACCAGACGCAGCGAAGGCGCACGAGGCCTATGAGCGGGCCTGCGATCTGGGCTTCAGGCCTGCCTGCCAACGCATGGAGACAGGATCATGATCTTTAGAATGAGTGTGATGGCGTGCGTCGCTGCCTGTGCAGGCCTCTCCTCCCTCGCCCTGGCGAACCCGACCGCGATCGACGGCGAAGAGCCGGACATGTTCGAAGATACCTACACCTTCGTGTGCCCCGATGGCGGGTATGAAAGCGGGTGCACGCGCGAAGACGTGGCGCTGGCCGTCATGCTCGACGAGGAACCGCGAGACGTGCTGGCGAGCGAATGCCTCTACCGGACGCAGGCGGATTGCAGCGTTGTCGCGAACGGGCAGATCGCCGCGCTGACGCTCGGCACGACGCTGCACTGGCAGCTCCTCGCCCTGCAACCCATCGACGGCCCCGCGATCGAAATGATGGTGTTGTTCGAACAGGACGGCGCAGTGTCCAACCTGCTCGTCTCGCATCAGAGCGAGGGCTATTTCGATCCACCCGTTGCGGTGCGCGACGGGGACGAAAGGTTCATCCTGCACGTGCCTGCGCGCAATCGTGGGCTGGGCAATGCAGACCTGATCCTGATGGAAAGCGGCGGGGGGTGGAACTGGTGGACCGCCGACCAACTGATCGCCGATGCGAACCGCCTGCTGCCCGCAGGATTCACGCTGTCCAGTCCGGTCCAATTCAACCTGCGTGAGGGCAGCGCCTTCGCGCTTGTCCGGCGCGAGAGCGACGCGGGCTGCTGCGCCACCGGAGGCGTCGCGATCGTCGATTTCGATGTCTCGCGGCCCCATTCCATCGCGATCGCCGGCGTCTCCTTTCAGCAGACCACGCCCGGCGAACTGCGCCGCATCGGGCCGGATGGAGAGACAGGCGACAGCGAATGACGAAACTTTCCGCAATGCCCCGACTGAAGGCCGTGGTCACTCTCATACCAGCCGCCGCCCTCCTGTTCGCTCCGCACGCGGCGTATGCGCAAGCACCGCCACCGGCCTCACCCGAAGTGCAGGTCCTCACGCTCGTCGCGCAGTCGGAACATGTCGCACGCAAGTGCGATGCGTTTACGCTTGAGGGTCAATATCTCTATCGCGAGTTCAAGAGGCGGATGCTCAATTCGCTCAACCAGCCGCTTTTCGATAGCATTTCGAACGCGCAGGCAGCGACCTTTGCCGGGTCGTGCCGCGACCTTTCGGCAAAGCCCGAAGCCAGGAAAATCGTCGATTACTTCAACAACGAAGGCGCGCGGATGCTGGCGCTGCACAGCTTCCTGCCCGAACAGTCCCCCTGCACCTATGCCAATGCACCCGCCTTCAGACAGCGGGCGGCAAAGGCGTGGAAGGCCCTGTCATCCAGTCAGGACCCGCGGTTGCAGCCGGCGGCGATGCAGGCCGAAGCGAACATCGTCGCCGCCCAGTGCACGCTGACGGGGGCGAGCGACCGGGCACGCGCGCATGCAGCGTCGTTCATGGCGGAAACCCTGGCCCCCGTTTACGCAAAGCCCGCCAGCTATCGCGGGGAGATGACGGTCACCGGCTCCACCGAGGACGGCGCGACTTTCGTCGAGGCGGTCAGGGATACCAGCGCGCAGATCGTGCAGGGGGGTGTTGTGGCCGGGATGACCCGGAGCATAGGGGTCGGGAACGAAGTCGTTATTCTGAGGGATGGCCGTCTGGCCGTCGCCGAAGAGAAGGACAGTTTCGCGTTGCTCGGCATCGCAAGCGTCGAATTCCGGGCAGGCGGCAAGACCTATGCGGCGACCCAGGCCCGATCGCTCGATCCGCGCTTTGGCAAGATATTCGTCCGCGATCCGCAAGCGAGCAAGGCCGTTCTGGCTCAGCCCAGCTTCGGCGTCGGGTTCAAGGATGCCGAGGGTGCTGTCACGAGCTGGGAGGAAACCTACGAATATCGGGGTAGCAAGAAGACCGATCGTGGGACTTCGGTGCGACCTGTCCGGTTCGACGCCGCCGCTTTCAAAGCCGCACTGATTTACGCCAACGCTCCCGAGTTCGGTCGATGATTGCGGCTGCACCCTTCGGCTCTGCACGCTCGCTCGCGATGCTGGCGATGTCCGCGGCTCTGCTCTTGCCCGCATCGGTTGCAAGCGCTCGTTCCACCGACCCGGTATCGCCGCCGCCAGATCCGCTGGTGACCGAGTGCGAGGTCGACCGGGACGCGCAGTCGTGCGCGGCAATGGCTATCAAGCATTACGAGGGCCGCGACGTCGAATTGAGCCACGAAAAGTCGCGCGAATTCTCGGCAAAGGCGTGCGACTTCGGCGAGATGATGGGCTGCAATCTTCTCGGCGCATTGCTGGAAGACGGTCTCGGCGGACCCAAGGACACGAATGGCGCAGCGGATCTCTACAGAAAGGCGTGCGCCAACGGATATGAAGGGGCATGTTACAACGTGGGCACGATCCTCTATGGCAATTCGGCCCGCAGCGCTGCGGATTTGGCCGAAGCTCGCCAGATGTTCGCCATAGGATGCGAAGCCGGCATTCCGGATTCCTGCAATGATCAGGGCGTGATGCTGAAACTGGGCGAAGGAGGCGAACAGGACCTGAGCGCAGCGCGATCGCTATATGCCCGCGCATGTGAGGCGGGGCTGGCAGATGGCTGCGCCAATTCCGGGTACATGCTGTTGGTCGGTGAAGGCGGCCCGAAGGAGCCTGCTGCGGCCGCACCATTGCTCGAAACGGCATGTCGATCCGGATCGATGTTCGCCTGCGACAACCTGGGTATCGTTCTGCTCAACGGCCTCGCGGGCGAGAGGCTGCCACAGGAGGCAAGGCGCCTGTTCCGGCTTGCCTGCGACGGGGGGCAAGGCAATGCGTGCCTCAACCTTGCCGGGATGCTCTATAATGGTGTCGGCGGCCAAGCAGACCTGGTGGAGGCACGCGCAATCTTCGCGAAAGGTTGCGAGATTGGCAGTCTCGATTCGTGCAAGCTTCTGGCTCAGATGGCCTTCGACGGAAAAGGCGGCGCGAGCTACAAGTCGATGGCGCGCCAGATCTATTCCCAGCTTTGCCTAAAATTCGACGTAGCGGATAGCTGTGTGGTCTCCGGTGTAATGGCCGAGAACGGAGCCGGAGGACCGCGCGATTCCGGCGCCGCTCTTCGCGCGTTCGAAAGGGGCTGCAATCTGGGCGATCGGGATGCCTGCCTGTTCCGTGACGCTCGACAAGCGGAACATCCGGAATGACATGACGCACCATACCCTGGTGCGATGCTTCGCATTCTTCGAAATTCATCGAGCCAGAGAGCTTGGCTCTCAGCTTTCTCTGGAAGCGGCGTCAGGATTGGTCGCCCGGACACCCTCATCGGAAATGGGCGAATTTGTCCGTTGAGTTTGACCGTTCCTGCGCCATAGTTGCGCGATGATTGAGCCGCTCGGATATCATGAACAGATCGCCAGCTGGCTCGCCCGGAATGAAACCGGTGTCTGGGACTGGTTCGCGATGCGAAAGCTCCAGGACGATCAGGATACCGATACTCGCGATCTCCTGCTGAAAGAGACCTACCGCCTCTCGCGCGAAACCCACAGCACTGTCTTTGATGCCTGCGAAACCGCGATGGCGAAGCTTGGGGTGGAAGCACCGGTCACGCTGTACCAGGCGGGTGCCGGCGCGATGAATGCGGCGTTGTTCTTCATCCCGGGCGAAGTGCATATCGTGCTCTATGGCCCGGTGCTCGAGAAACTGTCGGGAATAGAGTTGACTGCCCTGTTCGGGCACGAGGTATCGCATTACCTCCTGTGGACGCTTGCCGATCGGCGCTATCGCATCGCGCAGCAGATCGTGGATGACGGCGTACAGCAGTCTGCCGGCGATTATGCCCTCTCCGAGACCGCCAGGCTCTATCTGCTGTCGACCGAGGTGTTCGCGGATCGCGGGGCGGCGCTGGCGGCGGGCGGAGCGGAGCCGGCGATCGCCGTGCTGCTGAAGGTGATGACGGGGCTCGCCACGACCGATCCGAAGGCCTTCCTCGAACAGGCTGCCGAGCTCGATGCGAAGGGCGAGATCGCCAAGAGTTCGAGCCATCCCGAGGTCTATCTGCGCGCGCTTTTCATCGACCGCTGGCAGCGCGGCGATAGCCCGCAGGAAGAGATCGACGACTGGATTCTGGCGAAGCTCAAGGGACCGATGGCCATCGGCAGCCTCGACCTGATCGACCAGGACCGGCTGATGGCCGTGACCCGCAAGTTCTTCACGCTGCTGCTTCGCGACACCTCCCTCGCGAGCGAGATGGTGGTCACGCAGGTCAGGCAGTTCTTCCCCGATTGGCAAGCGGATGAAGCAGCGCTCGATCCGGCTTCTCTCGTCGATATTGCCGCCGACAGAAGCATCCGCGACTATCTGATCGCACTGATCTGCGACCTCGCCCATGCCGATCCCGACCAGACCGAAGAGATGCTCGCCCGCGGCGGCAAGTTTGCGACCGGCATGGATTGGGAAGAGGATTACCGCGAGAATCTGAAGTCGCTGCTCAAGATGCGCAAGCCGCAGATCGAACGTATTCTGAATGCGTCGAAAAAAGTCGCGTGGGAGTTTCGCCGATGAGCGTCGACGACGAAGCGTACTCCCCGGCAAACACGCAGGAAGCGAAGGAACCGCGACCACTCTCCAAGGCGATGGAGGGATATTCGGGACGCGTCCCTGAAAACGATCTCGTCCATATGTTCGTGCCGCTCATGCGCGAGGTCGCAGCGCTCCATACCGAAGGACGCGTGGCGCAGATCACGCCCGAAACCGTGCTCGAAAATCCCGACGGTACGCTGAGGCTGGCGAACCCGCGGGGCTCTCCCCTCGCCGCCAATTTCGAAGGTCTGCGCGCGGTCGAACCGCAGGCCACCTCTTCGCTCAACATTGTTGGCAAACTGGAGGTCACGAAGGATAACACCAAGGGTGTAAGCTGGCACGATCAGGCTGTCGGGACAGCTGACGAAGAGATTACCCGGCCCGTTTACGTACCGGGCTACCGCGCATGGGAAACCATGATCGGCCATCATGACGAGCGCACCGACGTATTTTGCATCTGGCAACTGCTTGCAGCGCTCGCCTGCGATCTCGATTTCGAGAGCGAAGGCGATCTGGCTGCTTTCGCCCAGGCGCGCACGAACCTGTTCCGGCTCAATCCGCATCTCCACCCGGTGGTCGCCGCGCTGATCGAAAACATGACGCCGCTGGTCCGCAAGGAACGGCTGGCCGACCTCGATGGAATCGCCACCCGGCTCCAGAACTACCGCGAAGACGGCGCGACATTCGATCCCGAACGTGCGCTCGAAGGCGTTTCCTCGATCCCGGATCGCCGAACCGCGGTGCTCTCACATCTGCGCGACCGGCTGTTCGACCTCTCGCGCAGGAACAAGCTGATCCATTTCCGCCCGACGCAGGCGAGCGTCAATATGACCGTCGCCAGCGTCCCGCTCGTCATGCGGATCGAGTCGATCCGGCGCGACCAGCTGTGCACATGGAGCGACCGCTTCGCGAAGGATGTGCTCTCGACCAAAGCGCAGCCGCTCGGGCGCTGGCTGCGATTCGAGGATCAGACCTACCTGCCCGCCTCGCTCGACCGCATCCTTCAGCAATCGCGCCGGGACAGGGCCGAATACGGCTTCAGCAACCTGCGGCTGGTGGTGGCATTCCTCAACTGGACCAACCTGAAGGATGCGCCGGGCGAGAAGATCAATTCGCCGCTGCTCTGGCTGCCGGTGGACGTCCACAAGAAGAAGGGCGTGCGCGACCGCTACACCTTCCAGGCGCTCGACAAGGTCGCCGAATTCAACCCGGCACTGCGGCACTTTCTCAAGCAGCTTTACGACATCGACCTGCCCGAAACGGTCGATCTGTCGGAAACCAGCGTTGCGCAGATCCATGCCGATCTCAAGAAGCAGATCCATGCGAGCGAGCCCGGGGTCACGCTCGACCTGACGAGCGCACCTTCGATCAGGCTGATCCACGAAAAGGCGGTGCAGCGGCTGCGACAATACGAGAAGCGCCGGGGGCAATCCCAGCGGCGCGCGATCGGCCGGCCGGATTTCAGTTACGACCGCAACGACTACAAGCCGCTCGGCCGCGCGATGTTCGAACGTTATGTGGTGACCAAGCCGTTGCCGCAGCGCGAAGCGCTCGGCCTGCCGATGCCCGCCCCGCGCCCCGATTACATGGCGGGTGCAGCGGTGAAAGAGACCGAGAAATACTCGCTCGAAAAGGATGACAAGGGCAAGTTCGCGTGGGAAATCGACTGCGCGCAGGTGACGCTGGCGCACTTCAACTATCGCAAGATGTCGCTGGTGCGCGATTATGCCACGCTGATCGAAAGTGCCGATGAACAGGCATCGTTCGACCGGCTGTTCTCGATCGCTCCGCGCGATGCCGATCCCAGTCCTCCCGATCCCTTGTCGCTGCTCGACCAATGGAATGTCGTCGCCTCCGACGCGACCCAGGATGCGGCGGTGGCGATGGCCCGCAGCGGCGAGAGCTTCATCATCCAGGGCCCGCCGGGCACGGGCAAATCGCAGACCATCACCAACCTGATCGCGGACTTCGCCGCGCGCGGCAAACGCGTGCTGTTCGTGTGCGAGAAACGCGCCGCGCTCGACGTGGTGTTCAACCGCCTGAAGCAGGCCGGGCTGGAGCGGCTTTCGACGCTGATCCACGACAGTCAGGAAGACAAGAAGGCCTTCATCCACGATCTGAAGGAGTGTTACGAAGGCTGGATCAAGAACGAGAGCGGGCTCGAGCAAATCGCCGCGGTGCGGGAGCGGACGGTCAAGGCGCTCGATCATCATTTCAGCCAGATCGTGGCATTCGAAGAAGCGATGGCGGCGGTGGAGGCCGACGATGCGCTGTCGATCCGCGCGCTGCTCCGCCGTCAACTGGAATTGCCTGCGGTTGAAGATGACTACCCTTTTTCGGTGCGCGAACGGCTGCCCTCGCCCACGGCGTGGGAGCAACACAAAGCGCTCGCCTCGCAGATCGAACACTCGATGCAGCAGAGCTTCGGGGTCACCAGCCTGTCGCAGACGCCGTTTGCGATGCTGTCCGAAAGCATCGCGCGTGACGAACGCGCCTATGCCCGAACGGAAGAGTTCATCGACCGCGCCGAGCCGCTGGCGGACCGGCTGGCCGGACCGTACGAGCGCCTGCCCGACTTCATCAATACTGCGGACTTGACGTTCGGCGAGTTGATTGCGCTGGCGCAGCTTTGCGACAAGGCGGTGGCCAGCAAGCTAGCCGACAATCTCGGCCTGCTCGATGAAGCTTCCTCCGACAGTGCGAAACTGGCGGAATTTCGATCGGCCCGCCGGGCGATCGAGCCCAGACATGCCGAGGCTGCCAAGGCGGCGGGCAACTGGCACGATCCGCTTGCGCCCGAAGATGCTGCGAACGGACTGGCCCTCGCCGAAGCAAAAGAGCCCAGTTTCTTCAAGTTTCTGAGCGGCCCGTGGCGCAGCCTGAAGGCGACTGTCTCGGCCCGCTACGATTTCGCGGCGCATGCAGTGCAACCGAGCGTCACCGAAGCGCTGAGGAAACTGGTCGCACTGCACGCGGTCGAGGCGGAAATGCGCGCGCTCGACGCCGAAATGGGCGCGGCCTTCGGGACCGATGAGCCTGCCCTGCTATTGGAGATGCTCAATACGGTCATACAGGGGCGACGTGAGGATACGCGGATAGGGCGGCTGTTCGATCCGGCCCAGCCCGCGCCCGGTGCCATCCCGGCCCTCGCCGCGATGCTGCCCGACTTGCTCGCCCTGCGCGAAGCCATGTCGGGCGCGATCGACAATGCCGATGCCCGGCCACTCGATCTGCTGGAAGAGACCATTCGCGACATGCGCGAGGGGTTGGAAGATCTGCCCGATCTCCTGCCGCTGCTCGCCTCGACCTACGCCGCAGACAACGCGAGCGGATATGTCCTGCGCAACATTCCCGCATCCGCCGAAGGGATGGAAGCCCTGATCGTCGACGAGGCGCTGCAGGCGATGTTCCGGACCAGGCCGGAATTGCAGCGCTTCGATGCAAGGCTGCTTGGCAAGCTCGCCCGTCGCAGCGCGAAGGCGCGCGCGATCCTGGCCGAGCAGAACGCGCAGGCCGTGCTCGCCAAGGCGCAGAACGATTTCCTCGCCAATGTCCGCCATTCGACGCTTTCTGCATCGCAGCTCGATGCCCAGGGCAAGGCCTTCAAGAAGGCCTATGCGAACGGGCGGCGCGAGGCTGAACACGAATTCGGCAAGACCATGCGCCACCGTTCGATCCGCGACATGGCGAGCGGGGACACCGGGCTGGTCTTCGGCGACCTCAAACCGATCTGGCTGATGAGCCCGCTGTCGGTTTCCGATACGCTGCCGCTATCGCCCGACCTGTTCGACGTGGTGATTTTCGACGAGGCGAGCCAGATCCCCGTGGAGGACGGCATTCCCGCCCTGTGCCGCGCCCCCCAGCTGATCGTGGTGGGCGACGAGATGCAATTGCCGCCGACCAGCTTCTTCGCCTCGGGCGTCGACGAAGACAGTATGGAGATCGAGGTCGAGCATGAGGGCGAAGCCTTCAACATCATGCTCGATGCGGACAGCCTGCTAACCCAGTCCGCGCGTCACCTGCCCGCGACCTTGCTGGCATGGCACTATCGCAGCCGGTCCGAAGCGCTGATCAGCTTCTCCAATGCGGCATTCTATAATGGCCAGCTGGTGACCATTCCCGATCAGGCGTTCCCGATCCCCTGCGCGGAACCGGCTCCGCTTGCCTCGGACGATCCCGACGCCGGGGCGATCGCCGCCGAGCGCCTGCGGGAACGCCCGATCAGCGTGCACACCGTTTCGGACGGGGTCTATCTCGACCGGGCGAACCAGCCCGAAGCCCGGCTGATCGCGGGGATGGTGCGCGAATTGCTGCTGCGCGGCGATGGCAAGAGCATCGGCATCGTCGCCTTTTCCGAAGCCCAGCAAAGCTGCATCGAGAGTGCCCTCGAACAGCTGGCAAACGAAGACAAGACCTTCGGCGCGAAGCTCGAGGACGAATTCAACCGCGAGGACGACGGAGAATTCAACGGCCTGTTCGTCAAGAACCTGGAGAACGTTCAGGGCGACGAACGCGACATCATCATCCTGAGCATCTGCTATGCACCCAACGCGACGGGCAAGATGTCGATGAATTTCGGCCCGATCAACCAGCGCGGGGGCGAGAAGCGGCTCAACGTGATCTTCAGCCGCGCCCGCCACCATATGGCCGTGGTCTCGACCATCGCGCCCGAAGCGATCACCAATACCCACAACGACGGCGCGATGGCGCTGCGCACCTTCCTCACCTTTGCCCGGGCGCGCGCCATCGGGGATGCCGACCTCGGCCGCTCGGCGCTCGCGTCGATCAATCCGAACGCCCGCACGATCTTCGCCGCGGCCCCTCCCGCCGACCCGCTGCGCAGCGCCATCGCGCAGGAGCTCGCGCTGCGCGGGCACGATGTCGCCGAATATGTCGGCTCAGCAAGCTTCCGCTGCGACCTCGCGATCATCGCCGAAGACAAGACCGACTTCGCACTGGGTATCCTGATCGACGGGGGCCCGCTGGACGATGCGCGCCGCGTTTACGAACGTTTCGTCTTCAAGCCCGCGATCTTGCGAGCCTTCGGATGGAAGGTGATCGACATCCCCTCGCACTCGTGGCGTCAGGACAAGGACGGCGTGATCGCCATGATCGAGGCCGAGCTGAAGCGTGACGATGCCCTACCGGAGGACGACGATCCGTTCACCGAAGTTCCGGTACCGGCGCAGGTCAGCGTGCCGAGAACCAAGCCGAAGGCGCCGCCGATCGAAGAGGTCGCTCCGCCCGAAAGCGACGACTGGCACGCGTTCCGTTTCCAGCAGGGCAATTCGGACAAGTTCTGGCGGATCGCGCTGCGCGGAAACGATGTGGTCGTGAATTACGGTCGCAGCGGGACGAAGGGGCAAAGCGTCACCAAAAGCTACGACGACGAGGCCCGCGCCAGGCACGAGATGAATAAGCTCATCCTGGAAAAAACCCGCAAGGGTTATGTCGAGCAATGATCGGGTGGTTCCGAGTGGCTCATCCGAGGATGATGTTACCGCACAGTCTCGATGCCCCACACCATCGCTAATCCTGCGCCGGTTCCGGATCGCCCGACCAGCCTCCGCCCAGCGCCTTGAACAGCGCGACGGTGGCCATGCGCAAAGTCGCCTCCGCCTGCACCAGGCTGGCCTCGGCCTCACGAAAGGCGATGCGGCGTTGCAGGACGGGGGTGAGGTTGGTGAGGCCGGACTCATGGGCGGACTGCGCCGAACGGAGCGCGGCGGCAGCATTCGCGACGATCTCGGCCGCCATCTCGCGTTCCCTGCGCGCGGTTTCCACCTGGCTCAGCGCGGTTTCGGTGTCGGCCAGCGCGACCAGCACGGTCTGCCGATAGGACAGATAACTCTCGTCGGCGGCGGCCCTGGCTTGCCCGACCATCGCCTTCCCGCGGCCGAAATCGAGGATCGGGAAGCTGACCTGCCCCTGCCCCACGGCCTGGACACTGTCGGTCGAGATCAGCTTGGAGAGATTGCCCGCGAGCAGCTCGACAATCCCCGTCAGGCTGACGTCCGGAAACAGGGCTGCCGTTTCGACGCCGATCTTCGCGGTGGCGGCGTGGAGCTGCGCTTCGGCAACCGCGATGTCCGGGCGGCGGCGCAGCAGGCTGGCGGGGGTGCCGGGCGAAATCGTGGGAACGGCGAACCGGTCGGCATCGGGCGCAGCTTCGACCAGCGGCGCAACCTCCTGCACCGTCCGCCCGAGCAGGACGGAGAGCGAGGCCAGAGTGACCTGATGCTGGCCCCTCAACTGCTCGAGATCGGCGCGCAGGCGCGCCACGTCGGTGTCATCGCCGGGCAGGATGCTGGCGGGGGCGAGCCCTTCTTCCACCCGCGTGCGGTCGATATCGAGTGCCCGCTCCAGATCCGCAATCTCGGCCTCGTCGAGCGCGAGCTGTTCCTGGATCGAGCGGAGCATGAAATAGGTGCGCGCAACCTCGGCGGCGACCGAGACCTGCGCGGCCCGTTCGCTCCACAACGCCTGCTCGACCTGCGCGCTCGCGGCTTCGCGGGTACGCTTGGCCTTGCCGAACAGGTCCAGCTCCCAACGCGCGTCGAAGCCGGCGCTGTAGCTTTCGAAGGTCGTCCCGGGCAGGCCGATGCCCTGCCCCGTGCCGCCCGAGCCGCCCGCACCGCCGCCACCGGTACCCCCGCTCGCGCCGCCGCCGAATGCGCTGGCCAGCGCACTGACGCCGCTATTCTCGCTCAGCCGGGTGACACTGCCCGAACCGACCGCTTCGACGCTCGGCAGGCCGAGCCCGCGGGTGGAGGCGAGGCCGTAGCGCGCCTGCTCTATGCGCGAGGCGGCGATGCGCAGGTCGAAGCTGTCGCGCCGGGCGATGTCGACCAGTTCGACCAGCACCGGATCGTCGAAGCTTGCCCACCACGCCTCCATCATTGCCGCATCGGGCGCGGCGGCCGGGTGCTCGTCAAAAGCGAAGGCGGCCGGCAGCGATGCGTCGGGCCGTTCGAAGTCGGGGCCCATCGTGCATCCGCCCACACCCAGAACCGCGGTCGCCAACAGAATTCGTGCAAGTGTCATGGGGTGTGCCTTCATGCTGGTACCGGTGCGCGGGCCTTGCCCGCAGTGTTCTTCTCGCCATGCAGGAGCAAGCAGAGCGGCACGACGGCAAGGATGCCGAAGGTGACGATCCGATAGACGTCGAGATAGGCGAGGAACTGGGCCTGGCGGACCACTTCGCCATACAGCATCCCCAGTGCAGCATCCTCCGGCAGGCCCAGCGAACGGGCGCGCTCGAGCAGGTCGACGAGGTTGGGATTGAGCTGGTTGAGATGCTCGGTGAGCTGCGACTGGTGGGTCTGCCCGTTGCGCGCGAGGATCGTCTGCGAGAACGAGATGCCCACACTGCCGCCGATGCTGCGGAAGACGTTGAGCAGGGCGGAGGCATCGTTGGACTTGTCGGCGGGGATATCGAGATAGGCGATCGTGTTCACCGTCACGAAGACGAACGGCAGGGCAAAGGTCTGCAACAGGCGCGCGAAGGACAGGTCCCAGAAGGTGACCTGCGGGGTGAGCGTGGTGAAATGGTGAAGGCCGAAAGCCAGCGCCAAGAAGCCCGGCACCAGCATCAGTCGCGGATCGACATTGCCCGCCAACCGCCCGGCGAGCGGCATGACGAGCAGGATCCCCAACCCGCCCAGCGTCAGCGCAAGGCCCGCCTTGAACGCAGTGTAGCCGAATATCTCCTGATACATCTGCGGGATGACCTGCGTGGTCCCGAACAGGATGACGCCGACGAGGAACATGATCAGCACCACGATCGCGAATTGTCGGTTGCCCAGAAGGCGCAGCGGCACGATCGGATTGGGATGGCGCAGCTCCCACCAGACCAGCGCGGCCAGACTGGTCACGGCGAGGATCGAGCCGATCACGATCGTCTGGCTGGAAAACCAGTTGTCCGACTGACCCTCGGCCAGCACGTAGGTGAGCGAGCCGAGCCCGATGGCGACCAGCGCAAGCCCGATGAGATCGATGGACAGGCCCTGGCGCCACCGCTCCTGCCGCTCCCGCTCGATAATCTCGGGCTCGACGACGAACATGCCGACGAGGAAGAGGGAGAGCGCGCCGAAGGGCAGGTTGACGAGAAATATCCAGTGCCAGCTGGCCGCATCGGTGATGTAGCCACCCACAACCGGGCCGAGGATCGGGCCGACCACCACGACGACCGCGTAGGCGGCGAAGGCCATGCCGCGCTTTTCCGGCGGGAAGCTGTCCGCCAGCATGGACTGTTCGCTCGGCGCCAGCCCGCCCCCGCCGATGCCCTGGATGATGCGGAAGAAGATCAGCACTTCGATGTTCGGCGCCAGCGCGCAGGCGACCGAAGCACCGGTGAACAGCGCGACCGAGATCATGTAATAGCGCTTGCGCCCGACAACGTCGCTCAACCACCCGCTGATTGGGATAACAATCGCGGTGGCGATCAGGAACGAGGTCAGCACCCAGGTTGATTCGCGGATCGAGGTGCCCAGATTGCCTGCGATATGGGGCAGCGACACGTTGACGATGGTCGAATCGAGCACCGTCATAAAGGTCGCGATCGAGATGATGCCGGTGATGAGCCACGGCGACCGCTCGCCCGCGGCCGAACGCTCCGGCGTCCATCCGCTGCGCTGGCTTGCTTGGTCGGCCAAGGCCTATCTCACCGGTAGCGTACGGTAGGAACCACCGACATTCCGGGGCCGAGGATCATGTCGTCGGGCAGCGGATCGGTGAATTCGATCCGTACCGGCACGCGCTGCACCACTTTCACGAAATTGCCCGTGGCGTTCTGCGCGGGAAGCAGCTGGAATTCCTGCCCCGCAGCCCGCTGGAAAGACGCGATCTTCGCGTTCAACTCACGATCGGGATAGGCATCGATCTCGACCGTCACCGGATCGCCGACCTTCAGTTTGGCAAGGTCGGTCTCCTTGAAATTCGCGGTGACGTAGATCTGCTTGGGCACCAGCGCCATCACCTGCGAACCCGGCGTAACGTAGGACCCGGTGTTGACCGTCAGATTGGCGATCCACCCCGGGAAGGGCGCGCGAATTTCGCTCTGGTCGAAGGATACCTGCGCGCCCTGCCTCTCTGCCTTGGCCGACGCGATGCCGGCCTGCGCCGAACGGACCGCTTCCTGCGCGCTCTGCGCCTGCGAGCAGACCTGATCCGCATTGGCGCGCGCCGACTGCAATGCCGCTCTGGCGGAAGCGACCGCGCTGCGCGCCGTGTCGACATCCTGCGCGGCAACGGTTGCAGCATCGCGCGCGCGGGCCTGTTCTAGCCGCTGCAGATCGGACTGCGCTTCGGAGAGCTTGGAGGCGGGCTCGCCGACCTGGCTGCGCGCGGCCCGGCAGGCGGCCTGCGCGCTGGTCACGCGCGAGCGGGCTTCGCCCAGCTGGGCCTGCGCATTGGCAACCCCTGCGCGGCCACCTTCGAGCTTGGGGAGGATGGTGTCGGGAGAGATGCGCAAGAGGAGGTCGCCCGCATCGACGGGCTGATTAGAATCGACTTCGAGATTCTGGATGGTTCCGGCAATCTGCGGGCTGATCCGCACCACCTGCGCATCCAGATAAGCGTCTTCGGTCGACACATAGTGCCGCGAGTGGTTCCATGCGCGAAACCCGAAGATCGCGATCAGGACGATGGCGACGATCGCCGCGATTTTGATCCAGGTCTTCCTGGAGCTTTTTTCGCCAGCATTTTCGGGGGTGTCGTGACCTTGGCTCGTCTCGTTCGAGGGTGCGTTCCTGTCGCCGCCCGCAGCCTTGGCCCCGTTCGGACCACCACCATCACCGCTCATGCTTACCCTTCCGAAACCATCGGATCGCAATCCGATTAACCCGACGCCGTCGGCTTGCCTCGGTCCGACGCGAAGGGGGGATCGAAGAGGCGCGAAGACTGCCGGTTTCCTCCTACCCAGAACGCGAGAGTCGGTGCAAGGCGCACGTAAGCCGGCGCGATCCCGAACTCTCACGATCGTCAGCAAGCCCTTGATCGGTTGACGAATACTCACCGGGCAAATTTAGTGCGCGAACCTGTGGGACTACGCCATCGCTCTCCCGGATCATCTTTGCAGGCACCGCGACTCGGGCAGGACAGGCATCGGCCCAAACACCCCACGCCCCAATGTGATCAGTTCTCTTCCCATATCACATCGCAATGTGATAGCGGCGTTCGCCATGAGCGAATCGACCATTATCCGTGTCCGCGAAGCCATCGCCTCCGGCACCATGACGCGCGCCGCCCTCGCCCGGGCGGCGGGGCTCCATGCCAATACCTTGCGCGATTGCGGGGAGGACGACTGGAACCCCACCGCAGAAACCCTGCGCAAGCTCGACGCCTTTCTCGATGCGCAGGAAGATGCACCGGTGCTCGTCCCGATCGAGGAGATCATCGAGGAAGCGCGCAACGGGCGGATGTTCGTACTGGTCGACGACGAGGATCGCGAGAACGAAGGCGATCTGGTCATCCCCGCGCAGATGGCGACGCCCGATGCGGTCAATTTCATGGCCACGCACGGGCGCGGGCTCATCTGCCTGACGCTCCAGCGCGCGCGGGTCGAGGCGCTGGGCCTCGAACTGATGAGCCGCAGCAACGGCAGCCGCCACGAAACCGCCTTCACCGTCAGCATCGAAGCACGCGAGGGCGTGACGACCGGGATCAGCGCCGCCGACCGCGCGCGGACCATCGCGGTGGCGATCGACCCGACCCGCGGCGCACAGGATATCGTCACGCCGGGCCATGTCTTCCCGCTGATCGCGCGCGACGGCGGCGTGCTGGTGCGCGCGGGCCATACC
>Ga0114910_1000716_pt1 | contig 16630 bp, 28 predicted proteins | sample MalvireepMed_908_FD_83500 | JGI IMG/M metagenome (GOLD analysis project Ga0114910, IMG submission 83500) | Marine viral communities from the Global Malaspina Expedition - Malaspina viral metaG DeepMed_908 | ecosystem: Environmental > Aquatic > Marine > Oceanic | place: Mediterranean Sea...
ACGCGACCGAACGCTTCGCCAAGTTCAACTGCCGTTGTACGAGCGTTGTTGGATGCAACAATAAGCACATCCATCGAGTGAGCCGTTTGGCTTGCCTGGAGATTCAATGAACCAAGAACGCCCGTCACAATTTCAGTGGCTTGGTGCATCGACGTTGCAGCGGCGGTAGCGAAGTCCAACGTGCCACCAATAGCGTCAAGAGTCTGCTGGGCAGTGAAGCCCGCACGCGAGAAGTTGGTCATTGCTTCAGCAGCCTGGGACGCTGTGAATTCTGTTGACCGACCCAACTCACGGGCCTTTGCCGTCAGTTTGGCAAAAGTTACACCCGTAGCACCCGAAATTGCCTTGACCGTAAGCATGGCGTTTTCAAACACCATGAATGTGTCAATGGCACGGCGTAACTGTGAGTAAAGTTCCTGAACGGCCCTTATGAGAAGCCTTACAGCACCCGTGACAACACCAAGCGCAGTCTTTAGAACCCCTGAAAGAATACTGGCAAGGAGTCTGAACGCCCCAACAACCACGCTGGTAACGAAACTCACCAACCCCTTCAGGATTTTGAAGAAGAAACTGATAACCTTGGTTATTGCCAGAAACGACGTTGCCAACGCCGTAAGAATGTTGCCCAACTTGCTAAGGGTAGAGAGCAGACCACCAAAGCCACCACCGCCGCCGCCAGCGGTCTTGAGCTTGGAAAACATGTTCTTGATGACGCCGAGCTTCCTCTTGACATCCTCAATGTCAGCCGTAACGACTACATATGCTTCTCCAATGGGTTCAGCCATTCTTCTTCTCCAGACCCATTAGTGTCAGTGCTTTCACTGCGTCTTCGCCCTTTAGTGCTTTTTCGGGGGCTTCTGCGAACGGGCTGATGAACGGCATCAACTCAGGGATGATCCGCGTGAAACGGACAACTTGGCCCAACGTGAGTTGGCACGCTTCAGCATAAGTCATCCCAATACCGTGACAGAGAGATCCCAAAATTACGCACCAGTCTTGCTCTCTGTCACTTCGGAGTTTCCCGACTTTTCTCCATCAACCGCCTCATCGTCTGTGAGGTTTTCAAGGTCAGCAAGTTTCTGGAACAGGTCTGGAACCTCTGCCAATGGGATGACCTGCAAGAGTTCTGAATCCTCAACCTTTTCCAAACAGCAGCGAGCGACAATCCAAGACATTCCATCAATGGTTGAAGCCTGTTCGAGCATGTCATCCATGCCAATGCTGGTTCCTACAAGGTCTTTGATAAGACTCGTCTTGGAATCGTCGCCCAACTTCATCTCATGGATTTGCGAAGTCCGCTTCTCCATGATGTGTGTGCAGAACTCCGACCAAATATCCAGGCCGATTCGACGGAACTTTAGGGAAGTCCCTCCAGGCAACTTGTGTTGGAGGGGTTTTGGAATCGCTTGCGAAATGGTTGACACGGGGGAGTGTCCTTTCTTTAGTTGCAGTGCTTTGTGCAAGCAACTTCGTCAAATGAATGGGAGCTTGCAGTGAGCCATGCCCGAACGGCCTTGTCCATTGCATCTCTAGTTTTGAACTCGTTTTTATCCAATCCAATCTCCACCGACTTGCCGTTGACATCAATGTTCTTGCGAACAACGAAAGTGTTGGCATCACGATTTTGGTGGTAGTGGTAGCGAGCCTCCCGCGTCACCGAAGGCTGGGCCTTCGGGACACGGGGGCTGCTCACCGCTTTTGGAGTGGATTCGGTGGACTTTGTTTCAGTCACGACTATCTACTCCTTAGATCAGGTGTTTGCCAATGTCGGCGCAGCGGAACCCTCAAACGTGAACTCAACCTCAACCGCACTATCGGTATTGGCTGTTACTGAAATGTCCGTAATGAGGATAGTCCCTTGGATGTTGGGATCGTCCGAACCACTGACCAACGCAAAAGTGGCAGCAGACGGGGTTCCGCCCAACTGATCGTCAATCGAAGCAAACGCTGCTCCATCAATGAAAGCACTGTATGTGCCTGACCATTGCTTTAGACCGCCGATGCGAGTTCTGTAACCGCCCGTGGGGGCCATGTCTGTGGTTTCAATAGCCTCTGCTGTGATGCTGATTGACCAACTGCGAACTGCTGTAACGTAGCCTGACGAGAAGGTCACGCTACCTCCGATACCTGAGATGACTGCCATGTGCAGCCCCCTTCCTATGAGGCAAAGCCCCGAATGAGGTAGTCCACTCGCTGAAAGAAAGCATCATCAATGTCTTCAGGGCCGCGCTCTACCTCAAGCGTGGCCGCGAGCATTGTATGATCCGTAATAGAAAATGTTTGGCGATTGAGCCGTGCGTTCAACTTGTCGTTGATATCCAGACACGCCCTTGGCCCAGCAGCCTTTGATTCAAAGATAAGAAACCCGACACTCATTGAGTATGAGGCTTGCGACATGGTTGGCATCTCATCCCTGTTGTCTAGGATCTCATAGGCAACAAAGGGGAACTCCGTGTCCTTGGGAGCCATGCCGTAATACAACTTGCCAGCAGCACTAGAGGAACCACCAATGGAAGTGTTGAAGGTGCTGTCTCCTGTGAGGTAGGAGTACAGAGCTTCAATGACAGGAACAAGTGAGACTGCCATGACTAATCAACCCAATTCTGCCGACGCAAATTGATGCCCATTCTTTCGGTAAAGTCCTGAACGAAGAAACGGTTTGCTACCCAAAGGTTGTGTGAGAACGATCCAGGCCCAGCCCAAGGTCGAGGTCTGAATGGCACGTTGAACTTCTTGTTTCCATATTCAAGCCAGTAGCCGTACTCGTAAGGAAATGCAGGTCTTCCCCGTCCAGAATCAGGTCGGCCCGCTTTGCTCCACTTCTTGTATCCACTAGCGTATGAAGGAATCCAAGGCTTGAGCTTCTGGTTTTTTACAGAGCCGACATACATGGTAAATTTGGTCTTCTGCGCGTTGGGCTTGTCGTGCTTGTAGGAAATAGTCCTGAACAGGGTTCTGGTCTGGATGGCAGGCGCACGTCCAGGCTGAGAAGCCCCCCTGCGTTTGCCCTTCTTCTTCCTTGGGGTTGACATTTTCATGTCCCGCTTGATGCCCTTTGACCACAACTGCCCCGACGTACCCATGCTTCTGACAACAGACTTTTCTAAGTCTTTGACGAACTTGGGGTTGATAAAGAGAACGACATCAAGAGAAACTTCTACCTTGGTGTCGGCCCCCTCAAATTTTTCCCGTGCAAGCTCTTGGACTTTGCTACGGAGTTTTCCTCTAAGGTGACTCCTAAGAGTCGATCCTCTACCGCCCGCTCCAGCAGCACGACCGCCGCCCATAAGGGCGCGACCGCCGCCAGTAAGAACTCGCGCCGCCATGCCCGCAGCCGCTGCTATTGGCGCAGGCATTAGGACTGCTCCTCCAGATACAAGACCTTGTAGAGATCAGCCTCGTCAGGGTTCAAGACCCCACGAATCAAGAACGTCCGAGAACCGAAGATCACCCTGTCAGTCACATTGGGGTTCAGGCGGTGGGAGACATAAGCCTTCGCCTCGACCGTCATACCTTCGCGGTCGTAAAGGTTCTGCTCCTCTGCACTTGTCGGTTGAATCCGACAGGCAAAGGATTGTGCCGTCGCAAACGACTCCTTGATGCCGCCAAATGCGTCAAGGGTCTGCGTCCGCGTTTCCAGCTTCGCCTTAGAAATGAACAGGGTTTCAACACTCATGGAAGAACCCTCTTGTATCTAGGTAGCCTGGAAGCCACAGCCTCCGCATCCAAGACGTACATCACTGAAGCAGGGTCGGTGGAGATTGCGTAGTCACCAAGTTTCATGCTCTTGGCGGCGGAATCGCGGCTCAGGGATTCGTACTGGCCCTTCACCATTCGCAGCAACTCACGTTCTACAGCAGAAGGTAAGGAGTCAAAACCTGCCGTGTAGACAATGCGTGCAATGCCATATGGAGGATCAAAAGACAAGGCCACCTTGCCTGCTTCGTAATCAAGGTCGTAGTCGCTGTCGGTTTGCTGCCAGGACTCGACCGTAATGTTCTGTGTTCCGTTGACGGTCTTGACCGCTACCGCAGGCCGTCGAATCAGGAACTTACTTGGCCCATCGTTGAGCAGGGTTGCAGACCAATCGGACAAGGCATCAATAGCGGTCGCCAACTCGCCAATGGTGTCGAAGTCTGCGCTGCTGAATGTGTACGTCGTATCGGTGTCCGTACCTCCCGTGCGAGCCACAAGGCGCAACATGGTGTCCGTTACCTCGACGCTTGCTCTCTGAGCTGAACCGTCGTAACTGATACGCATACCGTCGTAAGTCTCAAGAGCCAGGTATTCCACACGTTGGACATCAGGCTGCTCAAGGACGAGGGTTCGGCTGTTAGCCGTAAAGACCCTCTCGTCATAGTCGGCACTAAAGAATGACCTACCGCAAGCAGACTCGATTGCATCGAAGCACTGCTGGATAATCAACTCTAGAGCCGCGTTGTCTGTGTACTGAAGCGTCTGCATGTTGTCGAAGCCAAAGCAAGACACAGTGTTGACGGGTCGCAGTGTACTGCTTGCCGCATCACCGTCGCCAACCAAGTCGCCAACCCAGCCTTCGTCGGGAAGGGCAGCAACCAACTCTGTCAACGTGTCGTTGGCAGCAGATGACAGGTCTATAGTCCTAGTACCCGCATTGCTGCCACCCGTAATTATGAGGGTGAGGGTTGTCCCTGAAATGCCAACGGTCGCAGCCGTTGCACTTGCACTCTCATCGTGGAAGATGGTCAAGCCTTCCTGCAATAACGAAGCATCATCGTCCGACTTACGGAGATAAATCTTTGCCTTTGCAACGAGGTCAGAGAGTTGTGCTGCTGTCAGTGCCATGCGTGCCTCTATCTGCGTTGAATCCCAACGGACTCAACCTTGTAGCCTTTTGACTTCATCCATTTCGCCACAGCATCTTTGGCCTTATCTCGATCACTGAACTCATTTGACTTCAGATCAAGTTCCACAGGCTCTCCATCCAACACCAAGCCACCAACGATATACCCACCGTCACTACGGCTTAGGACAAACGAAGCGTGGTCAATCTTCTTGGAAGACTTCTTTGTTGTTTTCTTCTTAGCCATTGGTCAGTCCTTATGCGGGGAGTGTGGGAGGCCAGCCGAAACCAGCCCCCCAACACGCCCCCGCGAAACCGCGAATCAAATCAGGAAACGATTTCCTGAACGCTTGCCACATCGTTGTCGGATGCAGGTGCGTACCGAGCAGACATGCCAAGCAAGATGGCCCCAGCATCACTTGTCGCTGTAGCAACCGTCATCACCATCGCAACGTGGTCGAAGCCGTTGGCGACATCCAGTTCTTCTGCACGACAGTTGATGATCGCCTGATCGTCAGAGTTGTCAGTTCCGCCCTGAGTCAGTTGCGTGATCGCCTTCCCCGTGATGTCCTTTGAACTCGTGCCAGACGAATCAGTCGCCTGTACAAGTTTGAAGTCCAGCGTGGCGGACGAGCCAAGGGTTCCAGCCATAACGACGGCCATGACCTGATTGAACAGATCCATGCCTACATATGCAGATGTCACCGTACTGGCCGCTGTGACATCGGGATCAATGACAGCAATGACTGCTGCACGTTCAGATCCAAGAGAGTTGATAGTACCCATCGGATACTCCTTCCAGCCTTATCAGGCCCGTTCTGCCAGCGTTACGAACGGTGAAACGTCCGCAGCCGAGTTGTCAGAGTCCACAGCAGAACCCATCCACGGCTGACCCGCGATGCGCATGCTGAATCGGAATGCCTCAGTTGCCTGATCGAACCACAGGTGCATGGATCGAGCAGACTCAACGCCGCCAGCCTTTACGACTGTGACATACTGACTGAGGTCTGCAAAGAAGATGTCACCCAAGTCACCAAGCGTGTTCGCATGCTGACTGATGATGAGCGGTCTTCCGAACAGCGTCCCGTATGGGGTATCAGCCAACTGCATGTTGGGCAGGTACAACGGGTTGTTGTTCAGACTCATGTTGAACAGCTCAGGCAGGCAATCAGCGTTGCAGATCCAGACAGCATTGCCGCCAGGACGGTGCATCATGCGTGCATACATCTTGAGGATGTTCTCAGCAATAATGGTGTCTGCGGCTTGGCCCGAACCCTTAGCAACAGTGACAAGCGCACCAGCGTTCAAAACGCCGAGCGGTTGACCTGCGCCTGTGCCGTGAAGGATTGAATCCTCAACAGCGTACCGAATCGCATCACCCGCACGGTCTGCAAGCAGTGACTCAGCAGCATTTGCATCTGACAGCAACTCATCAGTCGCAGGACACAGTGCGGCAATCTTGGAAAGACGCAACGTGTCATACTTGAGTGCTGGCTTGCTCTGCGTGATGGCGGCAGCTTCTTCGACCCAATAGGTCTGAATGCCACTGCTACCCCAAGGGGTGTTCTCGTCTGTAACAAAGGTCATGGAGTTACGAGAGATGGTCAACTGATCTGTCTGAGCGAGAAGGCCATCGTCGGCCCACACGTTCGCGTAGATTTTGTCAGCGTACTCAGTCGGGACCAAGTAACCGCCGTCAGCACCCACGTTCTCGTTGGCGAAGGAAGACAAGGACGCCTTCGTCAGACGCTCATCGGTCGTTCCACCAGGCACGCAAGCCGTCTTGACGGTCTGGAAGAATTCACCAAGTCGCTTGAATCCGAACGAACGGTCATCTTCACTGCGGTCACGAACATTCGTGATTACAGCAGTCTTACGACCAACCAATTCGTCTTCGACGTTCTTCTGAGCAAGTTGCTCACGAAGGTCAGCGTTTTCTTCGGCCAACTGAGTTGCACCGATGTCCATGCGAGATCGCTTGCGCGTTTCCCACAACGATTTGATGGCAACTTCGTTGCCCTCTGCATCCGAGATCATTTCAGAATCAAGACCTGTATCGCCAAGGTGCTTCTGCACCTCATCGAGCGTAGCCTCTCCCTCAAAACCTTCGGATGCGAGATGCTTGATAAGTGTTTCCCAAGTCATCTTTCTTTCCCTTTGCTTGAAAAAGCATTTGCGCGACCGAGTTTTTTCGCTTGAGGCAGGTCCGCGACAATGGCGACCTCACGACTTTGCTTTGTTCCAGAGTCACTAACACAAAAAACACGGCGGGGAACGACCAGCTTTGGACTGTTCGCAGGAAGGCTCCAAGCCTCCTTTAGAAACCCCGACGATTTTGATACTTCAAGAGCCAACGCATCCTGGTTCGCGGGAACGGGGACAACGCTGAACTCCATTAGATTCCAACTTGTAATGACGCGACGAGCATCTTCGCCATAACGCTTCTGATCCTTGTCGGTTGCATCCCTCATGTCCAAAGGCATAAAGCCGACAGAGAATGCACGCAAGACCTTTTGTTTGAACAGGCTCAAGATCGTATCGGGAACCCACTCAGCAGTGATCGGATGTTCGGCGGGCCGCTCTGCGAACTGGATCTTTGCGACCACATAGTCACTGCCACGCTGAACTGACACGGCACGGCCAATAGGAAGGCTTCCGTTGTCATGGTTGAGAAGAACAACAGGATTCTTACGGTAGTCCTGCAACTTCAATCCGCTTGGCAGAACAACATCACCATCGCGGTCAACAGTTGTCGTGCTAATCTTTGCAACAACAGTGCGAGGCTCATCCGCCTTCATGTCAACTGTGTTCCGATACGCCTTGAGCAACTTCACTTCTGATTCCCCCGCCTCACGATAAGAAGGCGGTTCTTCATCCATTTGTTCGTAATGGTCCGCCAAATGGTTATAAACGGCTCTACGTTGATCGCCAGGCATATCTACCCCGCCTCTTGCGCCTAACAATGCTCCCATTGCCGCAAAGACTCCACGGCGCGAAGTTACAAGTTTGCCATCCTCGACATCATGGTGAGGCAGCTTGTACGCGCCAAAGGTGTCCTCCTCTGATTCTTCGTAGAAACCGAAGCCAAGGGCGTACTTGGAGAAGTCAGTTTCCTCACCCGAAGTTGCCCAGGCACGCAGGCGACCACGAGCGGCACTGCCGTCCCAATCGCCATCGACAATGGGGAGGTCTTGAACTGGCGGAACAGTCTTTGAAATTACTTCTTGATCCATCGTCATACCTCAACATCGGCGTGATCTTCCGCCGTCCAACGAATTACCGCATGCGCACCAAATTGCTGGTGCAACAACTTCTCTCCGCTTTCTTTTGAACCATCCCCGCACCTTCGCACTTTGCAGTGTACCAAGGTGTCTCCGCCCCGCTTTAGACGAATGTAGATGAACCTATGTGGCACAATGGATAGAGCTGCTGCTGCCTGCTTGTGGTCGTAGTTCATTCCCCTACTTCCTCGTCAGACATTTCTTCTTCAACAGGGTTGGGAGCCTCGATAGGTGATTCTTCTTGGTCATCATCAAACACAACATCCAACTCATCAGGAGCATCCGTCGAAACCATTGACAGTGGGATAAGGTCAGTACCGACAAGAGGCTCGTTGGCCCTTGCGTCATCCAATGGTTCCATATCGTCAGCCAATCGAATCTCGTTGACCGTATAGCCCGCTCGCAGTTGGCTGGGCCGCTCTCTAATTCGGATGTCTCGATCCTCACGAACAGGGTTGTCGTGCATAAGGAACAGTCGATCTGACCACATCGGCAGAAGCCGTTGGTTGACCGCATCCTCAAACCGACGCAACATCGGAAGAATGGTCGTAAGGGCGTGGGTCACGCTGCCTTCGCGTGCGTTGGCAAGGTTGACATCATCTGTGGTCAGTAGTGACTTCGGAACACCAAACGCCATTGCTAGAGCGTCAACGGTGAACTGTTCTTGTTCGACTGTTTGCAGCTCTTTCGGTGAGCGTTGCAACGGCTTCAATTCTGCTTCCCCCGAAAGAATTGCAACCGTGTCCTGGCGATTGACCATGCGACCAAACAAACGCCTGAACTCACCACGGAACGAACGCTTCTGTGCCTCACTCATACCGCCCTTAGCCATAAGGACATAATCAGGAGAACCGCCACGGCGGTACATATTCTCAATAAAGGCAGCATTGCCGAACTGAGAGTCAATGGTTTGAATCCAAGCCTCTAACGGACCAACACCACCGTAGGGATCTGACGGGTCGTATTGGTGAACCCAAAAGATATCTTCAGGCTCATACCTTGCCATTTCAGCACCACTGCCGTATTCGTAGTGACTGATGAACTCATCCTTGCCTGGAACAATCTTCATCACCTGTGGCAGTAGCCTCCACATGCTTGTGGGCTGTTTACTGCCGTCACGAACAAGTAGTGTGAAGTTGCGGCCAAAGATTTGAAGGTCTGAGTAAAAGCCCTCACGGAAAGCAACGCCTTCCATTTGGTCGTTCACATCTTCGATCAAATTGAGAAACGGATGGTTCTCAATCTCAACGATGTCATTGAGGTTGCCTTGCAACTTCCTCATTACGCTCGACGAAGGCTGAACGGACATCTGCCCCCTCATAAAGTCCTTAGTCTTTTGGCTCAGTGGTTTAGGGTTTAGACCCCGAGCCTTCGTCAGCGTTTGCGTATCTCCCAATGCAAAAAGGCGTGGTGTAATACTTGCCGCTGTATTTGCATTGATCTGAACGCAACGATGAACAAGCATACCGTATCGAGCAGAAAGTTCGCTCATCGTTGGGCGACGGCCAATAACAGTGGAGTTTGGAGCCTTCACACTTGTTGCGAAGTAGTCCCCTAACTGTTCGCTGCTTACTTCTTTACGCCGCATGAAGTCAAGCCATGCCATCAGTCTCAATCCTCACCGTCAAAAGCCAAATCTAGTTCCTTCATAAAGTCCCCGCCCTTACTGTCGAAGACCTGCAAAGTCACCGCAGAACGCCCAAAGCCGTCACAGTGTACAACACCGTATCGAAGCGCATCCATCGCATGATCGTTTTCCTTGCGGGGCTTGTCAACCTGACCCCCTTGGCTACTCATCCACTCGTAAGACTCAAACTCTCTCATGGTGTTTTCGCACCGTGGGTCAACAGTCATAAGTGGGCCAACGCCCTCCTCACTACGGAGTCGTTGTTGCACTGCCTGAATACCATCAAACACCGCATTCTTAGCGGCTTGCACATATAGACCTTCGGCTTTCATTGCTTCAATAAGCGATACGGCTGACGGGTCAACAACGAACACTTCAGGGTCAAATTTCTCAGCCCACTCCTTAGCCTTCAATGCGACCTCGTTTTCTAGCTTCTGAGTCTTGTACCACTCACGCTCTATGTGCAATCGGTCATCAGCGTCAATGCCAATCAAAAGCATGGCTGTGGGGTTTCGGTAGCCCGAGTCCACTCCAACGATATACCGCTGCTGCTCATGGTCCCTTTCAGCCGAATGGAGTCCTCTATCCCAACGATCAAAGACCATCCCATCGCTGGCACACCATTGGCCCTCTACAAAGCGTCGATAGGCAACGCCCGTCAGGGTTGTCAGACTGTCCACATAGTCTTGGGGCAGGAATGAGTTATCAGTAGTTTGGGTGTGAATGACCTCACAGCCATCCTTCGCCACATAGTCAAGGGCCAACCCGAATCTCTTTGCAAGCCAATGTGATGGCGGGCCTGGGTTGCAGACCGCATAAACGCTGTTGGCAAAACCGACATCCAAACGAATACGACCAATGAGCATGTGCCAATCGTCCAAGGTCAATTCCACCGCCTCATCCACAGCAACACCGCTCAGGTTGTACGAGCCAATCTTCTGTACATCATCCAAGCCGAAGTAGACGATCTCCCCACCACCTTTGATGCGTATGATCTTCTCGCTCTTGTTGTGGTCATAAGAACCTGGCGGCAATACGGGAGGCGCAGTTCCGTCAGGTTCAAGCAGGGTTCTAAGCGTCGATGCCTTGAGTGTGACGAGATGCTTACGGCACAAGCCTTCCCTAGCACCTGGAATTTGCGCACGGGCCACAAGACGGAAGCATAACGCCCTTGTTTTCCCTGCCGCGTAAGCACCGCTATAGAGCAGCTCCCTTGCTTGGCTTTCTACGAAGTCAAACTGTTTGGGAAGCAGACTATGTTTCACCATCCCCATCAGATTCGTCCTTGCCCCCCGCCCTCTCAAGAATCACGGTAAGTCCTTCACCGTCCGCCCCCGCGATTCGATCTGCCACTTTGCCGTCAAGACGTTCAAGAATTGAAGTCCAAAAACGGTGGTCGCCCTTCGTGGCTTTCTTGAAGGCAACCTCTACCAACGCTCGCATCCAATCATCACCGTCAGATTCTTCTAAACGATGACGCAAGGCAGCTTCCAAAGACGGAATGCCCTTGGGCCTACCCGACGGATTACCACTCTGACCTTTCTTCCACTGAAACTGCTTCAGGTGGTCGGCCTTGTTGCTTTTTTCCTTCTCAGCCATTTGTAACCCCGCATTCCCATGCGGATGCGTCTGCCGACATTTGGACAAACGCAGCGGTTGATGGACCCACCCACGCACCCGCGATGTTGAAGTCAAAATACTCGATAGCCTCTTGAGGGTTCATACCGTCCTCCTCAACCAACTTCTCGAGAATCTTGGCTTCGTCATAAACAGCGAACTCCTCGTCACCCCGCCTGGCTACGCCAACAAAAGCGTAGTCAAGACCAACAGGCTTGAGGATGCCTTCCACTAGGAGCAGCTCCCGCACTTCTTCTTGCAGAGATACCAGCCAGCAACAAAGCCGACAAGACCAAGTGTGGTTGCGAACCAAACACTGCCAAGAAACGATGAAATTGAAGCGACAATCATGTGCCATTCTCCCTGCGATGACGCACCATGCGTCGAATTGTGATTACAGCATACGAAACCGAGATGGCCCCTGTCGCTGCAAGTGTCGGAACAAAGAGCCAATCGCCGTACCTAGCGATAGCCTGATTCAATAAAACTATACCGATCCCAATGACCACCGCACGAAGACCCATAGAGCCACGGGTCAGCACAAGCGCGACAATCCCTGCGAGCGTCGAAAGGCCGCCAAGCCAAGAGAGCATGGGGTCGAAGTGCATCCCCGTGTCTGCTGGCGGCGATAGCCCCATGCCCTGCGTGAAAGATGAAGGCGAAACCCTTGAGGATGAAAAACAACCGCAAAGAAAGACTAACGACATCAAAGCAACTGATCTGAACATCCCCGTACCCCTACACAAGCGTAACGATTATCGCGGGAACAGTACCCGCAACAAACCCCATGACCGCTGCCGTTATTGCAAGTCGTTCCCCGATACGCTCAACCTTGCCCTCAATGATACGCAGACGATTGTCTATTGTTAGGAGGCTTTTATCGGCTTCATCCAAACGATGTAAAACAAGTTGCTGATATTCACTCCAACCATTGTCAGACATCTTCAGGCTTCCTCACCGTAAGGGTACGCGACTTGTTGTATTCCCACTTCGCGTGACCCCCCTGGCGAAGCATCAGCAATGTACGGTGAACCTTGCTAGATGTCCAACTCAGAACATGCGCAAGCTCCCTCACTGTGGGCGATTGTTTATTGATCCCAAACATCACTGCGTAGGCTCGCCACAAATCTTCGTGCTTGCTTCGGTCGTATTGCATACATCAGTGATGATACGAGACAAACGAACTAGATCGCTTACTTGCAACGAGACAAGCCAAGGGTGATTGTTTGTTCTGTGCATGACAATCGGACAATTTATTCCCCCATCATTCACAGACTGCTCTACTGCTGAGTAAAGACGCAACCTCTCAACACGTTTCACTTCAACATGCAAGCCTGGCACGCCAATGATGTCAGCAGAATCTACTCCGCCCGCAAACTGCTGCGCGCGCCGTACCTCAATCCCAAGTAACTCCGATAGAACTTTGGCCGCTTCACGTTCGCCAACCTTGCCCTTGTTGCGAGATGCCCTGCCTCCCATACGAAACTCCTTCGACAAGAGACTAATCACACCTCTAGTTATTTGGCAAATGTGCATAGGTGCATTTTGGATTTTGAAAATTTCAGGATTTGCATATGCAGCGCAAAACGGTTCGCTAGATATTAGGGGGGTGTACATATGCACCATGAAAATGTGATTGAGAATTTGTGGGGGCGCGTACCTAACAAAGCCCTAATGTTTGGAAGTTGTTAGGGGCCAAACAGAACCCGAATATCCATCTATCCGCATATATGCATGGACACCTAACAGACCCCGAACCTGGTTGCGAAAATCGGCCAATGGCAAAGGCTCTAAGGCGCAGAGCTTTTTTTGCCAATGTCAGACCGTCAGACCGTCAGACCGTCAGACCGCGCCGCGCCCTGCGAGCTGCAGTTGACGGCGAGCGCCGACGGTCGGCAGTCGGTCAAAATTGGGAAGCCTCAAAAAGCCTGGCGGCTGCTCCAGAAACCGCCACGGCGACATCGGCAAGCAGGATCGGGGCGCCGCAGTGTCCCTGCTGGCGTCCTGCTGGCGTCCTGCTGGCGACGGCCTGCGCCATGGCTTGGCGCCTTGCATGGCTGTGCGTGGCTGTGCGTGGCTGCATGGTGATGATATGCCAATGGGGCAAGGATCAACAGCGGGGCCATACGTCGCCCCTGAGCACTTGCAGCATGACGGCATGCCCTGATGCCCTGACAGTGCGGCAACGTCTCAGCGTCAACGCCTGAGCGTCTCAGCGTCAATGATTCAGTGCCGCGCGCTCACTGATTCAATGCTGTTCACCACCCGCGCAGATATGCCGCCCCCAATGAACAGCCCCGCCACCGTGTCAAGGGTAGCGGGGCGCTCAGGGGTCAGGATGTCAGGCGGGGGCTAGGCGCTCAGGTTGGCGACGATGAGGGCGCGCCGCATGGCGTACTGCATCACGGCATCCTCTTCATTCGTGACGGGCATGATAAGCCCCGTGCCGCCGTTGCCCATCACAATGACGGGCTTGCGACCGTGCTTGCCGTCGGCGTTGGCGCTCAGGATCAGCGTCACCGATGGGGGCTTCCCGTCGGCGTTCGCCTTGCTGCCGCGCGTGTCGGTCACGGCATCAAGCAGGCGCTTCAGTGTGTCAACGCCTAGCGTGATGTGGGGCGCATCATCGGCCACGCGCCCTGCCGTGCTGCTGCCATCGGCGCCCGCTGCGGGCAGCACGTCGGCCAACGGCGGGAACTTGGCGTCGATCAGGCCAACGTCCGCGCCGCCCTTGTCAAGCGCGCCCGATACTTCGGCGCCGTCCATTGTCAGGCGCAGCCCGCGTTGAGTCTTCAGGCGGGGCAGGGCTTCGACGGGCACGATGTACTCGCCAGCGGGCGCGGCGCCGATCAGGGGACAGGTGGCGAGGATGCGGCCATCGGTGGCGTATGCCATGGCGCCGCTGTCGGTGCTGCGGATCATGGCGCCATTCAAGGCGAAGCGCGAGTGTTCAGTGCCTGCCGCCTTGTGCAGCATGGTCGGCACGTCAACGGTGGTGGTCGTGGTGGTGGTGGTGGTGGGTGTCATCGCGCAAGTTCCTTCCGATCATGTAGATTCTGAATGCAACACTTCGCCGCTACGCGGGGCGTATCGTCGATGCCGCAGGCGATAATGGCCTGCTGCTCTGACCCATCGGCCATGCGCGTGTAGTGGCCCCCGCGAATAGTGGCGACGTATCCGCCATCGGCGGGATCATGGATGACTTCAACGCTTCGCATGCGTCCATTGTGATCCCGCAGTTTGTAGGTGTGGTGGTATTGGGCTGGCATCATTCGGCGTCCTGTTCTGAGGTTAGAAGGTGGAAAGCGAGGGCCAGCAGTGCTGGCGACATTGAGAGCGCAAGGAACAGCCCAAGCGCGGCATGCGTTGATAGGTTCAAGGTAAGATCCATTAGGCGCCACCATTCAGCGCGGCGCGTAGGCCAGTCTGGAACGTGTCAACGTCAACGCGGGAGCGCTTGTCGCCGCCGTCGATGGCGTTCAGGTGCTTTCCCGTAGTCGGTCCCCATGAATTGTGGCGGACTACAGGAGCGGCGTCGTTGATCGAATAGGCGACGGGGGTTCGGTATGAGAAGTACACGTCGACCACGCCAACGGATACGCGCAGCGCGTTGATTGCCGTGGTGTTCTGGCAGTATGTTTCAAAGGTGGGAAGTGTCATTGCAAAGGTACTTTCTGCGCTAGGGGCGCGGTATGGGTTCAGTATCCAAGCCACGCCAATACGGCGGCGCTTGTGTAGGTGTTATGACTGCCATGCGCGGCAGTGAATTCTGCGAAGTCTGCGCCGTGCCGATCCAATTCGCGGCGAACTTGGAAAGCGGTTACGAGTCGCGGCCATGTAGTGGAATAGTTCATTGGTCAAGTATCTCACTGATCGAGCGCTTGTCATGCGGTAGCACTTCGCGCAGGTAGAATTCTTCGATTGCGTCCAATGTTGGATCGGTCGCCATGAATTGGATAATGCGGTCGATCATGCGATCACCACGTGGGCAGCGCCGCAGGTGCTGCGGAAACGGTGAGCATTGGCGGGGCTGTCGCCGTGGAACGTGGCGCGGCATGGTCCGACGTAGTGCCAATCGGCGGTGTTGATCGTGGCGGCGCCGTAGGCGTCAAGCATGGCCTGCCATAGTGCGGCAAGGGCGCCGCCTGTAGCGTGCTGGCCTGTGGTGGGGAGTGTCATCGGTTCGGGTTCCTGTTCTAAGGTGTGGAAGTACGTCGCCACGTTGGCGATCTGCCGAGCAGTGTAGGGGTCTTCGGCATATATGCAAGGGCCACGCGCGGCATTCTCTGAATATCTGCAACATTCTACGCGGCCTGCTCGGCGCCGAGTTTCACCATATATGCGTATATGCGGATACACGGGCAGAAGCTCCGTTCGGTTTCTGTTAGGGTCGCCAGGTTAGGGCTTTGTTAGGCGGCTCGAGATTCGTTTTTTTCGCCGAGTTTCCGCCGCCAGCGTCGATCATCGCGGCCCAGAAAATCTCAGACCTCAGACCTCAGACCTCAGACCTCAGACCTCAGACCTCAGACCTCGCTCAGACCGCGCCAGACCTCAGACCTCACACCTCAGACCGTCATACCTAGAATCTCAAACCCTCTACTGTGCAGATGTGCAATGTGTGGTACTATAGGTGTTGGAACCTCAGACCCTCAGCCCTTTGGAGAACCGACAATGACGTACCGCGACGAGAACCTGCACAAGCAGCACCTTGAACTGAAAGATTGGGACGAGTCACGCACCGTCCTGTGCTGGGCGTACTCGCACGGCGTCTCTGCTGGCGACAACGTGGACAGCACCTTCCACATCATCGACACCGAATCGTCGCCGCGCTACTTGCTGAACCTTGGCAACGACGGCACTGAATCTGATGACCTTGCAGAGTTGGAGCAACTGCTCGCGGAGTGGATGCTCAGTGAGGGCATGGGGGAGATCCCTGCCGACATGAACTACTGCCCCAAGGTTCACGCGATCAACGACGCACGCAGCCACCGCGACATGATCCTGCACCTGCACGACAGGTATGAGATGGAAGTTGAGCGTGGCGTGGAGACTTACAGCGGCGGCAGCGAGCGGTCACTTGCAGATTGGGACAAGTACGGCGACCTGCTCCTGAAGGCGTTCGGTGTTGACCTGCACGATGATGAAGCGCACTACGAAGGCTTCCATAAGCAGTGTCTCAAGGCGACAGAGCCAGAGATCGTCGAGTTGGCTTGGACGTACTGCGAGCGCCAGGGCGCCGCAGATGAAAGCGTGCGACAGGGCGCCGACGAGTTGAACTATGAC
>Ga0114910_1000721_pt1 | contig 16597 bp, 14 predicted proteins | sample MalvireepMed_908_FD_83500 | JGI IMG/M metagenome (GOLD analysis project Ga0114910, IMG submission 83500) | Marine viral communities from the Global Malaspina Expedition - Malaspina viral metaG DeepMed_908 | ecosystem: Environmental > Aquatic > Marine > Oceanic | place: Mediterranean Sea...
ATGTGGTTGGTCTGCCATCGGGAATCCCTGGGGAGCCGCCGTCGACTGTCGACATGATGTTCGGTGCCAGCCAGTTGATGATGCAGTCGATCATTGAAATGAAACGCCAGGCCCATCCGCCGCATATTCTTCTCAGGCCCGAAGTGCACCAATTCCGTGTCCTCGATTTTCTCAAGGCGAAAGACATTCTGGCGGAATCAAAAGATGTTGCCGAACAGCTCAAACGCGATCTCGACGCCGCATTTGCCTTTTTCACAGGACCTAAAGCGTAGACGCTTTGCCGCTGGTAAAGGCGGACTGGCCTGCCGGCGGTGGTCGCACCACAAGCTCTCCGGGATCGCCGCCATCCCGGTCTTCTATCTTGGTGATGACCCGGAAACAGACGATGATCGAGGCGAGACCAAATACCACCGCACCCAGGCCGGAACCGGCCAACGCGCCCTGTGCGCCGTACCACAACGACCCGAGCCAGACGAAAGGGATCACGCCGAGGGTGGACCGGCTCCAGTTGAACACTGTCGAGTAAAGCGCATAGCCAAGATTGTTGAATGCCGCATTGGCCACGAACAGCATGCCGTTGAACACAAAACTTCCCGCCACGAACAGGCAGAAAAACACGATGACTTCCCGGGCCTCACCGGTCGCACCGAAGAGATCTGCAATCTGGTTCCTGAACAGTGCCAGTACCGCCCAGGTGACAAGGGTATAGATGCTGATGAACAACAGGCTGTCACGCATGGTCGATATCAGACGGTCATAACGCCTGGCGCCGTAGTTCTGGCCCAGGATCGGACCAACGGCGCCTGATAGCGCGAACAATGCGCCGAATGCCACCGGTATCAAACGCCCGACCACGGCCCAGCCCGCCACGGCGGCATCGCCGTGCTCCGCCATGGTGGTTGTGACGAAGGTATTGCCCACCGGAGTGGCAATCTGGGTCATCAATGCGGGCAGGCCGATCGCAAGAAATGGCCGGATCTCGCGTCTGATGATCGTCAGCGAGGGCATCGCGACGAGATTGTGAATCCGAAGCAGGGAATACAGCCCGATGCCGACCAGCGCGAAACGCGATATCACGGTGGCGATAGCTGCCCCGTGAATACCGAGATCGAAGCCGAAGATGAACACCGGATCAAGCACTGCAGTCAGGGCACCGGCCCCCAACGTCACATACATTGCCCGTTTTGCGTCGCCGACAGCACGGAGCAGAGCCGACAAGCACATTCCGATCCCCAGGATGGGCAGGGACGGCAAGACGATCTGCATGAATTCGGTTGCAAGCTTCGCAGTCTCGCCTTTTGCCCCCATCATCAGAACCATGTCCGCGAGAAATGGATAGGACAGCGCCACGGTAACCGTCATGATCAGGATCATGTAGGCGATTGAAGCACCGGCGATCTCTCGCGCCTCACCACGGTTTCCGCGGCCCAATGCGCGCGCCGTCAGCGCGGTGGCAGCAATTGACAGGCCGATGGCAACGGAGGTGCTGAAAAACAGCAAGGTTCCCGCATAACCGATGGCGGCCGCAAGCTCCTGCTGGCCGAGCAAGGATATGTAGAAAAGGTTGAGAGCGTCGACGATGAACACTGCGACCAGTCCGATCGAACCGGTCGCCGTCATGACCACAACGTGCCGCATGGTCGAGCCGGTGACGAACTTTGCCTGCCCGCCGGAACGTGATTGTCCCCCGGCTGTCACAGGCTTGTCACTGCTCACGAAGCAAAGACCTGGCTCAGGTCAGCAAAGCCCTTGAACTCGAGCGCGTTGCCGGAGGGGTCGCGCAGAAACAAGGTCGCCTGCTCGCCGGGTTGGCCCTCGAACCGCAGTGTCGGTTTCATGATCCAGTCGATCCCGTCCGCCGCCTCCAGCTTTGCCGCAAGCGCCTTCCAGTCCTTCATTTCGAGCACTGCACCGAAATGCGGGATCGGAACCGAGTGCCCGTCAACAGTTCCGGAGGCCGCGCCAGTACCTGCGTCCGCGCGAACGTGCCCGGACATCTGATGGCCGAAGAGATCGAAATCGATCCAGCTGTCTGTGAAGCGCCCCATCGGGCAGCCCATGACGTCGCCATAGAACCGGCGCGTCTCTTCAATGTCGCGAATCGGGAACGCAAGATGAAATGGGGTCATGACCTGTCTTTCCGGATTAAAGTGGTTTGAGACCAAGCGTGATATCCGGTTTGAGCATTTTGTCCAGTTCGAAGCAAAGTCGAAGTCCCGGCTTTGAATATGATCAAACTGGCTTGGCTCTACGGGAAGGGGGCGGGTCTGGCCCAACGATGAATTGCAAAAAGCGGTCACTCAAACGAACGGAAGCAGGCCATGAACGATGTCGCTCATGGCCTGCAATGAAAATCACTGATGATCGGGGGTTAGTTCGACGGGGCGGCGGGTGCGATCTCGTCGGGAACATCGATGGAGACATTGATGTCGCTGCCGCCGCCCAACGCACCGGAATTGTAGATGTAGAAACCGCCAAATGCGATCACGGCGAGAAGCACGATGGCGACGAACCAGCCGGCCCCGCCGGAGCTGGTGGTAACAACAGTGGTTTCGCGGTCTTGGTGAGCCATGGAACGTCTCCTTTTTCAAATATCAGGAGACAAACGCGGTTGGCCGGATTTGGTTCCGCTGCTGCGTATTCGCTCTTCAGTTGTGCTGTATCATCAAGGGAGATGAGCGGAGGCTCTGGTTGAGGCCGCCCTGCAACCTCATGCCGGATCGGTGAGGGACGTGCTTTCCTGCAGCGGTTTGTCCAGTCGCTCGGATTCCCGTTTCGGCTTGATCAGCGGTTCCGGCGTGACCGGGCGGGTATGCAGCTTCTCCCGCCCTGCCAGAATACCTTCCACGGCCTGGATTGCCAGCCGCTCCTCGTCGCGGTGACGCACATCTTCACTGATGGCCGCCGCTTGATCTTCCGACGTACCGAGCGCTTCAAGGGTCTTGCGCCCGAAAAGCATTCCGGATTCGAAGGTTTCACGCGCCTCGTAGTCCACGCCACGGGCGCGCAGCGACAAGGTATGCGTTCTGTCATAGGCCCGGGCGAAAATTCGGGCGGTCGGGAATTCTGCCTGGATCAGGTCGACAATCCGGTCTGTGATTTCCTGCTTGTGAGTGCAAACAGCAACGATTTTGGCGCGCTGTATTCCCGCCGCCACGAGCACATCCTTGCGGGTGCCGTCGCCAAAATAGATCTTGAATCCGAATTTTGAAGCCGATCGGATGCGATCTGCGGACTGATCAATGATGGTGACATCCGATCCGCCCGCGAGCAAGATCTGCGACGCGATCTGCCCAAAGCGTGAAAACCCGATCATCAATACGTCGGAGCCCGCGCCTGCGAAATCCTCGTCCATCTGCTCGTCCGTTGACTCGCGCATCAGCCGCTTTGCCAGCAGTGCGGCCAACGGTGTCAGCGCCATGGAGATCGTGACGATCGCCACCAGCAGCGAGGCGGTTGACTGGGAGAAGACGCCCGCAGCAGCCGCAGCGCTGAAGATGACAAAACCGAATTCACCCCCCTGCGGCAACAGCCCGGCAATCTGCACGCTGTTGTTGTGGCTGGAGCCGAAGGCCCGGCATGCGCCGTAAATCACCAGCGCCTTGATCACCATCAGCACCGGCACTGCAATCAGAATAAGGACAATGTTGTCGGCAATCACGGCGAGATCGAGCGACAGGCCCACGGCCATGAAGAACAAACCGAGCAGGATTCCGCGAAACGGCTCGATATCGGCTTCAAGTTCATGCCGGTAGGATGATTCAGCCAGCATCACACCGGCGATGAACGCGCCAAGCGCCATGGAAAGCCCGGCGAATTGCATCAGAGATCCGGATGCGAGCACAACAAAAAGTGCAGCCGCAATCATGGCTTCCTTGGCGCCGGTTCCGGCAATTACCTGAAACAGCGGATTAAGCAGATATCTTCCCGCCACCAGCAAAGCCGCAATAGCCCCAACGGTGATGGCGATATCCACAAAAATCGACCCACCGCCCTCGCTCGTCACCGGTGCAACCAGCGGAACCAAGGCAAGAATCGGGACGATCGCCAGATCCTGAAACAGCAGGATCGAAAAGGATTGCTGTCCGTACCTTGTGTTGAGGTCACCGCGCTCTTCCAGAATCTGGATGCCGAATGCGGTCGAAGACAATGCCAGCCCGAAGCCGATAACCACGGCGGCCGCCCACGGCTGCGCCCCCAGCACTGCGGCAGCCGCGACTATTGCCAGCGCGGACACCAGGACCTGCACGAGCCCGAGGCCAAAGATATCGCGCCGCAACTGCCAGAGCCTTGAAGGTTTGAGCTCAAGCCCGATGATAAACAGCAGCAGCACAACGCCGAATTCTGCAAAATGCAGGATCTCTTCGCCGTCGGTGATGACCCTCAGCAATGGCCCAATCACGATACCCGCAGCCAGATAGCCCAGAACGGTTCCAAGCCCGATCTTTTTGAACAACGGAGCTGCGACCACTGCTCCGCAAAGCAGAACCAGGCCTTGGGTGTAAAGGTTGGCTTCGTCTCCAGCCATTCGGTGCGCTCCATTGTCGTTTAAAGGGCCGGGATGGACCATGTTGGGCTTGATGCTTGACGGTCGGGACAATACATGAGAGCCAAGCGAAAGGCCAAAAAACATGAGTGATGCACAACAATCCGAAGACTTGCTGGCAAAAGCCGAGCGGCTAATCGGGCGGGCCCGGTCTGCGGGCGCCGATCAGGCCGATGCGCTGGTGGTTCGCAGCCGCTCCCGCTCGGCTTCGGTACGCAATGGCCAGGTCGAAAATACCCAGTCTGCCGAATCAGACGATTTCAGCCTTCGGGTGTTTGTCGGCCAGAAAGTCGCGACCGTTACAGCCGGTCAGGGCGCGGATGTCGATGCACTTGCCGAACGCGCTGTCGCCATGGCACGTGTTTCTCCCGAAGATCCACATGCCTGTCTCGCCGATGCCGAAATGCTCGCCAGTACCTGGCCCGATCTCGACCTGTTCGATCCAACCGAACCTTCCGCCGAGAGCCTGATTGAGGCAGCGACAGCTGCCGAGGCGGCAGCTTTGGCGGTCCCCGGTGTCGCAAGCTCCGTTGGCGCCGGCGCCGGTACCGGGCTTTTCGGTATGGTGCTGGCCACCTCGCATGGCTTTTCCGGCGCCTTTGAGCGTTCCGGTTTTTCCCGGTCCGTCAGTGTGATCGCCGGTGAAGGCGTCAAGATGGAACGCGATTATGATTTCGACAGCCGCGTTTTCTTGGCCGACCTTGATGATGCGGAAGCGATTGGCCGGAGTGCCGGTGAGCGTGCTGCAGCCCGGGTCAATCCGCGCAAGGTCAAGACCGGCTCCAACGTCACCGTTGTCTTTGACCCTCGTGCTGCTCGTGGTTTGATCGGCCATCTCGTTTCCGCGATCAATGGCGCATCGGTTGCCCGCAAAACCTCCTTCCTCAAGGATATGATGGGCAAGAAGGTTGCCATTGACGGGCTGACAATGGTCGACAATCCGTTTGTGCGCCGCGGTCCCGGATCTCGCCCGTTCGATGGCGAAGGCGTGTCTGTGGGCCCGCTGACAATGGTCGAGGATGGCGTGCTGCAGCAATGGTATCTGACCACCGCTGTGGCGCGTGAACTTGGATTGAAAAGCAATGGGCGCGCAAGCCGTGGCGGTGGCGTGTCTCCGTCGTCGACCAATGTCATTGTCAATCCCGGCCAGCAGACAGCTGAAGAGCTGATAGCCTCTGTCGGCACCGGGTTTTACGTCACCGAATTGATCGGGCAGGGCGTCAATGGCGTAACCGGCGAATACAGCCGCGGCGCATCCGGGTTCTGGATCGAAAATGGCAAGCTGAGTTTCGCTGTGTCGGAGGTGACGATCGCATCAAACCTCAAGGACATGTTCAAGCGCATGACCTTTGCCAATGACATCGACACCAAGTTCTCCATTGCCGCGCCGACCATTGCCATCGAAGGCATGACCCTTGCGGGCGAGTGATGGAGCCTGACAACGAGCCATATGCGGAAGATCTTGCGCTGATGGTCGCAGCATCCCGTATGGCAGCTGATATCGGCATGTCCCATTTCCGCCAGGACCCGGAGGTCTGGTACAAGAATGAGGGACGTTCTCCGGTGAGCGAAGCTGATATCGCCATTGATGAGCTTCTCAAGAAAGTGCTGCTTGCCGCACGTCCGGACTATGGTTGGCTCTCGGAAGAAGCCGAGGACACCGAGCACCGGCTAGCATGCCGCCGGGTTTTCATTGTTGATCCGATAGACGGTACCCGCGCCTATGTCGGCGGTCGTCCGGATTGGTGTGTCAGTGTTGGTCTGGTTGAGGATGGCAAACCGGTGGCTGGCGTTCTTGCGGCACCGGCAAAGGGTGAGGTCTGGCAGGCACATACAGGCGGCGGCGCTTTTCTCAATGATGTACAGCTCACGTCGCTTGAACCGGACATTGAGGATGCACGGTTGCGCGTCGCCGTTCCGGACGTGGTTGCCAAACACATGCGGCCCGGGGCAATGGCCGGTCTGGACAAAGTTGCCGGAGGGCCGTCGCTGGCGCTCAGGGTTGCGGCGGTGGCCAATAGCGAGCTGGACGGGGTCTATGTTCGCCCTCAAGCCAGCGAGTGGGATCTGGCTGCCGCTGATGTTCTGCTGGCTGAAACAGGGCATATTCTCGTCGATGGATCAGGCCGCCGCATGCTATACAATCAACCCGATCCGGCTCGTGGTCTGCTGCTTGCAGCGTCTCACCGGCAGGTGGCGGGTTTGCTGGGCTTGCTGCTCTCATCCGAGAGCCATTGACCTTTTAATCGAATTGCCGCAAACCCCGCTTTGATCAATGACACCGTTTCTTGGAGTGATCCCATGGCTGATGGCAACAACAAACAGCTTTTGCATCTGGTATTCGGCGGCGAGCTTGAGAGCCTGGAGTCAATGAACTTCAGGGATCTGGATGCATTGGACATTGTCGGCATCTATCCGAATTATGCCACAGCACACGCTGCCTGGAAGTCAAAGGCGCAAATGACCGTAGACAACGCTCATATGCGCTACTTCATTGTGCACATGCACCGGATGCTTGATCCGCATAATGAAAGCAAAACCGCGTCATAAGGCGTGGAGCGAAAGACGAGATGATCAAACCGGACGCCGACAGCGCGCCGAAGCTCAGGCAGCTTGGCGAGACTTTCAGCAGGCGGCGTCTGGGCAAGAGGCTGTTGCAGTCGGAGCTGGTCCAGCGGACCGGCTCTGCGCTGATCGGCTGGGCCCTTGCTTCGATCTGGCACAGCAATCGCGACAATGGCACGTCGACAGACTGGGACACGATGCTGGAGGGCGAATGGCCCGCGATCTTTGCGCTGTGGCATGGCCAGCATTTGCTGGTTCCCTATGCCAGCCCCTCTGACCGCAAATTCACCTCACTGGTATCACGCAGCACTGATGCGGAAATCAACGCACGTGTACTCGCGCGGGCCGGCATTGATGTGATCCGGGGATCAGGCGGCCGTGAAGCATCTCGCGCAGATACGGGTAAGGGCGGCGTCAAAGCCCTGTTGGCGATGCGCAACGCGCTCAAGCGTGGCGTCAACGTGGTCATGATCGCCGATATCTCCAAGGGTGAGCCACGTCAGGCCGGCGAGGGAATCGTCACATTGGCAAAGATCTCCGGCCGCCCCATCGTGCCGGTTGCCCTGGCAACCAGCCGCCGCCGGGTGCTGGAAAAGTCCTGGGACAAGACAACCATCAGCTTGCCGTTCGGCACGCGCAGCGTGCGGCTCGCCCCACCCATTTATGTTGGGCCGAAGGCGAATGAAAAGGAAATGGCGGATGCCCGTTTGAAGGTGACTGCGGAACTCAATCGTGTAACGGACGAAGCGATGCGTGCCGTCGAGGAGCGCACATGAGCCGCGGCTGGGCACGAGCGGCGCTTGTCGGTTACCGCTGGTTCGGCGCGGGTATCTATCCGTTGCTTGGCCCTTATCTCGCCATTCGCGCTGCCAAGGGCAAGGAAGAACGCACCCGCCGCAACGAACGTTATGGCCGTTCGAAGATCGACCGGCCGGATGGGCCCCTGGTCTGGTTTCATGCCGCCAGCGTCGGTGAAACCACGGCTGTGGTTCCCTTGATCCGTGAAGTGCGCCGTCGTGGCATTGCCGTCGTGCTGACCACCGGAACGGTCACATCGGCAGGTGTCGCGCGCGAGCGGCTTGGTGACAATGTCATCCATCAATATGTGCCGTTGGATTTGAAGCCGGCGGTCTCCCGGTTCCTCGATCACTGGAAACCCGATCTCGCCATTATCGCTGAATCCGAAATCTGGCCGATGACCATTCTGGAGCTGGGTGTCCGAAGAACGCCGCAGGTTCTGGTCAATGGCCGCCTGTCGGACCGTTCCTTTGCGCGCTGGAGCAAGCGCCCCAGCCTTGCCGATGCCTTGTTTGAAAACCTCTCCCATGTGGTCGCCCAATCGGATCTCGACGCGGAGCGTTTCCTGGCGCTGGGAGCGCGTCCTGTGTCTGTGTCGGGCAACCTCAAGGTGGACACGACCGCCCCGCCCTGGGATGCAAAGGAGCTCGACAGGCTCAAGGGACAGATCAGGGATCGTCCGACATGGGCGGCAATTTCGACATTCGAGGGAGAGGACGAGATTGCCGCAGCGGTGCACAAGACATTGTCGCCGCGCCATAAGCAGCTGACCATCCTGGTTCCGCGTCACCCCGATCGCGCCGATGCGATTGAAGCCATGCTGACCGAGAGAGGCCTGAAGGTTGCACGCCGGTCGCGGAATGACGTGATCGAACCGTCTACGGATGTCTATCTCGGAGACACCATCGGCGAGATGGGACTTTATCTCAATCTCACCGAGATCGCCTTCGTCGGGAAATCACTAAAGGGCGGTGGCGGACAGAACCCGCTTGAACCCGCCATGCTCGGTTGCGCCGTCTTGTCGGGCAGCAATGTCGAAAATTTCAGGGAAAGCTATGCCCGATTGCTCAAGAATGGCGGTGCGCGTTATGTGCGAGATGGCGAGATGCTGGCAAAGGCCGTGCATTTTCTCCTGTCAAATCCGCAGGCCCGGAAGACCATGGCGGAAGGTGGGGACAAGACCCTTCGTGATATGCGCGGGGCATTGAAAGCCACCATCCGTGCGCTTGAACCCTACATCAACCCGTTGACCGTCAAGGCCCGGCTTCTGCCGCGCGACAACGAGAATACGGAGAGCCGCGGAGGTGGACAATGGTGAGCGAAGCCCCACCGTTCTGGTGGCAGTCTTCCGGCATACAGTCCGCGATACTCTCTCCCTTCGGATGGATCTACGGGCGCGTTGCGCGCCGCATCATGGACCACAGGGTTCGCAAGGCTGTGGCCGTTCCGGTCATATGCGTCGGTAATTTCACTGTCGGCGGGTCCGGCAAGACGCCCACAGCACTGGCGCTCGCCAATGCTGCGATTGCCCGGGGCTTGAAACCGGGTTTTTTGTCTCGCGGTTATGGTGGCGGCGTTCATCACGCGACGGTCGTTGATCTGGCGAAAGACACGGCCCGGCTTGTTGGTGATGAACCGATGCTGCTCGCCGCCAAGGCGACCACGGTAGTTTCCCCCGACCGGGCGGAAGGCGCTGATCTGCTGCTGGATCAGGGTGTTGATCTCATCATCATGGATGACGGTTTTCAAAGCGCGCGGCTTGTGTTTGACCAGGCTCTGCTGGTGGTGGATGCCCGCCGCGGCGTTGGCAATGGCTGCGTGTTTCCTGCCGGTCCGGTGCGGGCGCCGGTGATAGATCAGGTGCGCCATGCCGATGCGCTGATTGTGGTGGGTGAGGGAGATGGCGCAGATCCGATGATCAGATTGGCAGCACGCGCTGCAAAGCCGATCCATCTGGCGCGGTTTCAGCCTCGAAATAGTGCGCAATTCAGAAACCGGAATTGTCTGGCATTTGCCGCCATTGGCGATCCGGAGAAATTCTTCAAGACGCTTGAGGACGCCCATGTCCGGTTGGCGCAACGCAAGAGCTTTCCCGACCATCATCCGTTTACCGACGACGAAGCCAAAGAGCTGTTGACGGAAGCGGAGCTATATGGTCTCGACCTGATCACCACATCCAAGGACTATGTCCGCTTGCAAGCGGGACATGGCAGGGCGCTTGAGCTGGTGGAAAAAACGTCTGTTCTGGAGATTGATCTGGCCTTTGACAGCCCGGAAGTCCCGAATGTGATTATTGAAAATGCATTGACAGCATTCCAGCGCCGCCGCGCGTAGCTGGCGCTTCCGTGCTTCACTTTGCAGGCAACAGTCCCGCGCGCTGATCGGCTTTCACGGAGGCGTTGACGTCGACATAGGCCTCCTGCCGCTCCACGCTCCAGTATTTCAGTTCCTCAATCGGGATGACCTTGCCGGTAACCGCGCAAACCACATGATTGCCCGGCATCACGATCTGAAAATCGCCGTCGAGATAGCGAATTTTTGCCGGACGCTCGCCCGGGCCTTCAAAACGGTTCATGAGGACTGCTCCCGGTTTTCATAGTGCCTGTTCTATGCCGTCTTGGCGGCCGAATTGCAAGATTCCGCGATCACGTGGCTGCATCGCATATCAACGGCGCGAGAACAGTTTTTCAATGTCAGTCAGCTTCAGCTCGATATAGGTTGGTCGGCCGTGATTGCACTGGCCCGAGCCGGGCGTGCGTTCCATTTCGCGCAGCAAAGCGTTCATTTCTTCCGTGACCAGCCGCCGGCCTGACCTGACAGAACCATGGCAGGCCATCGTTGAGGCCACCGCCTCAAGCCTGTCGCGCAAGCCGGTTGCGCTGTCCCATTCGGCAATTTCGTCCGCCATGTCCCGCACAAGGCCGGCGACATCGGCCTCGCCCAGCATCGAGGGGGTTTCTCTCACAGCAATTGCGCCAGGCCCAAAGCGCTCCAGCACCAGGCCCAGCTCAGCCAGATCCCCGGCGCGCTCCGCCAACCTGTCGCAATCATCCTCCGGCAGGTCGATGATTTCGGGCAGCAGCAGAATTTGGGAAGCAACCTTACCCGCCTTCAGCGCCGTTTTGAATCGCTCGAAGACCAGCCGTTCATGGGCGGCATGCTGATCGACGATCACCAGCCCGTCGCGGGTCTGCGCCACGATGTAGTTTTCGTGGATCTGGGTGCGTGCAGCACCAAGCGGATTTTCGACAGTGGTGAGATCAGCCGAGCTGTCGTTAGACCGCGCCGAGGGCATAGCCGTTTCGGCGATCTCCGGCTGCGCTTGTTCCGAAAAACCTGTGCCAATACCGTTCAGCGGCCGTGATGGCGATGAGCTGGCATGCCAGCCTCCTGCAGGGGCCGCCATTGCGAAACCACCCGATTGACCATAACCGAACTGATTGGCAGGCGGCGCCTCCCGGAACCTGTCAGGGGACCTGAAGGCCTGCGCAAGCCCGGTGCTGGCAGACGGCGAAGCACGGTCTCCATCCGATATCAGCGCCTGCCGGATCGCCCCGATGATAAGCCCGCGCACGAGGCCCGGATCGCGAAACCTCACGTCTGATTTGGCCGGGTGAACATTGACATCCACCAGTGCCGGATCGAGCGTGATCCATAACACGGCCACCGGATAGCGCCCGCGCGGCAGCGTATCGGAATAGGCCGCGCGAATGGCGGTGAGGATCTGTTTGTCTTGGACCGGGCGGCCATTGACGAAGGCATATTGCGACAGCGAATTCGCCTTGTTCCATGTCGGCAGTCCGATGTGACCGGCAAGCCCGACCTCTTCGCGAGTGGCATCAACTGCAATTGTGTTGGCGGCAAATTCATCACCCAGAACCTGGGCAATTCGCGCCAGCCGGTCTTCGCCGGTCGCAGGAAGATCCAGGGTCGAGCGGTCCGGACCCGAGACGGTAATCCGAACAGCAGGAAAAGCGATGGCTATTCGCCTTACGATCTCGGTAATTGCTGCCGTTTCGGCGCGATCCGATTTGAGGAATTTCAGGCGCGCCGGAGTAGCAAAGAACAGGTCGCGGACTTCGACTGTGGTCCCCTGGTTGGCCGCTGCTGGTCGAAGCGGCGCCGGTACTCCGCCTGCCAAAGACACTTCATTGGCGTGCGGCATGTCTTTCGGTCGGGACCTGATGGTCAACCGCGCCACGGAACCGATGGAGGGCAAGGCTTCGCCGCGAAATCCGAGTGTGGATATGTCATCAAGCCGCTGATCGAGTTTCGAGGTGCAGTGGCGGCGGACAGCAAGTGTCAGATCCTCGGCGTCCATTCCAACACCGTCATCGATGACCCGGATCAGCGCCTTGCCGCCGGCGGCCGTGGCAATCTCGATCCGGCGGGCGCCGGCATCGATCGCATTCTCGACAAGTTCCTTCACAACACTCGCAGGCCGCTCGATGACCTCACCGGCGGCGATCTGGTTGATCAGGGTTTCTGGCAGTTGATGGACGCGCATGGTCTCATGTTCAGGGATTCGGTCTCAAGCGCAATGTGTGTCAGGAAATTGAAGCAGGAAAAAAGGTTTTCCATGGGACTTTCTGCTCGTCAGGTCCGTTTCCATTCGGCATCAATTTCCATGGATCTGCAATCGTGGTTAAGCGGGGCTTAACCCTCCGGTGCCATATTCATGGGGCGTTTCTGGCAGCATTCGCTCCCTCGTCGGACGGTTGCTCGAAGGTCGTGGAAAGGGTCGTGCAGTGCGGCCTTTAGCGTGATCCCGTTCATCAGATCGGGTATCGGATTGAAGTAAATGGCGTTGAACGAAACCGACACCCGAAGACCTGTTGATGACGTAAGAAGGATCGAAGCTCTCGCTTCCGTGCTCGATGTCGGGATCATGATCTATGATCGCAATGATACGCTGATTGCTGCAAGTACCCAATTCCTGAGCTTCTTTGATGTTGACCCCGACTTGCTCAAGCCCGGGGCGCGGTTGCGTGATCTGTTCAATGCGACATACGACACCGATGCCCGCGTGCTGGGATCATTGAATGGAGAGACTCGCCAGATCTCGCGGGAGGACTGGGTTGCCGAGCGGATCGCCATTCACTGGCGCGAACGCTATGAAAGCGTTGAAAAGCTCAGCGATGGGCGTTGGATACGGTTGCGCAAGCGGCGAATGCCGGATGGTCTTCTGATCGCCATTTCCGAGGACATTACGGATCAGAAGACCACCCAGGAAGAGGCGGCGGAGTTTCTCAGAAGCGCCGATCTGGTCAAAGGCATTCTCGACGATCTGAGCGTGCAGGTGTTGGTCAAGGATTCCGAGCTTCGCTATGTCATGGTCAATGATGCGTTTTGCAAAGTCTTCGGTTTGCCGCGCAAATACATTCTGGGAAGAAAAGCCGCTGATTTCGTGGGTCCAGAGCTTGCCGCACGGTTTGAAAAGCTTGAGAAAAGGGTGCTTGAAACCGGCACCCCGTACGATGTTCTGGAAGAGCTTCACAGTGCGGATGGCAGGGTAATGAAGGTCATTTCCCGCATGAGGCGTACCGGGACACCAGAGGCTTACACTGTCACGATCACCTTCGACGACCTCAGCAGATTGTGGCCGGGCCACAATTCAGCTTCAGCTCAGCAGCAACCCCCGATCCCCAAAGCGCCGGAAGCGGGAATTCAAAGCTCCTCAGGGGTGGCGGAACCGGTGTCAAAAGGCCGGGTTCTGATCATTGATGAGAATCTTCGGCGCTCCATGGATCATGTGTGTGCCTTGAAAGCAGCAGGATTTGACGCTGTTGCGACCGCCAATACGACTGAGGCCCTGGCATTTCTGGATACGGCGAAGGCGATGGATCTAATTGTTCACGAGGTCGAGTTGTCCGCTCACATGGCAAGAATTTTGTCGACTGAGGCGCAGGCCGGACCGCACGTGCTGCTCAAGCAGGCCATCGAAAAGAAACTCGCCGGCGAACCAATAGCCCGACCGGAAACTGCGCCGGTTTCGACACCGGCACGGGCTGAAAAATCACCGGTTCTGTCTGTGGTCACATCCACGTCGGCACTTCCATCTGAAGCCAAGCTTGTTTCCCGAGCTGAGACGGACGGCCCGGCAGTTTCAGAGCCTGCGGCGAAGACCGTCGAGACCGGACCGGCACGCGATCGGGTGCGGGTGCTCGTTGCAGAAGACAATGATGTCAACCAGATCGTATTCGAGCAAATTCTTGAGGGGATCGGTGCAGACTTCCGGATCGTCAACAATGGCGAGGAAGCCGTTGCTGCCTGGCGTGCAGCGGCACCTGATCTGATTTTGATGGATGTTTCCATGCCGGTGATGAACGGCCTTCAGGCTGTCCGGGCCATAAGAAATGCAGAAGCAAGCGAAGCTCACAAGGCGGTCCGCGTACCGGTTATCGCCGTGACGGCTCATGCGATGGGCGGCGATCGTGAGCGCTGCCTGGCTGCAGGAATGGACGACTATCTGTCCAAACCGGTCAGTCCTGAAAAGCTGGAGTCGATCATTAAGAAGTGGGTCGACAGATCCGAGCGGTTTCAAGCCGCCGGGTAAGCCTTCGGAGCCGGTAAATCTGAAAGCCAATTGGCTCGTCTCGCAATAGGACAATGTTAAGACATCTGTCGCATTTTGTTTTTTACGAATTACTTTCATTGGCGCGGATCCATTCTTATTGATGACCCCTGAAGATGCGAACCAGGACGCTTTGTCCCCGAACCCGAATGCTGTTGCCTACACGGATCCTCTGACCGGACTGGGAAACCGTCGCCGGTTGATGGACAAGATCCGCAAACTGGCTTCCGAGCGGGCCGACGACCCAGCTCCATTCACCATCGGAATTGCCAATATTGACGGGTTCAAACCGATCAATGATCTCTTTGGTCATGCAGCCGGCGACGAAATTCTGTGTCAGGTGGCGCACCGGCTGCGGGCATGTTTGCCTGACGGAGGATTCGTCGCCCGTATCGAAAGCGATGAGTTTGCCTTCATTCTTCCATTGGTTTTTGAAAAGAAGGGCGCCGAGAAGATCGGCCGCATGTTCAAGGATGTCTTGTCGGCACCCTATGACCTTGGTGACCGCAATGTCCGTCTGTCGGCCTCTTTCGGCTTCGCCGTCTACCCGTTTGCAGGTGAGCAGTTCGCCGAGTTGCTCAAGAGTGCCGATACTGCGCTGTATCGGTCCAAGCGCCGCGGCCGCGGCCAGATAACAGTCTATTCCGAGGAAATCGCGGAAGAGATGCGCCGCGGCACGCAGGTCGAACAGGCGCTTCGCAGAGCCATCATCGCCGACGAGGTGGCTGTCCACTTTCAACCGATCGTCGATCTGTCGGATGGATCCATTCAGGGTTTTGAAGCACTGGCCCGCTGGACCGACAAGGAGCTGGGCTTTGTTTCCCCCGGCCTTTTCATTCCGCTCGCTGAAGAGCGCGGCTTCATCGACTCCCTGACCGAGACCTTGCTCAAAAAGGCATCCGAAACCGCCAGGCATTGGCCGGACAAATTGTTTCTGTCCTTCAACCTGTCTTCAGCGCAGTTGATTGATCCGGCCACGGCTTTCAACGTGCTGGCCGTCATCAACCGGGTGGGACTCGATCCTCGCCGCCTGGAGCTGGAAATCACCGAAACCGCGATGATGAGTGATCCGGAAGTGGCAGCAAAGGTGGTAGACGAGCTCCACGGCGTCGGAATTCGGGTTTCGCTTGATGATTTTGGTACCGGACAGTCCAGCCTTGGGCGCTTGCGGGATTTCACTTTCAACAAGGTCAAGATTGACCGCAGTTTTGTCAGCGAAATCACCATCGACAAATCTGCCGAACATATTGTCAGAGCCATTCTGGCAATGTGCGAAGGGTTGAACCTGAAGGTCATCGCCGAAGGCATCGAAACCGAAGAACAGGCCGCCAAACTCAGGGAGCTGGGCTGCAAGTCGGGGCAGGGCTGGTACTATGGCAAGGCGGTCGACGCTGCAGCAACCTTCGCGCTGATCGAAGCCGAGGAACTGGCTCGCGCAAGCGCATCAAGAACCAGCCTCCTCATCCGCTGACTCACGCCCTTCTTTGGCCAGCCAGTTCAGAACAAGCTCGGTCTGGGCGGAAAGTGCGCGGCCTTTTGGCCAGATGACATGGTATGCGGCCCCGGTTGTCAGCCGGTGACTGGTGACCTTCTTCAACAAGCCCGATCTGACCAGCCGTTCGGTGAGGTGTTGCCACCCAAGTGCCACGCCCTGACCTTCCATCACAGCCTGGATGACAAGCACATAGTCATTGATTGCCAGTCCACGATTGGCCACCACGGCGTCGAGACCTGCGCTTTTGAACCACTGCTGCCAGTCGCAGGCGCGACGGAACGGCTCTTCAAGATGAATCAGCTTGTGCTGGGTCAGGTGGGCGACGCTTTCGGGCATGCCGTGTTTTTCCAGGTAGGCGGCACTCGCTACGGCGACGATGACCTCCGGTGCGATCAGCGCGCTGTCATAGTCGGGCCAGTCCTCCGGCCGTCCGGCGCGGACACCGAGTTCGATGTTCTCATTGCGAATGTCGAGATCGCGGTCAGCTGTTTGAATGCGCAGATCAATGTCCGGCAACTCGTCACGCAGACGGTGCAGCCGTGGCAGCATCCACAAAGAGGCAAACGCGGTCGAACCAGCGAGCGTCACCGTGTTCGCCTTTCCGCGCCCACGGATATCC
>Ga0114910_1000731_pt1 | contig 16450 bp, 10 predicted proteins | sample MalvireepMed_908_FD_83500 | JGI IMG/M metagenome (GOLD analysis project Ga0114910, IMG submission 83500) | Marine viral communities from the Global Malaspina Expedition - Malaspina viral metaG DeepMed_908 | ecosystem: Environmental > Aquatic > Marine > Oceanic | place: Mediterranean Sea...
CCCGCGATCGTCTTCCTGCCGGGCTATATGTCCGACATGGCAGGATCGAAGGCGAGCGCGCTGTTCGACTGGGCGGCCGCGCAAGGCCGCACCTGCCTGCTGCTCGATTATTCGGGCTGCGGGGCGTCGGACGGCGACTTTGCCGACGGTACGCTGACCCGCTGGCGCGACGAGGTTCTCGCGCTGATCGAGGCGAAGCTGAGCGGGCCGGTTCTGCTGGTCGGGTCCTCGATGGGCGGCTGGCTGATGCTGCTCGTCGCGCTTAAGCTGGAAGGGCGGCTGGCGGGCATGGTCGGCATCGCGAGCGCACCGGACTTTTCGGACTGGGGATACGACGATGCGCAAAAGGCGCAGCTTGAGCGCGGCGAGACCGTGCTGGAGGACAATCCCTACGGCCCCGAACCGACCCCCACCCATGCGAAATTCTGGGCCGATGCGCAGGCGCACCGGCTGCTCGGCGCGCCGATCCCGCTCGGCTGCCCGGTCACGCTGCTGCATGGCCAGGCCGATGCCGACGTGCCGTGGGATATCAGCCTGCGCCTGGCAGAGCGTCTCGACTCGCACGACGTGCAGGTCGTGCTGAGCAAGCGCGGCGACCATCGCCTCTCGCGCCCCGACGACATTGCCAGGCTGCTCGCCGCGGTCGAAGGCATGGATTTTGCCGCCCGGCCCTAGCGGCCAATCCTTGCGCCCACTCCTTGCGGGGCTCCGCGCAAGCTTCTAACGGCGCTGCATAATGACGCGCGTCGCGCTCCGCACGCGCGCAGCAATTTCGGTGGCGGCGCGACGCAGCGCCCCGCATGGGAGACAGGACGATTATGGCAGGCGACAAAAAGCAGTCGGAAGCCGCTTTGCACGAACAGCTGGCCACGCGAATCCGCGAGTCGCTGCTGCCGGTCGACCAGCCGTTCGACGATGCCGCGCTGCAAAAGGCGGTATCTTTCGTGCTCGATACCGCGATGTCCCGCCCTGCCGGGGAACCTGCGATCGCGATTGCCGAGGGCACGGACGGCACGCGCAAGCTGCGCATGGGAATCGTCAACGACGACATGCCCTTCCTGGTCGATTCGATCTCCGCGCAGATCGCCGCCTTCGGCCTTTCGATCGACCGGCTGGTCCACCCCGTCGTCCACGCACGGCGCGCCGACGACGGCCGCCTGGTCGAGCTGCCCGGCAAGGACAGCGGCGCGCCGCGCGAATCGATGATCTACCTCGAGACCGAGCATGCGGAAGCCGCCGCCCGCAAGGAGCTGGAGGCGGACCTGCGCACGACCCTCGCCGATGTGCGCGCCTCGGTCGCAGACTGGTCGGCGATGCGCAAAGCGATGCAGCAGGACGGGCAGGCGCTCAACGACAGCGAAGGTGCGAGCCTGCTCGAATGGCTCAGCGGCGGAATGCTCACCCAGCTCGGCCATATCCAGCGCTATCGCGACGGGCGCGAGGAGAATGCGCTGGGCATCTGCCGCTCCAGCGCGCAGCAGATCCTGGCCGATGCGTCCTATGACCGCGCCTTCGCCTGGTTCGACGATCCCGCCAATGCCGATGCGCGCATCCCGCTGATCGTCAAGGCGAACCGCGTCTCCAACGTCCATCGCCGCGTGCCGCTCGATCTGTTTCTGGTGCCGGTCAAGCAGGACGGAGAGATCGTCGCCGTGTCGGTCCATGCGGGCATCTGGACCAGCGCCGCGCTGTCGACCGATCCGCACGCCGTGCCGCGCCTGCGCCGCCAGCTGAGCGAGCTGATGGCCGAGCTCGATTTCGATCCCGAGGGGCATGCCGGCAAGGCGCTGGTCCATGCGCTGACCGCGCTGCCGCACGATCTGGTGATCGGCTTCCGCGACGAAGACGTGCGCCGCGTGGCGACCACCACGATGAGCCTGACCGATCGCCCGCGTCCGCGCCTGGCGGTGGTCGAGGCGCCGCTGGCGCGCCACCTGTTCGCCTTCGTCTGGCTGCCCCGCGACCTCATGTCGACCGCCGTGCGCCAGCAGATCCAGGCCCTGCTCGAGGAAAGCACCGGGTCGACCCTGCTCGACTGGAGCCTCGAGATCGAGGGCGGTGCCCTCGCGCTGCTGCGCTTCGTGCTCGATTTCCGCGAAAGCCGCGTGCGCTACAAGGCGCAAGACCTCGAAACCCGCGTCCAGGAAATGCTGCGCGCATGGGCCGAAGCGGTCGAGACCGAGCTCGGCAAGCTGGTCGACGCCGATCTCGCGGCGACGCTGGCGCGCCGCTACGCGGACAATTTCCCCGCCTTCTACCGCGCGGCAAGCGGGGCGGAAGAGGCCGCGCTCGACATTCTGCGCATGCGCGAACTGGTCAGCCATTCGGGCGACGAGAGCCCGGACCGGTTCCCCCGCGGCGTACGCCTGCGGCGCGACGCCACGCAGGACGACGGCAAGCTGCGCCTGAAGATCTACCAGCACGAAGGCACGCTGCCGCTTTCCGAAGCCGTCCCCGCGCTCGAGAATTTCGGCCTCAAGACGAACAGCGAAGTGCCCGCGCTGCTGGCCGACGGCACGCTCGGCACGATCCACGATTTCCATTGCGAACTGGGCGCCGGGGTCGATCAGGCGGAACTGCTCGAACGGGCGCCCGAGATCGAGGCGGCGATCGCGGCGGTGCTCAACGGGCTGGCGGAGGACGATCCGTTCAACCGGCTGGTGCTCGATGTCGCGCTGGATGCGCGCGAGGCGGAGTGGCTGCGGTCGATCTATCGCTACCTGCGTCAGACCGGCATGGGCTTCACGATCTACACCGTGGTCGATGCGCTGGCCCGTGCGCCCGAGGTCACCCGTGCGATCATCGCGCTGTTCATCGCCCGCCACGATCCCGCCTTCGAAGGCGACCGGGCCGAGGCCGAAGCGGCCGCACAGCAGGCGATCAAGGACGGGCTGCAACATGTCGCCGCGATCAACGACGACCGGCTGCTGCGCCTCTATCGCAGCGTGGTCGAGGCGATGCTGCGGACCAACGCCTTCGCTCTCCACCCCGATATCGCGCTGTCGTACAAGTTCGATTCCGCCAAGGTGCCGGGCCTGCCCAAGCCGATCCCGTTCCGCGAGATCTTCGTCTATTCGCGCCGGGTCGAAGGCATCCACCTGCGCGCAGGGCCGGTCGCGCGCGGCGGACTTCGCTGGTCCGACCGGCGCGACGACTTCCGCACCGAAGTGCTCGGCCTGATGAAGGCGCAGCGGGTGAAGAACGCGGTGATCGTGCCGACCGGCGCGAAGGGCGGCTTCTATCCCAAGCAGCTGCCCGATCCCGCGCTGGACCGCGATGCGTGGTTCGCGGAGGGCAAGGCGAGCTACCAGGTCTTCATCCGCAGCCTGCTGTCGATTACCGACAACATCGTGGACGACAATGTGGTGCACCCGGAAGGCGTGCGCATCCTCGACAATCCGGACCCCTATTTCGTGGTCGCGGCGGACAAGGGCACGGCGAGCTTCTCCGACGTCGCCAACGCCATTGCCGAAGCCCGCGACTTCTGGCTCGACGATGCGTTCGCCAGCGGCGGCAGCCACGGTTACGACCACAAGGCGATGGGCATCACCGCGCGCGGTGCGTGGGTCTCCGTCCAGCGGCATTTCCGCGAAATGGGCGTGGACGTGCAGACCGAGCCGACCAAGGTCGTGGGCTGCGGCGACATGTCGGGCGACGTGTTCGGCAACGGCATGCTGCTGTCCAAGGCGATCCGCCTGGTCGCCGCGTTCGATCACCGCCACATCTTCATCGATCCCGATCCCGATCCGGCGAAGAGCTGGGACGAGCGCAAGCGCCTGTTCGACCTCCCCCGGTCGAGCTGGGACGATTACGACAAGGGCCTGATCTCCAAGGGCGGCATGGTCGTCGCGCGGACCGAGAAATCGATCTCGCTGTCCAAGCAGGCGCGCAGCGCGCTCGGCACCGATCTCAAGGAAGTCGATCCCGACACGCTGATCTCGATCATCCTCAAGGCCCCGGCGGACCTGCTGTGGTTCGGCGGGATCGGCACCTATGTGAAGGCCAGCCAGGAAAACAACATCCAGGTCGGCGACCCGGCCAACGATGCGCTGCGCGTCGATGGCGAAGACCTGCGCGTAAAGGTGATCGGCGAAGGCGCGAACCTCGGCGTGACGCAGGCGGGCAGGATCGAATTTGCGCTGAATGGCGGGCGGCTTAACACCGATTTCATCGACAATTCGGCGGGCGTCGACTGTTCGGACAACGAAGTGAACATCAAGATCGCCCTCGCCGCCGCGCGGCGGGCCGATCTGATGACCGAGGAAGATCGTAACGCGCTGCTCGCTTCGATGACCGACGAGGTCGCGGAAATCGTGCTCGAAGACAACCGGCTCCAGGCGCTCGCCATCTCGATCGCCGATCAGGGCGGCGAAGCGGCGACCGCATCGACGATCCGCCTGATCGAGACGCTGGAAGACGCCGGCATGCTCGACCGCCGGACCGAAGGCATTGCCGACAACGAGACCTTCACGCGCCGTGCGGGCGAAGGCGCAGGCCTGACCCGGCCCGAGCTGGCGGTGCTTCTGTCGAGCAGCAAGCTGACCCTGCAGGACGCGATCGAAGCGGGCAATCTCACCCGCGATCCGGCGATGGAAAGCACGCTGTTCGGCTATTTCCCCGCACCCTTGCGCGAGAAATACGCCGAGCAGATCCGCGAACACCGCCTGCGCAACGAGATCATCGCGACCGATCTTGCCAACCGCATCGTCAACCGGCTGGGCATGGTCCATCCCTTCGAACTGGCGGAAGAGGAAGGCGTCGGCCTGAACGACGTGGCGACGGCGTTCGTCACCGCCGACCGTTTGCTCGACATCCAGAGCATCTGGGATGCGCTCGACGCGGCGGAGATGCCCGAAAGCACGCGCCTGACGCTGTTCGACCGCGTGGCGACCGCGATGCGGATCCAGATGGCCGATGCGATCCGGGTGTGCGGCACCTCCTCGCCCAGCGAGGCAGTGGCGGACCTTCGCCCGACGCTCGAAGTCCTGCGGCAGGGCACGGTCGATCTGCTTGCGGCGGAGACCCGCCAGCGCTCGGCCCGAATGCGCGCCGAATTCGTCAAGGGCGGCGCGCCCGAGACGGTCGCGGCGCAGGTCGCCCACCTGTTCGATCTGGACGGCGGCATCGGGATCGCGCGGCTGGCGAGCGATCTGGAGCTTGAACCGCGCAGCGTGGCCAAGGCGTTCTCCGACCTCGGCGGCCAGCTCGGCCTCGACTGGGCGCAGGGGACCGCGGCGCTGATGTCCCCCTCCGATGTGTGGGACCGCCTGCTGGTCGCGGGGCTGGCGCGCGATTTCCAGCACATGCGGCTCGAATTCCTCCAGCGGATTTGCGAACAGGGCGACGGCAGGGGCGCGCCTTGCGACAAGGTGGAGGCATGGATCGCCGCGCACGACCCCGAAGTGCGGCAGTTCCGTTCGATGATCCGCCGCGCGCAGGCGCAAAATCCGGTGCAGCCCGCCACACTGGCGCAGATCGCCAGCCAGGCCCGCAACCTGCTGAGCCGATGACGGAGCGCGTGGCATGAGCTTTGCGGATGTGCTGATCGTGGGCGGCGGCCATGGCGGGGCGCAGGCCGCGCTCGCGCTCAGGCAACGCGGGTTCACGGGCCGCGTGGTGATGGTCGCGCGCGAAGCGTCGCCGCCTTACGAGCGCCCGCCGCTTTCGAAGGATTACCTCGCGGGCACGCGCGCGTTCGAGAAGATGCTGATCCGGCCCGAAGGCTTCTGGGCCGAACGCGATGTCGAAATCCGCAACCGCTGCGCGGTGGTCGCGATCGATCCGCAGCGGCGCAGCGTCGAGCTGAGCGACGGGAGCAGGCTGGACTATCATTCGCTGATCTGGGCCGCGGGCGGCGATCCCCGGCGCCTGTCGTGCCCCGGCGGCGATCTCGACGGCATCCATTCGATCCGCACGCGCGCCGATGTCGACCGCATTCGCGCGCAGATGGATGGCGGGGTGAAGCGCGTGGCGGTGATCGGCGGCGGCTATATCGGGCTGGAGGCGGCGGCGGTGTTCCGCGCCGCGGGCCTGCCGGTCACCGTGATCGAACGCGAAGGCCGGGTGCTCAGCCGTGTGGCAGGGCCCGCGCTGTCGGGATTCTACGCGGCGGAGCACCGCCGCCAGGGCGTCGATCTGCTGCTGGGCCAGACGGTAGAGGGCCTGCTGGGCGACGAGGATGGCAAGGTCCGCGCGGTATCCTTCACCGACACCGAGGGCACCGTGGGCGAGATCGAGGCCGATCTGGTGATCGTGGGCATCGGCATCGTGCCCGCCGTCGGCCCGCTGCTGGCCGCCGGCGCGGCGGGCACAAACGGCGTCGACGTCGACGATTTCTGCCGCACCAGCTTGGACGATACCTACGCCATCGGCGACTGCGCGGCGCACGCCAACCCCTACGCCGACAACAAGGTGATCCGGCTGGAATCGGTGCAGAACGCGACCGATATGGCCAACACCGTCGCCCGCCACCTGACCGGCGAGCGCGAGCCCTATGCGACGATCCCCTGGTTCTGGTCCAACCAGTACGATCTGCGCCTGCAGACGGTCGGCTTCTCGACCGACCAGGACGAGGCCGTGGTGCGCGGCGATCCGGACAGCCGCAGCTTCTCGGTCGTGTACCTGCGCGACGGGCGCGTCGCCGCGCTCGACTGCGTCAACGCGACACGCGACTACGCGCAGGGGCGGCGCCTGATCGAGGCGCGCAGCGAACCCGACCGCGATGCGCTGGCCGATCCGGATGTGGCGCTGAAAAGCCTGCTCTGATTCCCGGAGCCGCTTGCCCTGAGCTTGTCGAAGGGCCGCACTTCTTCTGCGCCCCCGGAATAAAGAGAAGGACGATCCTTCGACAAGCTCAGGATGAGCGGACGGATGCCAAGGCCGTTAAGCGGGCCACCGCCCACTGCGCCGCTTCCGCCACCACCGGATCGGGATCGCCCAGCAGCGGCGTCACCTGCGCCAGCAACTCCCCCTCGCCGCTGTTGCCCGCCGCGATCAGGCAGTTGCGCACGAAGCGGTTGCGCCCGATCCGCTTGATCGGCGACTTGCTGAACAGCGCGCGAAAGCCCGCATCGTCGAGCGTCAGCAGATCCGCGAGGCGCGGCCGGACCAGCTCGGCGCGCGGCAGGAAGGCGCGGTTGGCTGCGGCGCTTTCCGCAAACTTGTTCCACGGGCACACCGCCAGGCACTCGTCGCAGCCATAGATGCGGTTGCCGATGGCCTCGCGAAATTCCTCCGGGATCGGTCCGTCGTGTTCGATCGTGAGGTACGAGATGCAGCGGCGCGCATCGATCCGGTAGGCATGCGGAAAAGCGTCGGTCGGGCAGGCATCCTGGCAGGCGCGGCACGATCCGCAGCGGTCCTCGTGCGGGCCGTCGGGCACGAAGGGCAGCGTGGTGTAGACCGCGCCGAGGAACAGCCAGCTGCCATGCTCCATGGACACGAGGTTGGTGTGCTTGCCCTGCCAGCCCACGCCTGCACGCTGCGCCAGCGGCTTTTCCATCACCGGCGCGGTGTCGACGAACAGCTTGAGCCGCGCATCGCCCAGCCCGCGCGCCTCGGCCTCCGCGGCCAGCCAGCGGGCCAGCGCCTTGAGCGCCTTCTTGAGCACGACGTGATAATCCTGCCCCTGCGCATAGGCCGAAATCCGCGCCCGGTCGCCCGGCCCCGCCTCCAGCGGGTCGTGAGCCGGGGCATAGCTGGCACCCAGCGCGATGACGCTGCGCGCCTCGGGCCACATGCCCTGGGGCCCTGCGCGCACCGACGGATCGCGTTCCATCCACTCCATCGAACCGTGATACCCGGCCTCGAGCCACGCGCCCAGCCGCTCGGCCATCACCGGATCGTCCTGCGCACCGGCGAAGCCCACGCTGGCAAAGCCCAGTTCGCGGGCCTTTTCGACGAGGTCGGTTTGCAGTTGGTCGATTGTCGCCGCAGTCGGCATGGACGGGGTTGCTCCTTCGTGCGCACCACGGCACGGTCGATCCGATGGACGACCCGGTAGACCAAGCACAGGGGCGCGACAAACCCGTGGCGACACACGATTATGCGATCGAGGCACGCGGCCTCGTCAAACGGTTCGGAAACACGCTGGCCGTGAATGGCGTGGACATCACCGTGCCGCGCGGCGCGATCTACGGCATCCTCGGCCCCAACGGCGCGGGCAAGACCACCACGCTGCGCATGATCCTGGGCATCATCGACCCGGACGAAGGCGTGCGCCGCATCTTCGGCGAGGATCGCCCGCAGCGCATCGCCCGGCGGATCGGCTACCTGCCCGAAGAACGCGGGCTCTATCCGGCAATGAAAGCGCCCGACGCCATCGCCTTCATGGGATCCCTGCGCGGCCTGCCGCAGGCCGAAGGCCGCAGGCGCGGGATCGAGATGATGGAGGAATACGGCCTCGGCCACGCGGTCGACAAGAAGATCAAGGAACTGAGCAAGGGCATGGCGCAGACCGTGCAGCTGCTCGGCACGCTGGTCCACCGGCCCGAACTGGTCATTCTGGACGAGCCGTTTTCGGGCCTCGACGCGATCAACCAGGGCAAGCTGGAAGGGCTGATCCGCCAGCTGGCGGAGGATGGCACCACGGTGATCTTCTCCACCCACGTGATCCACCATGCCGAGCGGCTGTGCAGCGATGTGGCGATCATCGCGGGCGGCAAGGTGCCCTATGCCGGATCGGTCGAGGTGGCGCGCGACCGCCTGCCGCCGCAGGTGCGGCTGGAGACCGAGAATGCGGACGGCCCGTGGCGCGCAGCCCTGCCCGCCAGCGCCGTCCGCGACGGCGCGGCGTGGGTGTTCGAAGTGCCCGACACGGGGATCGAGCCGCTCCTGCGCAGTCTGATCGAAGGCAATGCCGGCATCCGCTCGCTCTCGATCGAGCGTGCGGGGTTGCACGATGCCTTCGTCACGATCGCGGGTGAGGCTGCCGCCAAGGCGATGCAAACGCAAGCCACCGGGCAGGAGGAGCCAGCATGAACGATTCGTCCCGCCTGTCGCTGTGGCAGGCCGCCTACGTCATCGCGCGGCGCGATTTTTCCGCGATCGTGTTCAGCAAGGTCTTCCTGCTGTTCCTGATCGGCCCGCTGTTCTTCCTCGCGCTCTCGGCGGGCGGGGGTTACATCGGCGGAATGGCCGCGAGCGGGATTACCGATCCCGCGCTGGGCCTCGCGATGTCGCCGCAGGACAATGCCGCCGCGAAGCAGGCGAACGAGACGCTCGATCCGCTGGTCGGCATGCCCGATGTCGTCGTGATCGACGGGGAGGAAAGCGCGCAGCCGCAGGCGCTGCTCGACGATGAGGACCGGAACCTGTTCGCCGTGCTCACTGGCTCGCTCCAGGATCCGCTGCTCACCGGCCCGAAAGACGATGTCGAGCGCTGGGAAGGCGAAGTCGCCATGATGGTCGGCGCGGCGCGCGGCGAAGCGATCCCGCAGGCAAGCCTGCGGACCACCATCACCGACAATGGCATCATCAACCGCCAGACCGCGCAGGATGTGACCGCCCGCGCGGGCATCACAATGCTGTTCATGCTGACGATGTTCCTGGCCGGGATGATCCTGTCCAACCTTGTCGAGGAAAAGGGCAACAAGATCATCGAAATCCTCGCCGCGGCGATCCCGATGGATGCGGTGTTCGTGGGCAAGCTGTTCGCGATGCTCGGCGTCAGCCTCGTCGGGCTGACCGTGTGGGGAACGGCTGCGGGTGTGATCCTGTTTCTGGGGGCAAGCGCGCTGCCCGTCATCCCGCCACCGGCGCTCGGCTGGCCGCTGTTCTTCGCGCTGTTCGTGATCTATTTCTCGATGTCCTATCTGCTGATCGGATCGGTGTTCATCACGATCGGCTCGATGGCGCCCACGGTGCGCGACGTGCAGACCATTTCGCTGCCCGCGACGATCCTGAACCTCGTCGTCTTCTTCGTGTCGATGTTCGCGCTGTCGCGCCCCGGTTCGCCGTTCGAGGTGGCCGCCGCGATCTTCCCGCTTTCGAGCCCCTACATGATGCTCGCCCGTGCCGCCCAGGACGGGGTGATCTGGTGGCACGTCGCCGCCATCGCCTGGCAGATCCTGTGGGTCGCGATCTTCGTGAAGGTCGGCGCGGGCCTGTTCCGCAGCTGGGTGCTCAAATCGGGCAGCGCGGGGCGCGAAAAAGGCACCGGGCGCAAGGGGCTGCTGGGCATGCTTCGCCCCGGCACGAATCAGTCCTCTTAAGGAACCTATCTTGACTTGAGGGCAGCGTCGTTCAGGATGCCCCTCGTCACGGCGGACCCATGAAGGTGCGCCAGACGAGGAGAGCACTGCCATGGCAAGCGCCGCACAATCCGCCGAACCCACGCCCGTGCCCGAAGCCGCGCGCGCACACAGCTGGGCCCGCTCGCCCAGTGCGCACGAGGCGCTGGAAGCGCACTATGCCGCGAACCCGGGGTCCCGCCCGCAGCATTCCCACAAGTGGGATACCAGCCGCAGCGACATCTATTACGAAAACCGGTGGGAACCGATCTTCAAGGAGATGCGCAGCGAAGGCCCGCTGCATTACATCCCCGAAAGCCCCTACGGCCCGTTCTGGTCGGTGGTCGGCCACAAGGCGATCCAGCATACCGAGGCGCTGCCCGACATCTTCTCGTCGAGCTGGGAATATGGCGGCATCACCATCCTCGACGATCGCCAAGACGTGCCCGAGGAAGAGCGGATGCGGCTGCCGATGTTCATCGCGATGGACCGGCCCAAGCATACCGGCCAGCGCAAGACGGTCGCCCCCGCCTTCACTCCGGCGGAAATGAAACGGCTGGAGAGCGAGATCCGCCAGCGCACCGGCGAATGCCTCGACGCGCTGCCGCATGGCGAGACCTTCGACTGGGTGAACACGGTCTCGATCCCGCTGACCACCGGCATGCTCGCGATCCTGTTCGATTTCCCGTGGGATGACCGCGACCTTCTGACCTTCTGGTCCGACTGGTCGGGCGACACCGAACTCGCGACGGTCCGCGCGCTGGACGAACCCCGGCGCGCGATGCTGCGCGAGATGGCGTCCTATTTCCAGATTCTGTGGGCCGACCGTGCGCAGCGCGGCGAGGCACCCGATCTCGTCAGCCGGATGATCCACAGCCCGGCGATGAACCAAATGGACCCGATGGAGTTCATGGGCAATCTGGTGCTGCTGATCGTCGGCGGGAACGACACCACGCGCAACACGATGAGCGGGATCGTCCACGCGCTAGACCGCTTTCCCGACCAGCGCACATTGTTCGAAGAAGACGCTGGGCTGATCCCCAACGCGGTGCAGGAATGCATCCGCTACCAGACCCCGCTCAAGCACATGCGCCGCACCTGCACGCAGGATACCGAGCTGTTCGGGCAGCAGATCGCGCAGGGCGACAAGGTGATCCTGTGGTACAATTCGGCCAATCGCGACGAGAGCGTGTTCGATAATGCCGAAAAGCTCGACATCACGCGCGAAAACGCGCGCCGCCACCTCGCCTTCGGCTACGGCATCCACCGCTGCGTCGGCGCGCGGCTCGCCGAATTGCAGCTGCGGGTGCTGATGGAAGAAATGCACGCGCGCCGCTTGCGGGTGCATGTCGCGGGCGATGTGCAGCGGGTGCGCGCGAACTTCGTCGAAGGCTTCCGCAAGCTCGAGGTCGAGGTGGGCCGCTTCTAGCCTCCCGCTCGCTCCCATACGGAGGCGCGGTGCATCCATCGGGCGGTTTCAAGCGTATATTCAGCGAAGGCAGGTCATGCTGTCGCACGAATAACAGAGGATCGCCCATGAGTACCCCGACCACCAATCGCCGCTCCGCGCTCGCCCTGATGGGTGGCGGCGCCGCCAGCCTCGCGCTGATGTCCTGCGGGCGCTCGGTCGAAGCGAAGAATTTTCCGATCGACCGCAGCGAGGCCGAGTGGCGCAAGAAGCTGACCCCGGCGGAGTTCCGCATCCTGCGCGAAGCGGGCACCGAACGCGCCTTCAGCTCGCCGTTGCACGACAACAAGCGGGCGGGCACCTATGCCTGCGCGGGCTGCGCGAACCCCATCTATTCCTCGAAGCACAAATACGACAGCGGCACCGGCTGGCCCGCCTTCTGGCAACCGCTCAAGTCGAGCGCGGTCGGCACCTCCACCGATTACAAGATCGGCGTGCCCCGCACCGAAGTCCACTGCGCGCGCTGCGGCGGCCATCTGGGTCACATCTTCAACGATGGCCCCAAGCCCACAGGCAAGCGCCATTGCATCAATGGCGTCGCGATGGATTTCAAGCCGGCCTAATCGCGAACGCGCCAGACCCGGAAGGTGTCGGGCGCGTCGATATCGACCCGCTCGAGCCATTCGGGCGCATCGTCCGCCATCAGGCGCGCGGCCAGGCTGCTCTCGCCGCCCATCCGGGCATAGAGGCGCGGCTCGGAAAGATCGGTGCAGACCACCACCAGCTTCGCGTCGTATTTCGCGACGAGCCCGCGTGCCTCGTCTGCGGGTGCGCTGAACGCCTCTATGACGTCTTTCATCGCCGCTTGTGCACGGTGGTGCCCCGTTGCAACCACCGAATGCGGCGTTGCGGCGAGCAGCGAGGGCCCGATGTCGAGCGGGGCGAAAACCGTGCCTGCCGGGAAAGCGCGCAGCCGCTTGGCATTGTCCTGCAACTCGCACGACGACAGGGATACGGCGACGCCGCCACCCGAGTTCTCGTTCGCCAGCAGGCGCTCGGCCGCCGCATAGGTCGCCAGCGGCAGCAGGACGGGCACGGTCGCGAGGGCGATGGCGACTTTTGCGACGGGGCTGGTCGCCTCGCGCAGCCAGCGCAGCGCCTGGGTCAGCAGGTATCCGAAGGGGATCGTCGCGATGACCGCAGCCAGCGCGAGCGAGCGGAAGACGAACAGGCCGAGCAGGATCGTTCCGCCCAGCAGGATCGAGTAGTCGATCCACAGCCACCGGCGATCTTCGACCGCACGCACGGCGAGCGTCACGGCGACGCCCAGCGCGAGGATGAACTGCACCATGACCGGATAGAGGTCCGCCTTCTGCTCCCAGAGCGGGCGGCCTTCGGGCACGTTGAGATACCAGGCATCGTGCACCAGCGGGTCGAGCGACCCGAAAGGCGTGCCGAGGCAGGTGGGAGAGGCCCAGCCGAACAGCGCCAGCCCCGCGAGGCCGGAAGCGGCGAGCCCGCCCACGATCACCATCGGCGAAAGCCTGCTTGGCGCCGCCAGCGCGGTGACACCGATCGCGATGACGCCGAACAGCCCGCAATGCGCCAGCGTGATCGCATCGCAATATTGCGTCAGGTCGCCGAAGCCTCGGGTGAGCGCGAAAAGCAGCGACAAGCTTAGCGCGAGCGACTGCATGAAGCCGACCAGCCCGATGCGATTGGCGGGATTGCGCAGCCAGCGCAGGCCGAGCACGCCTGCGAACAGCGCCGCGACCGGGAGAATCTCGATCGAGATCGACAGGCCGATCGCCATGGCGAACCCGGCGATCGCGCCGCCGCGCCACCTGCGCTCAAGATGGATCGCCCACAGCGCGGCGGCCACGCTTGCGATCTGCCAGCCGTGATGGTCGATCCGCAGGGGCTGCAACTGGTGGGTCAGCAAGGGCAGGAAACCGACGACGAGGCAGGTCCAGCCGGCGGTCTCGATATCGAACAGGCGCGCCGACAGGCGACCGACGAAGATCAAAACGACCAGAAGCGTCAGCAGGGGAATCGCGATCAGCGCGATCATCTCGGCCAGCGGCGCGCCCACAATTGGCGTTAGCGAGCCGATCACGATCATCAGCGGCAGGTCGACCAGCCGCGACCAGTGCATCGGCACGCCGCCCGATCCGTCGGGCAGGGGGGCAAGGCGGTACTGGGTCGTATCGAACCAGCCCTGCCCGCCCAGCAGGTCGCGCACCTGTACAAGGCGCATGATATCGTCGGGATCGGCGAGCCTTCCGGCGGCAATCGCCTGCCATCCGCTGGCGATCAGCAAAAGCGAGAGGACCACCCACGCGATCCACACCTTGCGCATGACCGCAGAGCCGCCCGGGCTGGAGCTATCCTCCATCTCTCAGGGCGTGTGCTGGAATACGACGCGGTTACGCAGCCACCAGGTGAGCGCGAAGCTCATCGCGATGGCCACCAGCTTGCCCGCACGCGGGTCCATGCTGGTCGCTTGCGCAGCGGCGACGATGCCCGTCGTCAGCGCCAGCCCCGCGAGGGCGGAGATGACGAAGAGCGCCTTCTGCCGCGTGCGGGCTAGACCCTTTGCAGCAACCCGGCCGGTAAAGACCGCGCGGCTCGACAGCACCCAATGCGCGAGGATGCCTGCGCAATAGCCGATCGCCGAGGCCGGCGTCGCGGCCAATCCGATGCTCATCAGGCCCAGGAAGCAACCAATGTCGACCGCGAGCGCACCGACGCTCGCGATCAGGTAGCGCAGGATCACCAGATCCGTCAGTCGTTGCATCGCGGCCTGCATCGATCGTCCCCCGTCCGGTGGTTGCGTGTCAGGCGGCGCGGCGCTTTTCGTCGCCGTCCGCATCGTCCTCGACGATCCGGGTCGGGACGTCGCGCATGGAATTCAGCGCAGCGGCCTGATCCTCGCTCACTTCGCGGGCCGGCTCCCTCGTCGGCAGCGCCTTCTCGGCACCCTCGTCGCCCGCCTCGTGATATTCGGCATCCTCGTTCACGCACCAGATGTCGTACACCCGCGATCCGGCGATGATGTTCTCGACCGTCAGCATCGCGGTCATCATCGCATGATCCTGGTTGTTGTAGCGGTGCATGCCGTTGCGGCCCACGAGGTGGAGCGTGGGATACCGCTCCTCCAGCTCCGCACGCATCGCCGCGACATTGGCGGCATAATCCTCGTCGTAGACGGGATAGGCCTTTTCCTGGCGGACGACCGTGCCACCCTTGACCTTCGCGGGGTCGAGCAGGCCGAGCAGGCGCATCTCCTCGGTCGCCAGCGCGACGAGATCGTCGTCCTCCATCGACCACAGCCCGTCGCCTTCGAAGCAGAAATATTCGAGGCCGACGCAGGCCATATCCTCGTCCGGGATCATCTCGGGCGACCAGCTGCGGAAGTTCTGCACGCGGCCGACCTTCACCTTGCTGTCGTGGATGTAGATCCAGTTGTCGGGGAACAGGTCTTCGCCTTCCACCATCAGCGCGACGGTCAGGAAGTCGCGATATTTCAGCTCGTTCGCCTGGAAGGTCGATTGCGGCAGCGGATGCATCCGCCGCGCAAGCTGGCGCATCGGGGCGGAGCTGATCGCATGCTTCGCTTCGATCGTGATCATGCCGGACGCGCCCTTGGCGCTCATCCGCCAGCCGCCACGCCCATCGCTGGCCAGCTGGTCGAGCGCGTGGCCCATGATGACCTGGCCCTTGCCGCTCGCCACGATCTTGTCGCGCGCGGCTTCCCACATCATGCCGGGGCCCTGGCGCGGATAGCGGAAACTCTCCAGCAGGGTCTTGGCCTGCATCCCGTCATTGGGTTTCTTGTTGAGGCCGAGACTGCGCTTCAGCCCGTCGACCACCGCGCCCATCAGGCTGAGCCCCTTGATCCGCTGGGCCGCCCAGTCGGCACTCATTTCGTTGCAGGGCATGCCCCACACCTTCTCGGTATAGGTCTTGAAGAAGATCGAATAGAGCTTCTTGCCGAACTGGTTGGTGGTCCAGTCCTCGAAGCTCTTGACGTTGCGATTGGGGAAGGCGCGCGCCCACAGGTAGCTCGCCATGCAGACGGTGGAGCGCCACAGGCCCAGATTGCGCAGCGCCTCGAACGCGCGCAGCGGGTAGGAGTAGAACTTGCCCTCGTAATAGATGCGGCTCATCCGCGGGCGCTCGATGAAATCGTCGGGCAGGATCTCGTTCCACAGGTCGACGACCTGCTGGCTTTTGGAAAAGAAGCGGTGGCCGCCGATGTCGAAGCGGTAGCCTTCGTGCTCGACCGTGCGGCTGATGCCGCCGACGTAGGTCTCGTCCTTCTCGATGATCGCGACGGTCTTGCCCGCCTTGGTCAGCAGATAGCCTGCGGTGAGCCCCGCCGGGCCGGCCCCGATGATGGCCACATCGACATTGAGTGCTTGGCTTTGTGCTTCGCTCATTTCGAGCCCCCGGTTACTGATCGCTTGACCGGGGAGTGAAGGAAAATGGTTAGGGAGAGGTAAACGGTGCGGGAAATCGGCGGGCTGCCGGGCCGAATGGTGCGGGTGGCGGGACTCGAACCCGCACGTCCAGAGGACAGGGGATTTTAAGTCCCCGGCGTCTACCATTCCGCCACACCCGCCCTGCGGAGGCATCGGCGCGCCCGCAAGCATGCTGCGGATAGCGGGCGGGTCGCGATTTGGCGAGACTCGGGGTTCGGGCCGCGAAGGCCCGACCGTAAATGCGCTTACTCGTCGTTGAGCGCGTTGCGCATTTCCTTGCCCGGTTTGAAGTAGGGTACGCGCTTGGCGGGGACGTCCACCGCCTCGCC
>Ga0114910_1000734_pt1 | contig 16447 bp, 16 predicted proteins | sample MalvireepMed_908_FD_83500 | JGI IMG/M metagenome (GOLD analysis project Ga0114910, IMG submission 83500) | Marine viral communities from the Global Malaspina Expedition - Malaspina viral metaG DeepMed_908 | ecosystem: Environmental > Aquatic > Marine > Oceanic | place: Mediterranean Sea...
GCTTGCTGGGCGGCACGAGCATCTGCATCGCGCCAACCTCGTCGACCACGTCGATCGCCTTGTCGGGCAGCTTGCGGTCGTTGATGTAGCGCGCGCTCAGCTCCACCGCCGTCTTCAGCGCATCGGCGGTGTAGGTCACCTGGTGGTGATCCTCGAACGCGGATTTGAGGCCCTTGAGGATCTTGACCGTATCCTCGATCGTGGGCTCGTTCACGTCGATCTTCTGGAACCGGCGCAGCAGCGCGCGGTCCTTTTCGAAGTGGTTGCGGAATTCCTTGTAGGTGGTCGATCCGATGCAGCGGATCGCGCCGCTGGACAGCGCTGGCTTGAGCAGGTTCGAGGCATCCATCGCCCCGCCGCTGGTCGCACCGGCACCGATCACGGTGTGGATTTCGTCGATGAACAGAATCGCGTGCGGCATCTTCTCGAGCTCGGAGACGACCTGCTTCAGCCGTTCCTCGAAATCGCCGCGATAGCGTGTGCCAGCCAGCAGTGCGCCCATGTCGAGCGAATAGATCACCGCTTCTTCGAGCACTTCGGGCACGTCGCCTTCGACGATCTTGCGCGCGAGGCCTTCGGCGATCGCGGTCTTCCCGACGCCGGGGTCACCGACATAGAGCGGGTTGTTCTTCGACCGGCGGCACAGGATCTGCACCGTGCGGTCGACCTCCGGCCCGCGACCGATCAGCGGATCGATCTTGCCGTTTTCGGCCTTCGCGTTGAGGTCGACCGTGAACTGGTCGAGCGCGGTTTCCTTCTTGTTCTTGGCGTCTTCCTTTTCCTCGACCGCATCGTCGTCTGCCCCGCGCGGGGATCGCGGCTCCATCGCCTGGCCGCCCTTGCCGATGCCGTGGCTGATGAAGCTGACCGCATCCAGCCGGCTCATGTCCTGCTGCTGGAGGAAATAGACCGCGTAGGAATCGCGTTCGGAAAACAGCGCGACCAGCACGTTGGCACCGGTCACGGTATCCTTGCCGGAAGACTGCACGTGCAGGATCGCGCGCTGGACCACGCGCTGGAAACCGGCGGTCGGCTGCGGCTCGCCCGCTTCGTCGGCTTTCAGCGACTGGTATTCCTGATCGAGATAGGTGCGCACAACGTCGGCCAGTTCGGCCATGTCGACCCCGCACGCGCCCATCACTTCGGCCGCATCCTCGTCGGCGATCAGCGCGAGCAGCAGATGCTCGAGCGTCGCATATTCGTGGCGCCGCTCGCGCGCGCCATCGAGCGCGGCGTGGAGGGTCTTTTCGAGGTTCTGGGCGAAGCTAGGCATAGGTTTCCCGGTCGGTTTGGCAGCGCAGGCACGCGCTGCGGATAGTCACCGAAAGATTGCGCAATGGGGTTAGCGCACAGTGAACAAGGGGGTGAGCGTCGTGCAAACGATATTGGGTGGCACCCCGCACCTGTGAAGGGCGGGGGCAGATCACGCGCCGCTTTTCCTGGAAAACAGCGCCTCTGCCGCGTCGCGTTGCTGCGCATAGCGGTTCCGGTGCTGTTCGACGCGCGCGATTTCGACCTGCAGCGTGCGAATCCGCTCGTCCAGTTCGAACTGCGACAGGCGCGAAAGATCCTCGGCGGCCAGCATGCTGGCGGCATCGCTGCGGAGCCGGGGGCCCTCTGGCTCTTCCATCAGGTGCGCTCTTCCATACCCGCCAGTCTCCTCCCGGGATCGCTTGCTGTCAATCCACCGCGCGGCTAGTGGCGGGCCGGATCAGAGGCGATGGGGGAAGTACCAATGGCAGCCGTTCCCGACACGATGCGCGCGATACAATTCGCGCAGCCAGGCGGACCCGACGTGCTGACGCTGGAAGAAGGCGTCGCCGTGCCGCAGCCGGGCGCGGGCGAGGTGCTGCTCAAGATCGCCTATGCCGGGGTCAACCGGCCCGACTGCATCCAGCGCCAGGGCCTCTATCCGCCGCCGCCGGGCGCTTCGCCGATCCTCGGGCTGGAGGCTGCGGGAGAGATCGTCGCGGTGGGCGAGGGTGTGGATGCCGCGTGGATCGGGCGGCAGGTCTGCGCGCTGACGCCGGGCGGAGCCTATGCCGAATATTGCCGCGTCGCCGCAGGCCACGTGCTGCCCGTGCCCGATGCGCTGACCCTGGCGGAGGCCGCGGCGCTGCCCGAGACCATGTTCACCGTCTGGCACAACGTCTTCCAGCGCGGCATGGCGCGCGATGGCGAGACGCTGCTGGTCCACGGCGGCACGAGCGGGATCGGCACGATGGCGATCATGCTGGCCGGCGCGTTCGGCCTGACCACCATCGTGACCGCGGGCAGCGAGGAAAAGTGCGATGCCGCGCGCCGCGTGGGTGCGGATCATGCGATCGATTACAAGACCACCGATTTCGTCGAAGCGGTGAGCCTGATTACCGGCGGCGACGGGGTCGACCTGGTGCTCGACATGGTCTCGGGCGATTATGTCGCGCGCAATCTCCAGTGTCTGAAGCCCGGCGGGCGGCACGTCACCATCGCGGTGCTCGGCGGGGCGAAGGCTCAGGTGAACATGGCGCAGGTGATGCAAAAACGCCTGACGCTGACCGGATCGACGCTGCGCCCGCGCTCCGACGCGTTCAAGACCGCGCTGCGCGACGAGATTGCGCAAGAGGCCTGGCCGCTGGTCGAAGAGGGGGCGATCCGCCCGGTGATGGACGAGATCTTCGCACTGGGCGATGCATCGCTGGCGCATCGCCGCATGGAAGACGGCGATCACATCGGCAAGATCGTGCTGGCCATCGACGAAGAGCTTTAGAGTAAAGCGCCACCCCCACGCGCACATGACTGTGGAGATTCACGGTTCTGTCATGCGTCTGTGAGTCGCATGTAACAATACGCGCCTAAGTGTCGCCGAATATATCCGACGCAGGATATCACCCTGGACGAACACGAGGCTGCCCGACGCCATGCTCGACCCGACTACGCCGCACCGCCTGCCCCGGGAATTTTCCGACCTGGCCGGCAATTTCGACAATGTCTCCGCCTTCCCGCCCGTGGAGCCTTCGGTTCCCGAGCCCGAGGATGGCAAACGCCGCCGCTATCGCACGATCTGGATCAGCGACGTGCATCTGGGCACGAAGGGCTGCAATGCCGAACTGCTGATCGATTTCCTCGACAGCACCGACAGCGAGACGATGTACCTGGTCGGCGACATCATCGACGGCTGGCGGCTGAAGAAGAAGTTCTACTGGCCCGCCGCGCATAACGACATCGTGTGGCGCATCCTTAAGCGTGCCAAGCGCGGCACGCGGATCGTCTACATCCCCGGCAACCACGACGAGGTCGTGCGCCCGTTTTGCGGGATGAACTTCGGCGATGTGGAAATCCGCCGCGCCGCCTTCCACGATACTGCCGACGGCCGCCGCCTGATGGTGTTGCATGGCGACGAATTCGATACGATCATGCTCACCCACAGGTGGCTCGCATTCGTCGGCGACACCGCCTATCACCTGATGATGTCGCTCAACGGGTGGGTCAACAAGGCCCGCAAGGCGATGGGGATGCCCTACTGGTCGCTTTCGAAAGCGGCGAAGCACAAGGTGAAGAATGCCGTCGAGTTCATCTCGAAATACGAGGAAATCGTCGCCCGCGCTGCCGGAGAGCGCGGCGTCGACGGCGTGGTGTGCGGCCATATCCACACCGCCGAACATCGCATGTTCCCCCATAACGGGCGCGAGATCGAATACTGGAACGACGGCGACTGGGTCGAAGGGTGCAATGCGCTGGTCGAACATTTCGACGGGCGGATGGAGATCCTCCACTGGCCCGACGAGATCGCCAAACGCACAGGCCACGACGCTTCGGCCGATTCAGGCGAAAGCAAAGCGCGCGCGGTCGCCTGATGCTGCTGCAGGAACTGGGCGGCGTGGCTGATCTGGTTGGAGCCCCGCCCAAGTCGATCGCGATCGTCAGCGATGCCTGGCATCCGCAGATGAACGGCGTGGTCCGCACGCTGACCACCACCTGCGAATTGCTGCGCGCGAGCGGGCACAAGGTCGACGTCATCACGCCCGACCAGTATCCTTCGGTTCCCTGCCCGACCTACCCGGAAATCCGCCTGGCGCTGACGCTGCCCGGTGCGGTCGGGCGGCGGCTCGCCTCGCTCCAGCCCGATGCGGTGCATATCGCCACCGAAGGCCCGCTGGGCCTTGCTGCACGGCGTTATTGCATGAGCAAGGCGGTGCCCTTCACCACCGCCTATCACACGCAGTTTCCCGACTATGTGTCGCGCCGTACCTATCTGCCGCCCGAGGCGTTCTGGCCCTATATCCGCTGGTTCCACCGCCCCGCGCAGCGCGTGATGGTCGCGACCGAGAGCATCCGCGAGGAACTGCGTGCGCAGGGCCTCACCCGGTTGCATCACTGGGGCCGCGGCGTCGATCTGCAGGCCTTCCGCCCCGATGTCGGCCCCTGTGCCGACTACGAAGGCCTGACAGGGCCGATCCAGCTTTATGTCGGGCGCGTCGCGGTCGAGAAGAATATCGAGGCGTTCCTCAAAACCGGCCATCCCGGCACCAAGGTGGTGGTGGGCGACGGGCCTGCGCTGTCGGACCTCAAGGCGCGCTACCCGCAGGCCGTGTTCCTCGGCAAACGCTCGGGCGACGATCTCGCGCGGTGCTACGCCAATGCCGACGTCTTCGTCTTCCCGAGCAAGACCGACACGTTCGGGCTGGTGATGATCGAGGCGCTGGCCTGCGGTACGCCGGTGGCGGCCTTCCCGGTGCCCGGCCCGCGCGACATCCTGACGGACGAGGCGGGGGCGATGAGTGAAAATCTGGACGAGGCGATCGCCACCGCGCTGACCCTCGACCGGCAGGCCTGCGCTGCGTTCGGGCGGCAGTTCAGCTGGGAGGCGGCGACCGTGCAGTTCCTCGCCGGGCTCGAGGAATTCGACGGTGAGAGCCTGACGCCCTGAGCGGACGCGCCTGCGCGGCGCGCGCGCGATCATGCTTGCCCAAGTGCGGCGGCATCCTTACACTAAGGCATACGTGGCCGCTCCTGCATGGGGCGGCCCTTTCATTTTCAGGCCCTCGCCACGTCGCGGGGGCCCACACTTTCAGGAATACCGACCATGGCCGACCAACCGACCCCGCTGATGCCCCACGCGACCGCCACCTGGCTGATCGACAATACCGGGCTCAGCTTCGAGCAGATCGCCGAATTCTGCGGCCTCCACATCCTCGAAGTGCAGGCGATGGCGGACGATCTGGCAGGCAGCAAATATACCGGGCGCGACCCGGTCTATGCCGGCGAGCTGACCCAGGCCGAGATCGAGCGCGGGCAGGAAGACAGCGGCTACAGCCTCAAGATGCAGAAGGCCCCCGCCGAAGTCACCCGCACCAAGGGCCCGCGCTATACCCCCGTGTCGAAGCGGCAGGACAAGCCCGACGGGATCGCGTGGATCCTGCGCAACCACCCCGAGGTTTCCGACGCGCAGATCGGCAAGCTGATCGGCACCACGCGCAACACCATCGGCGCGGTGCGCGAGCGCAGCCACTGGAACATCCAGAACATCCAGCCGAAGGACCCGGTGACGCTGGGCCTGTGCTCGCAGCGTGAGCTCGACGCGGTGGTCAAGGCCGCGGCGAAGAAGGCCGGCCTCGAAAATGCGGTCGCCGATCCGCAGGTCGAAGCGAGCGACAAGGCGCGCCTGATCGAGGAACTGCGCCGCGAACGCGACCAGAACGAGAAGGCCGCCGCCGAAGCCGCGCAGGAAGCCGAAGCTGCCGCCTGGCTCGAAGCCAAGCGCGCGAGCGAGGAAGAACAGCTTGCGGGCGCCGCGCTCGACACCGGCTTCGCCAGCGATGCCGAGAGCGAGGAGCCGGCACCGGTCGAAACGGACCTTGAGACCGAAGAACAGGCCGAAGCCGAGTCTGCTACCGAGCCTGCGCCCGCCCCCGGCCCCGATCCCGAGAGCGAAACCGAAGCGGGCGATCCGGACGAACAGGCCTAAGAAAAACCCGGCTTATCAAGCAAAGACTTGCGGGCGGCGGCTAGGCGCTGCATCTGGGCTTACATGGATGTAAGCAAGCTGCCGTATCACCATCCCCGCCCGTGGGATTTCGCCATCGAGACGACCACCATGCCCGCCCTGTTCGGGCGGGCGGTCGACGCCCATCCCGGCCGTACGCTGGTCGAATTCATGGGCCGAAAGCTCAGCTATCAGGCGATGCACGCGGAGGCGCGGCGCTTCGCGGCGGGGCTGCAGGAGGCCGGGATCGGGCGCGGCGACAGGGTCGGGCTGTTCCTGCCCAACGTGCCGATCTACCTGTCCGCCTATTACGGGGCGATGATGGCGGGCGCGACCGTGGTCAATTTCTCGCCGCTCTATTCGGTCGACGAGCTGGCGCATCAGGTCGAGGATTCGGGCACCCGCCTGCTGGTGACGGTCGACGTCGCGCAGCTCTACGATACCGCCGCGCAGGTTCTCGAAAAATCCTCGCTCCAGACGCTGGTCGTCGGCGCGCTGGCGGACATGTTGCCCACGCTCAAGAGCATCGGTCTCAAGCTGTTCAAGGCCAAGGCGGTGGCAAAGCCCGCGTTCGGCGAGGCGATCCTGCGCTGGCAGGACCTGCTGCCCCGCACCGAGCCCAAGCGGCTGGACATTGCGCCGGATGAGATCGCGCTGCTGCAATATACCGGGGGTACCACCGGCCGCCCCAAGGGCGCGATGCTCAGCCATGCGAACCTTGCCGCCAATGCGCAGCAGGTGAATGCGATCGATCCGTTCGACCGCGCCGATCCGGACGTCGTGATGGGCGCGCTGCCGCTGTTCCACGTGTTCGCGAATACCTGCGTGCTCAATCGCAGCATCGTGCGCGGGGCGACCATCGCGATGGTCCCGCGCTTCGATGCGGGCGATGTGCTGGCGACGATGAAGCGCGCCAAGGTCACCGGCTTTCCCGGCGTGCCGACGATGTTTCAGGCCCTGCTCGACCATCCCAAGGCCGCCGCGCAGGATTTCTCGAACCTCAGGATCTGCATCTCGGGCGGCGCGCCGCTCGCCGATCCGCTGCGCGACAAGTGGGAGAAGGTATCGGGCGTCCGCCTGGTCGAAGGCTACGGCCTGACCGAGAGTTCGGGCGTGGTCTCGACCAATCCGTACGTGGCGCAGCGCAAGAACGGTACGATCGGGCAGGTCCTGCCGCAAACGCGCCTGCTGCTGCTCGACAAGGAAGACGCAACCAAGCTTGCCCCCGAAGGCGAGCCGGGCGAACTGGCGATCCACGGCCCGCAGATCATGCAGGGCTACTGGAACCTGCCCGAAGCCGATGCCGAGGTCTTCATCGAGCATCAGGGCTGCAAGTGGCTGCGCACGGGCGATGTGGCGATCATCACCGACGACGGATTTGTGGAGATCGTCGACCGCATCAAGGACATGATCGCGGTGGGCGGATTCAAGGTCTTCCCGAGCCAGGTGGAAGACGTGCTGCAGGGCCATCCCGCGATTCGCGACGTGCTCGTGATCGGGGTGCCCGACGACTATCGGGGCGAAGTGCCACGCGCCTATGCGAGCCTGCAGCCCGACGCGCGCGAACCCTCGGCCGAGGCGCTGCGCGACTGGCTGAACGCCCGCGTGGGCAAGCACGAGCGGGTCGACGAGGTGGTGATCCGCAAGGAACTGCCGGTGACGATGGTCGGCAAGCTCGATCGCAAGGCGCTGCGGCAGGAAGTGCTCGGCTGACGGGCGCATAGAAAAAGGCGCGCCGCATCGCTGCAGCGCGCCTTTCCATCTCCCGCCAGAGAATCAGTAGTAGTTGGAGCTGGTGCTCTTCTCGCCTTCGGCGGCACCGTCGTTGTCCGGCGCGAAGGGCGAGATGCCCAGATCGGCCGTGGTCGAACCCGAGGAAGAGGGCGAACCCATGCCCGATCCCTGCGGTGCCCCCTGCGACGGCGACGCGCTGCTCGAAGGCGCCGGGTTGCCGGCTTCGCGCGGGGCGAAGCGGCCCTGCACGGACGCGCCCTGCTCCACGGTCAGCGCTTCGTAGTGGACATCGCCATTGATCGTCGCGCTGCGCAGGATGACCAGCTCTTTCGCGTGGATCGACCCGTCGACGCGGCCCGCGAGGCGCGCGCTGTCGGCCTTCACCTCGCCCGTGATCTGGCTGCCGTCGCCCTGGACGAGCGAGGCGCAGTCGATATCGCCTTCCACCGTCCCGTCGATATGCAGTTCGGTCGAGGCGGAGATGTTGCCGGTGATGGTGACGTCCGCACCCAGCACCGAGAAGCTGCCCGAGGAAGAGCTGTTCTTAGACACCGGCGCCGCCTTCGGCGTTACCGGCCGTGCTGGTGCGCTGGGGGCCGGGGTTTCGGCGGGCTTTTTTGAGAACATCGGGGGCTAACTCCAAGAATGTGCGCGGATTGACTGCTTTGCCGTTCACTCGAACCTCGAAATGCAGGTGCGGGCCGGTCGATCGACCCGTGCTGCCAATAGCGCCGATGACCACGCCTGCTTCAACCCGGTCGCCCACCTGCGCTTCAAAACGCGACATATGGGCGTAACGGGTTAACAGCCCCTGCCCGTGGCTGATTTCGACCACGTTACCATATCCGCCCTTGCGACCCACGAACGTCACGGTTCCGCGCGCAGTGGCGTAGATCGGTGCGCCCATCGCGCCGGGGAAGTCGAGCCCGCGGTGCATCGCGGCGCGCCCGGTGAAGGGATCGCGGCGATAGCCGTAGGACGAATTGGCCGCCGCCACGTCGGTCGGCCGGATCTGCGGCACCCCGTCGAGCGTGGCTTCGAGCGTCGCCATGCGCGACAGGCTGAGGCCGAGGCGTTCGAAACGCGGATCGATCTCTTCGTCTTCGCCGAACAGTGCCTCGAACGGGCCGCCGCGCGCGTCGCGTTCCGCATTGGCGAGCATGCCCTGCGGGTCGAGCCCCAGTTCGCGCAGCGCCCACATCGCCTGGCGCGAACGCTGGTCGGCATAGCGGGTCAGGCCTTCGACGAAGGCCAGCTGGCGGGCTTCGATCCGCGCGAGTTCGGCGGCCTCGGGCACGGCGGCGGAAACCTTCTCGACCAGTTCATCGGTCTCGCTCGATCCGTCGTCGATCGCGGCCGGCTGCACGCCGCCCTGCTGCACCGCATCGGCGGGCATGACCTTCATCATTTCCTCGATGAAGTCCTGCCGCTTGTTCAGGTCGAGCACGACCTCGTCCATATTCTCGCGATAGGCCTGCAACCGCTCTTCGGAGGTCGCCACGGTCGTCTCGCGCTCCATCAGCGAGGCGCGTTCGAGGCTCGTCTGATATTGCAGCACGCTCATCACGCCCATGCTGCCCACGAATGCGACGGAAGCGGTCAGCGCCAGTGCGGCGGTGCGCTTCTGCAGCTTGGAACTGATCTTGATGAAACGAACCTGACCCTGCGAACGCATGAAGAATTCGCGTTCGGGAAACCATTGCTCCATGCGCTGCGACCACGTCACGCGCTGTTCCGTGCGATTATCCAAAAGCAACCCCTAACCGTTTGTTCCGGTCCCGCAGCACGGGCTAGCAAGGGGTGCCGGATCGGTCGAATCATGCGCCGAGTCGTTCGGATGAATCGAAGTCTGGCCGCGACGAACTGATAAAAAGTGGCGTATTAACTATGTTTTTTCAGGAACCAGTTACCCCGGCATGGGTTATGCGCCGCCCCGGCGATTCCCTGTTCACCTCCCGAGGCACCCCGCGACCGGGCCGGACGGGCCGCCTGCGCACCGGACCGCGCACCGGGCTTCTGGGCGGCAGCTTCAACCCCGCGCATGGCGGGCATCGGCGCATATCGCTCTTCGCGCTGGAGGCGCTGGGGCTGGACGAGGTGTGGTGGCTGGTATCGCCGGGCAATCCACTCAAGCCCAAAGAGGGCATGGCACCGTTGCACGCACGCTACGCCTCGGCGGTAAAAATGGCGCGCCGCGCACCGATCCGGGTGACCGCGATCGAGCGCGAACTGGGCACGCGCTACACCATAGACACCCTCGAAGCCCTGCAATCGCGCTATCCCAAGCGCGAATTCGTGTGGCTGATGGGGTCTGACAATCTCGTGACATTCCACAGGTGGAAGGCGTGGCGGCGAATCGCGCGGCGACTGCCGATTGCGGTGATCGCCAGACCGGGGTATGAGATGGCGACCGTCGCAAGCCCCGCGGCGGCCCTGCTGCGCCGCTTCCGCATGGATGCGGCCCGGTTCAGGAACACCACGTTCACCAACAGGGGCAAATGGAGCGCACCGACCCTGGTGACCCTGCGATTCGATCCCGACGACAGGTCGGCCACCGCGATCCGCGCTGGCGAGCCCGATTGGGCCCAAGACTATGTTGGGCGACACGCATCCGCTTCTCTTCGAGACCAGATAACCCATCGGCGTATCGAAGGCGCCGATCCGGAGCCGGGCAGAGCATGACTCGCAAATGCTCCCGGCCGTTCCCATCTCTCTGGAATGACAGGAGTATCGACCTCGCCCATGGCACAAGCGCAAACCGCCATCCGTCCCGCAGGAATCGCCGCATCCCGGAAGGGCGCGCGCGTGGCTGAAGACCGTTCCGACGCGCTGCACGCGCTGGTGATGCAGCATCTCGACGACGATCAGGCGCAGGACATCGTCAGCATCGATCTGGAAGGAAAGTCGAGCATGGCCGACCACATGGTGGTCGCGACCGGCCGATCGACCCGCCAGGTCGCCTCGATCGCGCAGAAGCTGGCCGAGACGCTCAAGGCGGAGGGCTACGGCCCGATCCGGCTCGAAGGCCTGCCTGCCGCCGACTGGGTCGTGCTCGATGCCGGCGACGTCGTCGTCCACCTGTTCCGCCCCGAAGTGCGCAGCTTCTACAATATCGAGCGCATGTGGTCCTTCGGCGACGACGGCAAGGTGGCCGCCGGCGGCAACGCGTAACATAGGTTTCGTTCGCTCGAGCCAGGGCTCGAGCATGGCCGAGGCGGCCGGAGCCGCCTGAACGAGACGCCAGCCGACGGACAAGAAATGCTCCTCCACATCCTTGCGCGCGGCAAGATCGGGCGCTCGCCCGAGGCAGAGCTGGTCGACCGCTACCTGACGCGCATTGCGTGGGATACGAAGCTGACCGAACTGCCCGAGACCGGCGGGCGCATCCCGCCCCCCAAGGAGCCGGTGCGCACCGTCGCTCTGGACGAGAAGGGGCGCGATCTGCCTTCGGAAAAACTGGCCGAAATCCTCGGCGAATGGCGCGACGGCGGTATCCGCGAGGCGCGCTTCCTGATCGGCGCGGCGGACGGGCATAGCGATGCCCAGCGCGACGACGCCGACCTGCTGCTCGCCTTCGGCAGCGCGACCTGGCCGCATTTGCTGGCGCGCGCGATGCTGGCCGAACAGCTCTATCGCGCGACGAGCATCCTTGCCGGGCATCCCTATCATCGGGCAGGATAGCGCCCGATGCTTCGCCGCCTTGCCTTGATCGCCGTGCCGCTCGGCCTGCTCGCCGCCCTCGCGCTGGCGCCGCAGGTGCGTGGGCAGGGGCAAGGTACGGGCGCGAACGCTTTCGAGAGCGCCGAGGATGTGCGCGCCGCGATCGCGCGGGCCGAGCAGGCCTCCGCCCGCGCGGCGGAGCGGGGCCGATCGCTCGAGGCTGCCGCCGCCCGGGCGCAGGAAGAGGCGGAAAAGATCGCGCAGCAATCCGCCGCGCTCGCCGCGCGCATTCAGGAAACCGAGGCCGAGATCGCGGTGGCGCAAGGCCGCCTGTCGCTGATCGCGCGCCAGCAACGCGCGCTCGATGCGCGGCTGGGCGAACGGCGCGAGCCGCTGATCCGCCTGACCGGCGCCCTGCAGAACTTCTCCCGCCGCCCGCTGATCCTGTCGGTCTTCCGCCCCGGTTCGGTGCGCGACAGCATGTATCTGCGCGCGGTGCTCGAGACAACGATCCCCGAAGTGCAGGGCCGCACGGCGGCGCTGCGCGCGGAGATCGACCGCAGCCGTGCGCTGCGCAGCCAAGCCGAAAGCGTGCTCGGCACGCTGGCCGAGGAAGAGGACCGGCTGGCGCTGCGCCGCCAGCAGCTCGCCGCGATCGAGACGCGCAAGCGCCTCGCCGCGCGGCGTCGCGGGGGCGAGGCCGACCGGCAGGAGGAACGCGCGCTGGCGCTGGCGGAGGAAGCGCGCGATCTCGACGGTCTGGTCGAGAGGATCGATGCCGCCGGGTCGCTGCGCGAAGAACTGGCCGCGCTGCCCGGCCCGCTGATCCGCCCCGCGCAGCCCTCTCAGGCGCGCGCACCCGGCACTTCGACGCCGCTCCCGTCCGCGAGCCCGGGCCGCGCCCGCTCGCCCGCCGGGCTGCGCCTGCCGGTCGACGGGCGCACGCTGCGCGGTTTCGGCTCGGTCGATCGCAACGGCTCGCGCTCCGAAGGGTTGACCGTCCGCGCCAGCGGCGGGGCACAGGTGGTCACGCCCGCACCGGGCCGGGTCGCCTTCGCAGGGCCGTTTCGTGGCTATGCGCGGATCGTGATCGTGGAGCATCCCGGTGGCTGGACCAGCCTCGTCACCGGGCTCGCCCGCACCGACGTGAGTGTGGGCGAGGAACTGACCGAGGGCGCGCCGATCGGCGTCGCCCCGCCCGATGGCGGCGCGATCGGTTTCGAATTGCGGCTGGGCGGCCGCCCGGCCAACCCGATCGACCATCTGGCGCGCTGAGGCCCGGCATTACCGATCCCGCCCAGCCTGGCACAGGCCCCCAGCAGCACCGCCCGGGTCTTTGTGCCATCTGGTGTTAACCTCTCGTGCGCGATAGACAGGCGCAGATCGTTCAAAAGGCTTACCCTATGAAACTGCCCGTCGTTGCCCGCTCGCTCGCCCTCGTATCCGCGCTCGCCATGGTTCCCATCGCGACCGCCGGGATGGCGCAGGTCGACAGCCGGGTGGCGCCCGAATTCGCGAAGCTGTTTGCGACCTATCAGCGGATCCAGGCGAGCTATGTCGATCCGGTCGACAACGAAAAGCTGATCCGCGGCGCGATCGACGGGATGCTCGCCAGTCTTGATCCGCATTCGGCCTATCTCGACGGCAGCGACCTGCAGCGACTCGAAACGATGATCGACGGCAATTATTCCGGCCTCGGCCTGTCGGTCGTGATGGAAGACGGCGCGGTCAAGGTCGTCAGCCCGTTCCGCGGCAGTCCGGCGGAAAAGGCGGGCATCAAGGCCGGCGACTTCATCACCCATCTCGACGGCAAGCTGATCTACGGCGGCGATCTGGACGAGGCGGTGGCGCAGATGCGCGGCGAGGCCGGCACCTCGATCAACCTCACGGTCTTCCGCCCCGGCAGCGACGAGCCGATCGAAACCCGCGTGACGCGCGGCGTGATCGAGCTGGAGCCGGTGACCTACACGCTGGCCGATGGCGGTGTGGGGATCATCACGGTCAACGAATTCTCGCGCGATGTCGGTGCGGACGTGTTCGCGGCGTGGAACGACATCCAGAAGGAAGCGAACGGGCGGATCAACGGCCTCGTGCTCGATCTGCGCTCGAACCCCGGCGGCGCGCTGGACGAAGCGGTCGCCCTGTCGGACCTGTTCCTCGATTCCGGGCGGATCGTCTCGCAGCGCGGCCGCGCGCAGGGCGAATCGCTGACCTATAATGCGGAGACGATCTATCGCGGCCAGATCGCCGCCGACGTCCCGATGATCGTGCTGATCGATGCGGGCTCGGCCTCCGCCAGCGAGATCGTGGCGGGCGCGCTGCAGGATCACCGCCGCGCGCTGATCATGGGCGAACGCAGCTTCGGCAAGGGCAGCGTCCAGTCGCTGGTGCCGATCGGCGGCAACGCCGCGCTCAAGCTGACCACCGCCCGCTATTTCACGCCCTCGGGCCACTCGGTGCAGGAAGGCGGGATCAAGCCCGATATCCGCGTGCCGCAGATTTCCGACCCCGATCTGGAGCGGCGGATGAAGTACCAGCTGCGCGAGAGCGACCTGCGCGGCCACCTCATCAACGAGGCGGACCTGAAGGACGACGACATGGAGCGCGATCTGAAGGCCGATCCGCGCTTCTCGCAGACGGCCGAGCAGCTCAAGGAGCAGGGGATCGAGGATTTCCAGCTCGACTACGCGATCAAGACGCTGCGCCGGACCACGGCGAGCACGGTCGCGCTGCGCAAGTAGAACGGGAAACGCACGGGGCATGCTCGACACGCAAACGCGGACCGCGCGCTGGATCGTCCTGGTCGTGCCCGCGCTGCTCCTGGGCGGCGCCTATGTCAGCCAGTACGGCTTCGGGCTCTATCCATGCGAAATGTGCTGGTGGCAGCGCTGGCCGCATTTCGCGGCGCTCGGCCTCGCCGCGCTCGCCTTCTTCGTGCCGCCGAAGCGGATGTGGATCGCGCTCGCCGCGCTCGCGATCATAACCTCCGGCCTGATCGGCGGCTTCCATGCAGGCGTCGAATACGACTGGTGGGAAGGGGTGACCGGCTGCGCCAGGACGACCACGGCAGGCGGTGGCAGTGCGCTCGACGCGATCATGAAAGCGCCGCTCATCCGGTGCGATGTGGCACCATGGACGCTGCTCGGCGTTTCCTTGGCAGGCTACAACTTCATCGTCTCGTGCGCCGCCGGTATCGCCGCGCTGGCGCTGCTGACGAAGAAAGGGAAGGCATGATGAAAGACCATATCGAACGGATGATCCGGGTCGACCAGGCGGGCGAATTCGGGGCGACGCGCATCTATGCCGGGCAGCTGGCGGTGATGGGCGACCGTGCACCGCACTCGGGCGAGATCGCCGCGATGGCGCGGCAGGAAGATGTCCACCACGATGCCTTCAACGCGCTGATCGCCGAACGCGGCGTGCGCCCGACCGCGCTCCATCCCTTCTGGTCCGCCGCAGGCTACGCGCTGGGCGCGGCGACCGCGCTGATCGGGCCCAAGGCCGCGATGGCCTGCACCGCCGCGGTCGAGACCGAGATCGACAAGCACTATTCGCAGCAGCTCGATGCGCTGAGGGATGCGGACGAGGAGCCCGAGCTGCAGACCATGATCGAGCAGTTCCGCGAGGAAGAGCGCGAGCATCACGATGCCGCGATCGCCGCCGGGGCGGAGGAAGCGACCGCCTATCCGCTGCTCTCCGCCGCGATCCGGCTCGGCTGCCGCGCCGCAATCCGTATCAGCGAACGCGTGTGATTCGCGGGAACCGCACGGCCCGCCTGCACGCTTCAGTCACAGTTCAGCCATTCGCGTCGCTTATGGCGCGACATACCAAGACAGTTTTTGCTGCCCAGCCGCAGAGGTCCGCCATGAAGACATTCGCCACCGCCACTCTCGCCGCCATCCTCGCGCTCGGCGCTTCGGCGCCCGCGCTCGCGCAGGACGAGGCCGGAGACCGCGTGAACATGGTCATCGCCTATGACGAGAGCGAATGCCCCGAACAGAGCGTCGAGAACGAGATCGTGGTCTGCACCATCGTGGTCGAGGCGGACCGTTATCGCATCCCCGCGCCGCTGCGGCACAGCGACGATCCCGAGAACACCGCCTGGGCGCAGCGCGTCGAAGGCTTCAAGTTCGTCGGCGATTTCGGTGCGATGAGCTGTTCCACTTCCGGCCTCGGCGGCCCCACCGGCTGCACCCAGAAGATGATCGATGCGGCCTACGAAGCGCGCGAAAGCGGTGCCAGCGCCCGCTTCGGCCAGCTGATCGCCGAAGCGCGGGCAGAGCGTCTCTCGACCATCGACGCCGATGCCGCAGCGCAGCAGGAACGCGTCGAGATGATCGAGCGCGAATATATGGAACGGCTGGCGAAAGAGCGCGAGACCGAAGTCGCTGACGAGCCGCTTCCTGCGCCCTCCGCTTCCGACGATTGAGCGCTAGGCCCTAGGCGTGCGGCGATGCTTTGCGTAAGCATTGGCGCATGGCCAGCACTCCGGCAAATGCCCGCAGCAAGATCGCGCTCGTCTTCGGCACCCGACCCGAAGCGATCAAGCTTTTCCCGCTGATCCACCTGCTGAAAGGCGACGACCGGTTCGATCCGGTGGTCGTGGTGACCGGCCAGCATCGCGGGATGCTCGACCAGGTGCTCGATATTGCGGGCCTTACCCCCGATCACGATCTGGCGGTGATGCGCGCCGACCAGACGCTCGACGCGCTGACCGCGCGGTTGCTGACCGGCATTGGCGAGGTGCTCGATACCGAACGGCCCGACTGGGTGGTGGTGCAGGGCGACACGGCCAGCGCCATGAGCGGCGCGCTGGCCGCCTTCTATCGCAAGATCCCCATCGCCCATGTCGAGGCGGGCCTGCGCAGCGGCGATATCCACCATCCCTGGCCCGAAGAGGTCAATCGCAAGATCATCGGCACGATGGCCGCGCTGCATTGTGCGCCGACCGAAACTTCGGCCCAGGCGCTACGGCGCGAGAATGTGGCCGCGGGCGACATCCACGTCACCGGCAACACGGTGGTCGATGCGCTGCACTGGGTGCTCGACGCGATCGAGGCGAGGCCCGCGCTCGCTGCCGACCTGCAC
>Ga0114910_1000736_pt1 | contig 16436 bp, 21 predicted proteins | sample MalvireepMed_908_FD_83500 | JGI IMG/M metagenome (GOLD analysis project Ga0114910, IMG submission 83500) | Marine viral communities from the Global Malaspina Expedition - Malaspina viral metaG DeepMed_908 | ecosystem: Environmental > Aquatic > Marine > Oceanic | place: Mediterranean Sea...
CATAACAGTAAAATATCATTTAGTTTAAGGGAGAATTATGGCAAACGTAAAAACAACATTAACAATAGCAGGAGATGGAACATCAAATTCATTTTCTAATTCAAAGAATTATACAGAGGAAACAGTAACTAAATTTTATGTAGATAACACAGATACATTTACAGATCTAATTACATTTTCACCTGATGATGAAAGTCCAACTAAAACTTCAACATCAACAGCAGCACCAAAATCATTCTGCATATATAATAGTGGAACAACAGGATTAGAAATACAGATTCAAAATACAAGTTGGACACATGCAGCCCCTGACACAGTAGATAGCGAAGCAGTATTTAATTCATTTTTATTGGGAGCAGGTGATTTCTTCTTTTCTAATCAATTAAGATTAATACAATCAAGTGCAGATAATTCAGCAGGAGCAGGAACAAATAGTGCATTAGCAGCAGCATCAGATAAAGTCGTAACAGCATTATCAGCAACAGTAGCAAAAGGTGGAGATATGGTTGCAAATGTAAGTGGATCTCATAGTGGTACTGCTGTAACATTAACAATAGATGATGGATTTACAAAATTTAGATCAGGAGATTATATATTCTTTGATTTAAGCACAGATGATGTTGCAAAAGTTATATCAGCTGATAGTAATGATTTGACAGTAGAAAGAGGTGTTTTAGGATATACTGCCCAAACTATTGCAGATACTACTGATGTGCATATGTATGCAGGTTCTCATTTACATGATAAAGGAACAGAAGATGATAGTGGTGTTAATATCAGAACAGATGCAAGAGGAAGATTTAAAGGTCAGTTATTAGGAGATAGTGGAGCAGTTCCAAGAGGAACAGCAGCAACAGCAGTAGCAGGTGGTATAGTGCCTGGATCTGTTACTATTCAATTCCCATTACATGGTGCTTATCAGAATTTAGGGTTGTCAATCGGTTCAACAGATTCAACAGGATTAGCAGTATCAACTGCCTATGAATTTAGAATTACAGATAGTTTAGGTACAACAGCAGATATAGCATTTACAACAGATTCTTCTGATGTATCTTGGGGAAAAGTTATTGAACTAATTAATCAACAATTTATTGATAATAATTTAGATTACACAGTAGGCATTGTTAATGGAGATGTAAGATTTAGTGCTAAAAAATGGCTTGGTGGGGATAGCCTGTCGTTAGTAGATCCAGCAGATGGTACAGAGCCATGGGGTGTTGGGAATGTACCAGATACAGCAGCAAAAGAAGGAACTGTTAAAACAAGATTCCCTTATGCAACAGTTACTGATGTTCAAAGTGGTAAGAAAATCAAGAATACAAAACACATGCTAATTGATGATGGAAATGGAAACTTAATTGGAGATATTGGTAGAGGAACTATTGATTATGATTCTGGTGTGGTTGATTTTACAGGATTATATAGAGCAGAATTTAAAACATCATTTAATTATGGAGCAGCACACGCAGGTATTCCAACAAGAGCAACAGCATTATCTAATATGGTTAAATTGATTGGAGCAAGATCTACTAATAAATATAAAAATGGAGAAGTAACAGTAATTTGTTACTCATAAGGAGGAGTTATGCCAAAAGGCAAGGGAACATACGGAAGTAAAAAAGGCAGACCAAGAAAGCCAAAAATGAAGCCAAAGAAAAGGAAATAGAATATGGCAACAACTTTTAAATATGCAAGTCAATCAGACTTAAAGAATTACTTTAATAACTTTGGGGATTTTGACCAGAAGGTTCAAATATATCCTACATTAACATCAGGAAATCTACATTTATTTAGAGATTGTGGTTATGTAGATACATTTTTTATAAATGGTGAAGAAATCGCAGCAGCACAATCATCAAGTGGTGCAGTTGATTCAAATGGGGAATGGTTTTATGCTTCTGCAACAAATCAATTAGAATATTATAATAGCAATTATTCATCTACTACTATAAATGAACAAGTATTTGAAACAGGTGTAGATTTTTCTACATTTGCAGATCAACAATTAGTTAATGCTTCTATGGAATTGAATAATCTGTTAGATGCAAGATTCCAGATGCCACTTCCTAAATCAACACAAATTAAAGAGGGTGCAGCAAGTGGATTAGCACCAGAATATGATCCTATTATAATCAAATGCACTTGTTATTTAGCAGCAGCAAATTTAATACGTTCCAAAGATGTTATGTCAGAAGAAGGTCAGTTTTATATGGATATGGTTTCTAATGCAGATGGAACAGGATTAGTTGATAAATTAAATGCAGGACATATAAAATTATCATTTGAAATAGATAACAAAGATAGTCAAGGTTCAATAAGAGAAATTACCAATACTGCTACCATGTATTTGATAGAAACAGAAGGTGAGTTTTATGGTGGTAAGAATGGATATGATTTATTGCGTATAACTTGCACAACATTAGGTGCTTATGGAGTGGCTAAATGTAAAGTTGAATATTATGGGAGTGATAAGTTATTTGGTAGTGAAACAACAGATAATATAGTTACAGGTGGCATTGATTATTGGTCTGGATTAGGTGGTATCGGTGTAAGATTTCAAGGTGCAGCAATGGCAGTAAATGATCAATGGGAAATAGAAGTATATAGTGAAGGTATGGAAGAAACAAATTCAGTAGTTAGAAACATAAGTTTATATAGATAATGGCAATTACTTACGATAAAATAGCATATAATGAAGTAGAATTAGGGTTGAGAAGTGTTATATCCAAAGAATTTCAGAATGTATATATTGGAAGTAATTTTAAGATGCTTGGAACTGAATGTATAAAGATTGAATTACTTTCAAGCACATCAGTTGAACAAGCAACTAATTTTGAAACACGAGAATATGCTTTAAGCCTGCGATATTACTTTAAAGCAGATACAAGTCAAGAATTAATAAATAAGTCCGTAAAAGGCAAAATTGATAGGTTAAGGAAGCATTTATTAGATAATCAAGTAGATACAGATAATAATTGGGCAGCATTGATTGTAGATGAAATAACTTATAATGTCCAAGATGAAGAAAATGAAGAAGAAACAAATCTGCATATAGCAGAATATGAAATTACTATACAACATTTTAACCATTTTACATAGGAGTAAATAATGGCGAAATATAAAGCAAAAGCAGGATTTAAAGATTTAGAAAATAAGTTTTTTGGTATTCATAAGATAAATAATTTATTAAAAGGTGGTTCAATAGATATAACTGATTTTGATTCTTTGCCTGAATCAGTACAAAATGAATTAGAATCATTAGAAGCCAAACAAAAAAAGAAACCAAAAGTAAAGAAAAAAGGAGTTAAATAATGGCACAAGCGACTAACTATTTTCCAAGCCAGAATGTTTCGGTTTGGTTTGAAAAAGAAACGAAAGTAGGCAGAAGTCAAGATGATACTGTTGATAATGCAGGGTTGAAAAAATTACAATGTACTGCTTTCACTATTCCAGAAGGATCTGTTCCTGTTGAATATTCAACACAAAGAGCAGGTCAATTTGTAACAACTGCAAGTCAAGGACACCACGCAGAAGGAACAAAAATGTGGACTTTTGACACTACATTAAGGGGTACTTCTGTATCAGTTTTATTAGCAACAGAAGCAATATTTGAAGATGCTTCAAGTGAAGCAGCATTAAATAATGATTATAGTTTCCCAACAGCAGCATATCAACATGATTCAACATCATCTCCTGCTACATTCAATATAAGATTTATTGATGCAGGTGCAGATGCAACATTACACAATGTAGTTTGTAGAGGTTGTGTAGGTACAGGATTCACTTTAACAGAAGATATTGGTAGTGAGGGTGGAGAACTTGTTTGCACAATCAGTTGGGCAACTGCTTATAGACCTGATAATACTTCTGCACAAGCAGATGATGATATTACTTCTGCTGGATATGATACAGAAACACCAAAAAATATCAGAAGTTTAGCATCTGGATCAACAGGTATTAATGGTGGTACATTAGAGGAATTAGTGATACAATCATGGGAATTATCAGTAACCAGAACATTAGAAAGAATACATTATGCAGATAATACAAGTGGTGGATTTGAGCCATTTGGTTATGCAATGACAGGTGGATTTGAAGTTACAGGTTCTATTACTGCAATCAGGAATGATGATGTTCACGACTTAATTGCTAAATTTTATGATTCTAATACAGTAGATATTAATATAGCAGAAAGTAGTAATTTTGCAATAGCATTAGACAAGTGTTTGATTAATGAACCAACCATTGATAGTGGTGGAGCAGTATTAACTGAAACAATACCATTCACAGTAGTAGGTGCAGATGATATAAGTTCAACTACTAAAATGTTAGGTATAACAATAGCATAACAAAGATAAGGATAAATCTATGTCAGTAAAAGTAAAAGCAAAAGAGAACCAAGATTTCAAGACATTTCAAATAGAGATACCTGAAATAACTTGGAAAAAAAGATGTGAATTAAATGATTTGATGATTGATAGTTCTAATAATGGCAATACTCCAAATTTTACATTCTGGGGTGATATATGTCTAAAATTCACAAATCTGAAAGAGGAAGATTTAAATAATCATTCAACTGATGAGATCATAGCAATAGCAAATACAGTATTTGAAGTTGCTAATTCAAAAAAAAAATAGCAGAAATCCTGTTAAGGATTAATGTTTGGATTAGTTGTAATGGAATAGAGAGAAATGCTTATACTGATGTAGAGTTCCCTTATTCTGCTATGTCATTATCTAAAAATCAATATGTTGAATATTGTGATTTAGAAGATGTATATGAAGAATTAATAGCATTGTATGACAATGCGTTGGAAAAAGGATTTGATTTGGGAAATGCACTATATACACAAGCACCATTCTTTGTAGATTATTTTTTATTATTATGTGAAGAATCACAGAAATTGATAAAAGATTATTTATTCTGCAAAACTTTTAATTGTCCTCCATATAAATCCCTTGAAGAAACATCAGATGAATTGAAAAATAATTTCTTAATTATTGATAGTGAATATAATAAAGTGAAAACTGAAAATCAAAAAACAAAAATGGAAGAAAACAAATAATGGCAGGAAATACTTGGTTTATTAATGTAAAGTCAAAAGGCATTAAAAAAACAAATAGAGATGTTAAGAAACTCAAAGGCAATATGGGTGGACTTAACAAAACTGTTAGAAATCTTGCAATAGGATTTGGTGCTTTATATTTAGGAAAATCATTATTAGGTGCTGCAAAAGGTGCTATTGAAACAGCAGGACAATTTGAATCATTAAGAATAAGATTGAACAATATGTATGGTTCTGTTCAAAGAGGTGGACAAGCATTTGATGAATTTAATAAGATAGCAGCAACAACCCCATTTCAACTTAAAAATGTAGTAGAAGCAGGTGCATCATTAAAAGCATTTGGTGTAGATGCTGAAAACATGATCAAACCTGTATCAGATTTAGCAGCATTTATGGGTGTAGATGTTGTGGAAGCAGCACAAGCAATGGGTAGAGCATTTGCAGGTGGTGCTGGTGCAGCAGATGTATTAAGAGATAGGGGTATTTTACAATTAATAAAAGATTCGCAAGGAATAAAAGATTTATCAAAATTGACAATCCCAGAGTTCAGAGATGTTATGGTGAAAGCACTTTCAGATCCATCAACAGGTATTGTAGGTGCAACAGATAAATTAGCAAAAAGTTGGGAAGGTACAATATCTAATTTTAAAGATGGAGTAGATAGATTAAAGGCAGCAATAGGTACTGCATTAATAGCAAAATTAAAGCCACTTGTAGAAAAAGTTAATGCTACATTATCAAAGATGGGTGAAATAGGGTGGGATAATATAGCACAGGCATTTGCACAGGAATGGAAAAAAATATTCAAATTATCAGCAGACATTGCTGTTTTAGGTGGTGGTGCTATTGGAAAATCAATTTTGCTTGGTTCAAGAAATGCTTTAATTGCAGGTTGGGCAGAAGGCGTTGGGGGTACACTTGTTAAATTGTTTGGTCATAAAACCCATATAGATGCTATTGACAATTTCTTCATAGATTTGTTCGGAGGAACAGGTGAAAGAAAATATCAAACATTCATAAGAGAATCAAATGAACAAATTGTAGATGAACTTTTTGATGCTATTGACAAGATTCTTCCAAAGATGGGATTAATTGCTGATGTTATTATTGCAGAAGCAGAGAAAATAAAAGAAGAAACATCAGGTATTATGGACGATGTGCTTTTTACTGCACAAGATCCTAATTTGTTTGGAATGCCAGAGGGTTATTGGGGAGAACAATTAGAACAATTCAAATCCATTAAAGAAGCAGAACAGAAAATCTATATGGACAGTTTGAAAAGCCAAACAGATGCGTTCAAAGCAGCAGGGGTTTCAGATGCAGATGTAGCAGAATGGGTAGCAGAACAGAAAAAGAAATATCGCAAAAAAGATGCAGATGACCAACTGAAACAAGCAGGTCAATTGGCAGGATCATTAGCAGCATTAAATAAATCAGCAAAGGGTTCAGCAAAAGTAACAGCAAGATTACAACAAACAGAAGCAATAATAAATACTTATGCAGCAGCGAATAAAGCACTTGCCACATATCCACCTCCTTTTAGTTATGTAGCAGCAGCAGCAACAGTAGCAGCAGGATTAGCAAATGTAATTGCTATATCACAAGGAATTAATGATTTTGCAACAGGTGGTAGTTTTGTTACAGGTGGAGAACAGATAATAAGAGTAGGAGATAATCCAAGTGGTAGAGAAATTGTTAATGTTACTCCATTAGATGCAGCAGGTGAACCTACAAATTCAGCAGGTGGAGTTAATGTAACATTCACAGGCAATGTAATGAGTGAACAATTTATAGAGGAACAAGCAATTCCACAGATAAAAGAAGCAATCAGGCGTGGTGCAGATATAGGGATTGGATAATGTTTATATCAGAAGCATTTAAGCAAGATACATTATCAAAAAATACAAAAATAATTCCATTAGTAATTATTGAAAAATATATAAGTGGTGGAGATCCATATGTTAGTGGTGAAACAGGTGAGGAAGGAACAACTGCTATCATAATTGATAGATTTGGATTTTCTACAAATAATATTGAGTTAATAGAATCTGCACCTGTGGGAGGGGTTGCAGAGCCAAGAATATATTTCAAGCCTTTATTGATGGGTTTACCGAAGTTAAAAGAATCTATTGATGTCAAGACAGGAAAATATAAAATATCCTCTGTAACATTAAATTTAAATAATTATGAATATGGTACAAGTAGAATATCAGATTTATTTACTAATAATTTACTTTTAAATGAAATTGTTTCTATTCATTTAAAATCACAATCCTGCACCACAATTACTCCATCTGTCAGAAATGTGAATACATCATTAAGACAAAAAGATTGTGCTACAATATATGTTGGGAAGATTAGAAGGGTTACACATACAGACGAAAAAGTTACGATTCAACTTGAAGATCTAACTGAACAAAAAATTCACAAAGATTTGCCATCAGAATATCTTGGAACTACTGATAATAACCCAGACAAATATAAAAATAAGCCAATCCCTATGATATATGGTCATGTAGAAAATTCTCCACTTGTAGGTGAAACAAGAGATGGAAGAATGACATTTATTCCAGATTATAAAGATATTTATAGTATTAATGATTCGTATTTTTACATTGAAGAACAAACTTGGCTTAATGGTGGTATAAAAATCTATGATGAGGGGTATGTAAATTTATTAAGAATGGTTCAGAATGTATTTGTTGTCAATGAATTTACAGATGATGATGAAGAAGATCTTAATGATGAATACGCATATTTTGATGTTGATAATGTTGAGAGTTTTAGGCAATACAGTATAAATAATGATAATTCTATTTCATTTCAAAGTGGTGGTTTATGGAGTGTAGATAGAATACAGGGTTTAAAATCAGGGAAACCAAATGTTGTAAATTTTTTAAGAACAGAAGCAGAAATTTATGAAAATGACAATTTAGAATTTATAGATAATAATGATTACCAAACAATTACAGATAATAATAATGCTACAAATATTATTGAAGATGATGAAAAACCACTATTCAAAGTATATCCCTATGCCCATTATTACAATGCAGATGTTAAATCACATTATGTTTTAAGGTGGGAGATTGCACCTTATGGTTCAAAATTTCATAGATTAGTAAACACATCTATTAATAATTATAAATTGCCTGTTAGAGGAGATGCAAACCTACCATCAGGACTTGGATTATGGGATTATAATAGACCACATTTATTCATAGCACCTGATTCATTATCAGCTGGAACAGGAAATAATATTACATTACAAAATATTAGAACATATTTTCAATTCTTTAATGGGTTTAGTGGTACTCCTGAATTTTTAAGCCATATTCCTGAACAAGATATTTTCGGTATAAATCAATATCCAGATGTGCGTTCTCTATTTACAATGAGTGCAAATCATGGGAACGATACATACAACCTTACTAATGGGTGGAATAATACAGATTTATTAAATCATGGGAATATAGGATATACTTGGAATCCTGATGCACCAATAAAATTTAAAACATATAGAGTTCCTACCCATACATCACCATATATTGATATTGATGGACTTCCTATGTTAAGATTCCACGAGGGGAAACATTCGTTACTTCATGCAAAAGCACCTTTAAATTTTTATTGTATTGATTTTTTGTTAGTTGGTTATAGCGACACAACAGATGTTCCTTCAAATACTGGTGAATATTTTAAATTTATAATTGAAGCAAATATAAATGAGATAGATTATACAACAATAGTTGAATATGATGATGCACATTCACAAGATTATTATGGAGATGTAACAGGAAGAATTGATGAAGATATATTATCGCTTTCTCATGCAGACGATTTTTTATTTCAAAGAGATTATTTAGAAAATCCAATAGATATTTTAAGACATATTTTAACAGAAGAATTAGGTATCACAAATTTTGATGAGGAAGAATATGAACAGGCTTGGCAAGAACATTCAGGTTGGATGTTTGCCTTCTCTGTAAAAGATAAGATAAATTCTAAAAAACTAATTGAAGATATATCTAATTCAACTATGTCCTTCCCAAGATTAAAGAACAATGGAAAATTTGGGTTTGTTACAATAGAAATATCTTATGATGAGAATCATTATAATAATGCAGTTACAATAAATGAAATTGATATTCTTTCATATAATTATTCTTTGACATCACCAGAGGATGTAGTTTCTAAATTAGATTTAAATTATGGATATGATTATGGTGCAGGGGATTATTTAGAAGTATATAAAGCAAGTGATTATCCTTTTACTGACATGGAAATAGATGAGAATCAACCTGTGTTAAAATTTAATGGTATTGAAAATAGCGAAGATAACAAGGTGGTTTTTGATAGTAAGTATATACAAGATTTTGCAACTGCTTGGAAATTAAAACAACGAAAATATCTAAATGAAAAACTTGCACATCTAATTATAGATTTAAAATTGCCATTAAATTATTCAGAAATAGAAGTAGGAACATTAATTAAATTCCCAAAAGATAAAGTAATTAATGGAGTGAAAGCCTATGGAATGGATTATACTAACCCAATAGCACATGGAGGATTGGTAAGGTTACCATTATTTTTAGTTACAAGTGTTGATAGGGGTTTAGATTCAATTTCTATATCTTGCTATCATCTACATTGGTTAGCAGAACCAAGTTATAATTATGATAATCCATATCTTGCTTTTGAAGGAGATATATTTTGGAATGATACTAATTTCCCTAATATTAATTGGACTGATCCTATGTATAATGAAGTAGATACAGGTAATTTTGAACCTTATGAACCTGCACCATTTATAGAATTTTTAATAGGCAATGATAGTTCTTTTATGCATGATGAAACACAATTTCAATCATCATATTCAAGGGAATTTATTATTACAGATACTACTATTGGTACAGAATATCTCCCAAATTATCCATTATCATTTAGTTTGAGAGATAATTTTGAGAATATGTTTGGTTTAAGTCGGCTTGGCATGAGTGATTGGGAAAGTTTAATACCATCTATAAATAGTGATGGTTCTGGTTATGGTAGCATTACAAATGGATATGGGAATAATAATGTTGGTGGATTTATTGGAATGGAAATAAGAATGACCAATGGATATGGAACACCAGACAAAATATTATCATTGAGGAATATTGCAGGAACAGAATTTGATTCAGATGTTTATGATCCATTAACAACTATAATTCCTGATAATATTACCCCTTCAACAACAGAACTAAAATTGGGCTGGGTATTTTATCATTGTGATAATAATTGGAATTATACAAGCATACATGGAAGTGGTAATTATGTTATAGATGATAATCTTCTTCAAGCAATATACCCTACTACAAGTGGTGGTGATATAATACAAGATCCCAATACATTTAATTATAATATGGTATTATATCCCTATTATAGTCCTGTCCAAAATATGACATTAACATATTCCACAGCATTAGAATCATCATTATTAATATCTTCTGATCCTTCTGATGCGTTGGGGGATTTTAATTTAGATGGTTCTGTTAGTGTTTTAGATCTTGTTGGAATGGTGTCATATATTATGGGGAATATAGGTGCAAATGAACAACAACTATTAAATGCTGATATTAATGATGATGAAATTGTAGATATATTAGATGTAATCCAATTAACAAATATTATAAATGAAAATCAATAATGTATAATAAAATAGAATATGGTGATGGTGATATAAAAATTGATATTGGAAATTCTGTTATAGGTTTTGAGATCATATTATCAGGAACATATGAATTAGAATCATACAATCCAGATAATTTTTTAATTAGTTATAATAAAGGTAGACTTATAGGGGTTGGATTAGGTAGCACTCTTGGGGAATCTGCATTTTTAAAATATACAGGAAATTTAAAAGTAAGAATATGCAAAATAGTTACAACAGATATGAAGATTATAAATTTAATGCCAAAATTAATAAGAAATGATAAATTCAATTATGTAGGAAATGCTTTTGACGGAGAGAATTTAAAATTTGAAAATTTAGATAATATTGGGGTTGTTGGGGAAATCCCAAATAAAACGACAGTAAAAATAATTACAAAGAATCTTACTGCAAATATTGGACAATATACATTACATGGTAAAGATTATGCAGGAGATTATCATTTGCACCACACAGGAGTTGCAATGACAGGTGCAGACCATACAGAAGATTCAGAGATATTAACAATAAAAAATAAAATAAAAAGAATAAAAAATATTAGAAATGTAGTTAGCAAAATTTCTGCATCATCAAGCACAGGAGGGTATTAATGGCACAATATAGTAATATCAAAAAACCTGCTTTCTATATTCCATATATGGATTATCAGCAAAGTTTAGGAAACATAGAATATAAAGATGATCCATTTAATGACATTCATCTATTAAATCCAACTAAAACACATTCACTCCCATTGGTAGCAGGTGAAGATATAGTTTATGATGTAGAGTTTAGAGATTCACTTGCAATAGAATCATTAACAGATTCTGATGGTTATGTTTATATATTTATTTTAGGGCATAATTTTCATTCAATAGATGCAAGTATAGAGATTGAATTGATTGAAGGTGGAAATTATATTGGTTCAACAACAAGAACAGAGATTGTAAATGATAATCATGACATAAATAAACCAAATTATAATGGTTTCTCAATTTTTAAAGCAAAATATCCTGCTACTAATGTTGATGGTTATAGAATAAGAATAAGGAATATAGATGATTCAACACAAACAATGAAGTTGGGTTGTGTTTCTTTATGTTCTAAATGGAATCCACCACATTCCCCTGATTTATCTGTTGGAATGACAAGAGAATATGATGGTGTAAAAACAGTAACAACAAAAGGTGGTGCAACATTATCTAATGCTTCATATACAAGGGGTGGAACATTTTGGGCAACATCTTATGCTTGGGAATTAACAACAGGGGATTATGATCAAGGAACTGAAAGTACTGTTGAGATGCAAAGAACATTAGGAAGAAGAATATGGAGTATGAATTTTAGTTATTTAAAACCAGAAAATATAATGCCTAAAACAGAATCTTTGAATTATTATGCAACATCATTAGAATCCCTTTCAGATACAATAACACAATCTCAATCATTTTTTTCAAGAGTATTAAATAGAATACAAGGTTCTCATCTCCCATTTATATTTCAAGCAAATGATACAGATCCAAATTATAATCCTGATCAATGGGCAATTTGCAGATTAGATCAGAAGAATGTATCTATTACACAAGCAGCACCAGAATTATATAGCCTATCCATGAAGTTGAAAGAATCATATTGATGCCACAACAAGATGATTTAAAATATATGATAATTCAGATTTCCAAAGATTGTGAATTTATAAAAGAAAAAATAATTAGAGTTGAAGATTTTTCATTTCATCTAAATAAACGCCTTATTTCCGTAGAAAAGACACATTCCTACATTAAGGGTGGCTTTTATGTTTTTATAGCGACATTCAGCATAATACTGGCCTTATCCACCATTATTAAGTAGAGCCACCCTACCTACCTTACATATTAAATAAAAAAAATAAAATAATTGTACATTCGTATTGTATTTTATGTTTATATTATATAAACTAATTATGGAGAAATAAAATGTTAAAAACAAATGATAAAATAAAGTATGTAAGATATTACAATCGTTTTGCACACGACTTGTTTGCTTATTCAAAAAACAGAGGAGAAGTAACTGCTATTGTAGTAAAGGTTAAAGATGATATAGCACATTTAGACAATGGAGATAGAATCCCATCTAATTGGGTTGAATCTATAAAATAATCCTACTGATGAAGCACCTCTCATTGAGGGGTGCAGAAACCCTATGGGTCTGGGAAATAATAACTTAATTAGGAGAATCAAAATGAATTTACTGAAACAATTTCTAAAAGAGATTCGCAAAGATTGGGAGATTAGAGTTTTAGGCAAACAACCCAGAGATAAAAAAGGTAGATTTATTAAAAGGGTTAAATAAGAAAAAACCCTGCTATGTGGTATGTTTTTGGAGAAACAAATGACAATTGGTACAGGGTTAATTCTAATAAATAGATTATTTGTAATATAAAATATTTTTTATTTAATTAAAAACAATTATATTTAGGTTTACATTTTCAAAACAAAAAAGGAGAAACAAAACAATGTCTATTAAAATACATGGTAAGGACTATGTCCTTGTAAATGAGAGAGTTCAGGAGTTCCATAGGTTATATCCAAATGGTTCAATCAGAACTGATTTAGTTGAGTTCACAGATAGATTCATAGTTAAAGCAGAGATATGTCCAGACGTAAATGATAGAATGAGAATATTTACTGCGTATGCTTATGAAATGGTAGGATCATCACAAATCAATAAAACATCAGCATTAGAAAATTGTGAAACATCATCAGTTGGTAGAGCATTAGGTATGATGGGTATAGGTATTGATACATCTATTGCAAGTGCTGATGAAGTTAAAAATGCAATACATCAACAAGAAGCACATAATGTTACTGAAAAACAGAAAGATAAATATCAGGAATTATTAAAGCATAAGTGTTTTGATGGGAAAAAGAAAAAAACAAATGAGTGGTGGATTCTTATTTATGATACACAGAATCCCAAATCTGCTGCTGATAAAGCATTAAAAACAATGGAAGCAGCGATAAAATTATTTGAAAATCCAAAAATAGAAAATCAGGAGGAAAAGTAATATGGAATATGTAGTTGATAATATGAGAAAAGGTAGTTGGGGTAAAATAGTAGCATTCTTTGATATTAAATTTGTAGGAATGACATCACATTTTGACATGACTATAAAAGGCTTTAAATTGGTTGAGGGTGCTAATGGTAAATTTGTTGGTATGCCAAGTCAAAAAGGTAATGATGATGAATATCATGATACTATTTGGGCTGATAAAGATACCAGAAACATCTTGAATAATGTTGCTATAAAAGCATTTGAATCAGATGGTAATCAGGTAGAAGAAAAACCTATTGAAGATTTAGTAGAAGCAGCAAAGAATGACCTACCATTTTAATTGCTAACGATATGTGGGGTGTTCTTGTCGGGGGATTGCGTAGTGTTTTGTGAATATCACACTATCCAGACCTTAACACCCTGCATTTAATTTGGAGAAACAAAAATGAATGATAAAACTTTTAAATCAGAATTAAATTTTAAACAAGTAGATGTTATTAGTAAAGATGAAACATTATTTATAGTTGATGGAGAAGAACATACTTATTTCAATGTAACAATAGATTGGGGATTACATATCTATGAAAGTATGAGAGAATTAGATACTGTTCCTTTTGTAGATAGAATCCAAGTATCAAGTGGAGATAGTGTATCTGCTAATGGAATGATAATTGTTCCTCATGGATTTGTAGATATTGTAGTTGATAGTGATTGGGTGATTAGAAAGAATTTTTCAAGAGATGATGATAGTGTTGGGTATAGATGGCATTGCACTATTGTTCCAAAATTCGTTTCAATAGATGTAGATAAAAAAATAGTGGAGGTAATATTTAATGCGTAAAGCAATATTAGTTAGGAAATTAAAAAAACATGAAAGAAGTCAAAGGTGGTTATCCAGAAAACTAAATATATCACCAATGGCTATAAGTAAATGGTGTAATGGTTTAATGCCAATTTCAGATATAAGGGCAAAACAGATTGAAAGATGGCTACCGTGATGGAGGGGTGGATTTCATTACACAGGAAGATATTAGATAATCCCATATTGAATCGCAGCAGGATATATTCTAATTTTGAAGCATGGATATGGTTATTGTTAAAAGCCAATCATAAAGATAATAAATTCATGCTTGGATCTGAATTGGTTAAGGTTGAAAAAGGTAGCATGATAACTTCCCAGAAGAAGTTATGTAAACAGTTCAGGTGGGGGAATACTAAATTAAGAAACTTTTTAAAAGTTTTACAAAAAGATAAAATGTTATTGCTAAAAACCACACCGAAAGCAACGTGGATAACTATCTGTAATTACAATAAGTTACAAGATAAGCAAACTGCAAACAAATCGATGACAAATCGCAAACAAATCGCTGACAAATCGCTGACAAATACAAACAATAATGTTAATAAGGATAATAATGTTAATAATGTAAATAAAATAAAAGTACATACTAAAAAAATTACTTATTTATTGAATAATAAAAAATATTTAGAAAAGTATGGAAAACCATTATTACAAGCATTTGTTGATTATTGGACAGAACAAAATACTAATGGCAATAGAATGAAATACCAGATGGAGAAAACATTTGATATTGATAAAAGATTAAATACTTGGTCAAATAATGATTATGATGGGTTATGGAAAAAACATAAGGAAGATAAGATAAATGCAGAACAAGATGAATATTTAAGAAATGCAGAAAAAAATGCATATAAGCCTGATGATCAGAGAAAGATGACTATGGAATATATTAAAGGTATAGGTAAAAAAGTATGAAAAGATTGAATGTAAAAATCAAACCAGAGATAATATCACATTGTAAAACCCAAATTGATAATCATAATTTTGCAAAGGCATCAAAAGACAATGGAGATAGAAACCAACAATATATAGGTATAGTAGGACAAAGTGTTATAACGGATTTCTTTGGATTAGGTTATATTGATGGAAAATTAGGTCCTGATGGTGGTGTTGATTTAAGATATGAGGGAAAAACTTATGATGTAAAAACAATGACAAGGAGAGTTGATGTAAAAGATTCTTATACAAATAATTTTGTAAAAAGACAAGAGAATTATGATGTTGATGGATATATATTTTGTAGTATTAATATTAAAAAGAAGGAATTAACTGTTTCAGGTTGGATTAAAAAAGAAGATTTCACGAGGTTCAAAAGATTTAAACCAAAGGGAACTATTTGTAAAAATGGAACAGATGGAAAAGAGTTTCCATTGAGATTTGATATGTATGAAATAGATAATCAATATTTAAATTTTGTTAATAGTATTGTAGATCTAAAAATGCAATTAATAAGTAGATGGGAGGATTAGATGAAACCCAAACCAATTAGACAGATGAACCCAGATACAACATTACAATCTAAAAAGATGTCTATTGAAACACCAATAGGCAAATTAGAATCAGATTCAGGGAATCATTTTATAGATATTATATCAGTAGTAGGTGTTATTGCAATATTATACATAGGTAAAAAATTAGTAGATAAATATTTAAAATAGGAGAAACAAATGGATAAGTTAGATACAAAGTTAGTTGATATAGATTTTGGAAGAAATAATTGCAGAATACAAAATTACTTTATTTCTGCAAATTTAATAACAGTTGGAGATGTAGTTAATTACC
>Ga0114910_1000746_pt1 | contig 16358 bp, 15 predicted proteins | sample MalvireepMed_908_FD_83500 | JGI IMG/M metagenome (GOLD analysis project Ga0114910, IMG submission 83500) | Marine viral communities from the Global Malaspina Expedition - Malaspina viral metaG DeepMed_908 | ecosystem: Environmental > Aquatic > Marine > Oceanic | place: Mediterranean Sea...
GCTATTGCTGTGTTCAACCCACACAAAACGACCATAGCTCCAGCCGTAATAAACCATGTTTTTGTTTTCATTTTCCCACCTTTTAAAAAGATATGATCCTTACCTGACCGTTACCACCAGCCCCCGAATTGTTGGAAAAACCACCGCCGCCACCGCCACCTCCAGGAACCGATCCGGCTGTGCCTGCTCCTCCGGCACCACCCCCGCCACCATTTCCACCAAAAGTAGAAGTGCCGCCAGCAGTGCCTCCAGATTGCTCTCCTCCACCGCCGCCGCCACCGCCATAGAGAGTGTTGCCGCCTATACCTGCTGTTGTGCTGTTGGAGCCTCCTCCTCCTCCACCACCGCCTAATGCTGCGGCTCCTCCGTCACCCTCTTTGCCGCCGCCACCGCCGCCAAAGTAATTAGCTGTTCCATCGTCATTCACACCAGCACCAGCACCTCCGAATGTACCAGCATTGGCACCGCTATCATTTGAAGATGATGCCCCAGCACTAACGCTGGTCGCTCCACCGCCTCCTCCTCCACCAGAGCCTCCCGATCCTGCACCGCCGCCACCAAAAGCCGTGACAAACGCCGTAGTACCAAACGAGGAATTACCTCCTGCATTGCCGTTTGTGGTGTCACCAGTTACTGCGGCCCCACCAGCACCGATAGTCACAGTTTCACTAGCATCTACCGCAGAAGCATCCATGATCGCCCAAACATAGCCGCCACCACCACCTCCAGCTCCACCAACGCTACTCGAAACTCTGGCTCCTGAACCACCCCCACCCCATGCCTCGATGTAAATTGCGCTGGCGGTAACCGGCTTAATCCACGTTCCACTGGCGTTGAATAGTTGAACGTCTGCAGCCTTGTGAGCCTCTACAGCATCACTAATCAGTTTTGGTGACCAAACTCGCTCACCGGTCACTGACGCTTCTGTGATCTCGTTTGCGGTGGGCAAATCAAGATCAACTTGAATGTCTGTTCCAGTGACCATTTCGGCAATTGTAAAGCCGCCCAAATCTAAATTACCACCTAGCACCGGCGAGGTATCCTCGATGACGTTGGAAATGCCGCTAGTCACAGCAAGCTGTGACAGGACTTGCCAAATATCGTTTGTGGCATCATAAGTGACGGCAATTATTTCCCCTTCCCTGATAGCACCAGTTGCCAGATCATTCGTTGCGTCAGTACGCAATCTTTTGGCACCAAGAGAACTGACGTTCAGCGTTGGAGATGCACCGCTTGTTGGGGTCATCTCGATGATGAAATTCAATCCATCGGTAAGCGTATTTAATGTGCGATTGGCCGTAACCGTATAGGCGGTTGATGAGGTGCTTGTTACTGTCAAATTACTTGCCGTATCAGCATACCACCGCCCAACCGCTCCTTGGTAAGCCTGATAGCGGTCAGCAACCGCAGACGGACTGGTGTTATCCGTCAATCCAAAGGTCGTGTTCGTGTTGTTGCCATCTGTAGTGTCCAGGTCCGTCATTTCCGCCGCAAAGGCGTAAACGGAACTAGCAATCAACAAAACTAGAGCGTGTGGTAAGTATTTTTTCATAAGCTAATTTCCTAATACACTGTTTATTGCTTTTACTAAATCATCTGCAGCGCTATCCACTTGTACTTTCGACACACCAGGGGCATATTCTGTTTCTTTGGCTTTTTCCACTCCAATTATTCCGGCTGCCGTAATAGCTCTTGTAACCACGCCCAGCGGTGTATCGGCATTTACATGCGGAGCAATCTCTTCTAACGTCTGTAATATTACCTTGGGATCGGTAGATTTAAGTCGGGTTACAAGTGTTTCCAGCGTTTTAGTTGGAGAACCTATTAGCGCTTCAGCCGCACGTCGCCCAATTCCAGCTCCAATTAATGCGTGTACGCCAGGAAGTTTGCCGCCCAAAACAGCACCCCCACTACCAACAGCCGTTTTTATTTTTTTCACCTCTGCCGCAAGTGGACTTGCCGTTCCTCCCTTTATCACGTCTTTCGATACTTTAGAGAGTTTTCTTTCACCCAGTACAGTGCGTCTAAAATCATTATATGCCTTTCTAGTGGGAAACAGAAGGGCAGTTTTTTCCCTTATAAACTCATTCTTTAGCAGTTTTTCAGAAACGCTCACCCCTTGCTCTGAAGCCGTTTCTATTTGTTCTCTTAATGTTTTTATAGCGCCATTACGATATGCAGTTTTTTCTGCTTCGGACATATTTTTAAAATCTTCAATTATTTGTTCTTTTTCCAACTTTTGAAAGTTTCTGCCTTTGTCCAGCGCACGCAGGGTCGCAAATTCACCGGAATACTTTTTACGGGCAATGGCATACGGCGACTTTACACCGCCAGTCGCATTATCCAGAGCTTTTATTAATATGGTTCTAGCTTCTAAAACATCTCTGCCAAGGTCGTTAAATTTTGTATAGCCAGCAGACTTGGTTTTTTCTTGGTTAATATATTTTGCCTTACTAAGCTCCCGATCAAAACCTTTACGCTTTATGAAGTCCCATACCTCAAGGGGTAAAACAGCATTTTTGCCTGTAATTCGTTTTTCTTTCCCTCTCTTGCCAACTGCCGCAATTATTTGTTCCAATTTTTTTAAAGATCGAAACATTGTGGGGTCTTTTTGACCTTTAGCGGCTACAATTGCCTCTCTCAAGGCGTTACGCCCATTTGGAGTATTAAGTGCGAAAGTAAGATCCTTCGACCCCAAAGACTGGAATTTCGCAAAAGCAGGTTTGTAGGACATCTCTCCGATTCTTTTTAATCGGTCAAATAACCCTTTCTTTTCCAAAAATAAATTACCGTGCCCTTTTAAACTATTCGTTAATGCAGTTTTAATACGTCTCCCCTCGCCAGCAAGCCTGCTCCGAAACGAAGAAGTCACTCGTTCTGCCAACCGTTGGCTGGAAGAGCCTACTGCTGCGGTAAGGTCTGTCATGGCCTCACCTGTTAAATCTGCCAGCGTAGTGGGGGTTCCAGCTCTTTTTGCCAGTCTCGCTCTCACTAAATCAGGTGATACCCCGCTTTCGTGAAGCGTACGACCTAAAATTCTTTTTCCAAACTCGGCGGGTTGAAATACAGCTTGGGCCATAGACCTTAATGGTATAAGTTTATCAAACTCAGATATTACTTTACCACCTGTCGCTGCACCTGTTCCAAAAGCCCCTCCAACTAACGCACCCAATTTGGCAGCCTCCAAACGCTCTCCTGGGTCAGCCATACCCGCCGAATAAATCCCACCAGTTAGCGTACCAGCACCCGCTGCCTTTTTCCACGGGCCTACTGTTTTTAAAGCCGGTATAAGTTTTGTTGCCGCTTTGGCAAAAAGTGAACCAGTAGCCAAAGAGCCTGCAAGTTCAGCAGGCAATGCAGTTGACAAAGGTATTGCTCTAGTTTTTTCCTTTTCCTTGGCCAGTTCTGTTTCGTACTTCGTTCCTTTCAGCAGGCTTTCCGCAGCAGCAGCCATTTGATCTGCCTGCCCAAAGGTAACACCTTGGGCTATACTTCGCACAATTTCATCGGCTTTTTTAGGAAATTCTTTTATAAATTCCTCACGTCGTTTTGGGGCATCTTTAGCAACCTCTTCAAACGTAATGGGCGCTTTATCTTCTATTTTTTTAATCTGTGCAGCGATACGTCGCGCCTGATCTACATTACCAGCTTCATAAAAGCTACGCATTTCATCATACATTTGAGCTGTTTCGGTCATATTCTTAGTTCCTGTCCAGGGGCGGCGATTCTAATTCAGACGTTAACTTCTTAAGCAACGCGTCATCAGAAATTGCTGGGTCGTCCAATTTTGGTATTTGTATAGTTTTCTTATCTACCCATTTACCCCTTTGGTATTGATGTTGCGCGTTAAAGAGAGGCACAGTGACGTTATTGTAACGATCTACCTTTTCCCGCAGCATTTTTATCATTGCCCTCGTCGCAGCCTCTTTATTGCGTAACACACCAATTACGCCACCCACAGAATTGAATACTCTTATTATATCCAGTTCTGTCAAAACACCAGGGCCAACAACATCTGTCCGTATTGCGCCAGCTATATTATTTATCAGTTGGGTCTGGGCATAGTTCGCATACTGGGATTTTGTTATACTTTCTGGATTTTCTACACCAAAAGCGGTTGTCAAATGAGCAAGCGCCGAATCGACCAACAGACGCACACCTTGCTTTGAATCTTTGGTTGCTGTCATAAAATTACTTAGCAACCTCATAGAAGCCTCTTGGTCCGCCGCTTCTGTAATAAGTTTTACAAAACCACTTGCCGGTAATAAAGTTTTATTCCAATTTTCTCTGTCTACTCCTATAACATTCTCTGGAATTGGCACAACTAAACCTGTTGTGATATCCGACATCATTGCTTTATCACCAACTAAAACCAGGGTTCCTTTCATTTCTTTAGTGTCTTTATCAAGGTATATTTTTTCTGATCCAGGATATGCTTTTGGCGCAAAGTCTTTGTTGTCATATACGATAACTTCCCGCGTTGCCCTATCTATCGATTCTGTCACGGCAGCATTGATATTTGCCGATTCTTCCTCAGTTCTGTTGACGGGAGTATAGGTGCCATGCTCTTCCCTTGTTCTTGAGGTTTTGCCATAAATTGAGTCAAAGTATTTAGCCAAGGGGTTGTGAATCGGTCCTGGCCGTGGCGGAACAACGTATTTTTCGCCAGGCTTAATAACTTGCGCTTTGCCTATTTCATTCCGGTAGGCATCCTCCATCTTCTCATTACGCTTTACTATACGTAAATACTCATCACTAAGCAATTTCCAGCCATCATCGGTAGCGGCAATTTGTTGCAATACCGGGTCATCTTCAAATAATTTATTTCTCCATTCTGCGGTTTGTTTTTTCAAATCCTGACTTGTTCGTTCATCCCGTTTTGCTATTTCTGCTCTGGCTATTCTTATTTCTGTCTCGGTTTTTTCTAGACCGTGCTTTACAATGTCGCGTTCCTCTTTTGCTACGCTTCTTAATTCCTCCGCTGCTTTGCGTTTAATCTCATCTTCTAACTGCCTCAGTTTAAAGGGTTCCAGTTGTTGTTCATAAGCGTCTCTTCGTACTTTTCTTAATTCCTCTGCCGCAGCTATTCTAATGTTTTGTTTTTGTTTTTGTATATCAAGAAGCCTGGCTTCTTTCTCCTCACCTGCAGCTTGTACTTTTATTTTATGGACTTCTGCTGCTTGGATAATTTGGTTTTCCATTTGTTTTATTTTGGCTGGGTGGTATTTTTGTAAAAACTTATTGTTCTGCACTTTTGCTATCAAGTCCTGCGCGTTGGTGTCGATTTCTTGCAGGGCTTTTTTCATATTAAGGGGATGAAGGTCTTGTTTCCTCCATTCTTCCGTTTCACCAATTTTTATATCTTGTTCATGTTTTTCTTCCGCCCTTTTTTCTTGTTCTGCTTCAATTCCCCTTTTTTGTTCGCCTTTTTCCCAGTCTGCTATTAAACCTCTGCCTACTGATGGCTCCATGCCTAGCATAAGTTCCTTTGAAAATGGTAATGGAGGACGGAACGGCGACACCTGTTTTCCAGCAGGTGTTTCTCTCAAACCCGCAAGTCCTGCGCCTGGGCCTACCACCATTTCCCGTGGCTTATAACGGCCTTTAATCATTTGTTCATACTTTTTTCGATCTGACGCCTTACGCTGGTATTCGGCCATTTGCGCCTGATGCAGTTGTCTTTCCCGGCGGTCCTCCAAAGCCTGCCTTTCTGCTAGACTTCCGGCAGCAGTGGCATCTGCAAACCCCTTGCCAAGCAAAGACATACGGGATGTACCCGCCGGTAATCTGCCCCCTGCAGCAAGCAAACTGGCTCCAAGAGTACCCAGGGTGGCACGCATACGCGGCGTTTGCCACCATTTCGGCTGCGGGGTTCTCGTGTCTGTGTCATATGCCATAATTTTATCCTTTAACCAAAGTATAACCCGCCGAGGCCGCCAAGCACACCGGCAGCACCAGCCCAGCCCATCGGATTTCCAACTTTTTCTGGCAAAGCAGCTAACAGGGAAGTACCTGCACCCAAACCAGTAAGCAAGGGGTTAGGCGGCTGATAATCCCTTGCTGTGGTCGTAGCCGTTGGCAACGGACCTAACGCCCCCATATAATCCACTGTTCTGCCTGTCGGTTCATCTCTTCCATACTCAAATCTTGCACGATCCTCTTCCAACTGCCTGCGTAAAAGGTCTTCACGTACTGCGCCAACCTTGGCAAGTTGCCCAATATCGGTGTATTCACCCGCCGCAAGAGTTGGTGCCAGTCGTGAGGCATCCATTTGCCGAGCACGTTCAGCTTCAAATGTTGGATAAGCAAGCCGTGCAGACACATCACCAACCGTGTCTAAGTAACCCTGCTGGGCCGCATCAATTGCGCGTTGCGTTGCAATGTTCGAGCCGCCTCGACCGGCCTTAGAAAAACTACCTCTAATTCTGGGCAGAACAACATTTTCAAATTGTTCAGTAACTGGGCGCAGGGATCGATCTACCAGCGCGTCGTAGGCTGGATTTCCCCCTTGCAAAAAATCGCCTCCCAGTGTTTGCTGTAACTGCTGACGACCAGCAACGTCCAGCGGTGAACCTGCTAAAGCTCTCCCCGTCTGTGCCGCCAGCGCAGTCTCGGTTTCTGGACTAAATGGTGGAATGGCAGTTCCCGGAAAATAATCAGTAGGGCGATCCAGAATATTGCTTCGTGCTGCCTGCAATCCAGGCTCTAAAAATTGCCTTGAAAAAGGTGATGGATCACTGGTTTGAGTTGATATTTGTGTACGTTCTCCACTGCCTCTACTCATAGCGTTTTCTCCAGTAAAACATGTGTTTTCTTCCAGTCTGGAAGAACTTTCTCCCACCCTGGCCTTGCCCATGCCTCGATAATTTCACAATTCTGTCCACGACCAAAATCCTCTATTTCATCAAGATATTCTAACCATTCATTGCGGTTTTTTCCGACCATAATAATAATCGATAACGCCTTGCACGAAGGAAATTGAGCTACTTCGACAATGCAAACCGCAACAACCTCACCATTTTTGTAAACGGCAAAAGCGACCATTTTGCTTGTCGCCAAGGCATTATACACATCTGCAACATTATAACGCCCAGAAGAGCGCTTTAATGCCTCAATTACCCACCTTGCAATATTGGGCCAATGCAATCCAAGCTGACCGCTATCTACCATTACCAGCTCTGTATCAACCAAGGACGACATAGGCAAAATCACGATCCGTTTGCGAATTATTCGCATGGGTCAATGTTGCTGTTTGATCCCCTCTTGCTGACACGTACAAATTTGCCATTGCTGTCGCCGCATTTGATGTCAGCGGAGTAAACAGAACCACACTTGTTGAGCCAATCCTCAAATCAGCCAGAGTTGTCGTTGCCGAACTGGCAGTTAGAGTAACAGTGCCCTTGGCATTGATTTTGCCATCAAGCAATGTGTTTATCCCTAAAGCAAGATCATGGCGATGCTCTTCTTCGTTGGTATGAGTCAGGGGCACGCGCCGATATGCCTGATTTAACGCTCCAGCTCTTGGGCTTGCAATCGCCACTATGTCACTCCTGTACCAATTGCACTAATTTCTACGCCCTGTGCGTGAGTCCAGGTGCCGCCAGCGGCCACTGAACATCTTACCCTGTGATGTCTGCCCTCAGATAACAGTGTGCAAAGGCCAGAAGTATTAATACTTGCCGCACTGCCAAATGAAGCTGTGTCCTGCACCTTGATGCGAGAGGCCACAGATGCCGTAATTGTGCCGCCATCAATAAATGGACGTATACCGATAACCTCTGATCTTTGGCCTCTAAATGGCTGAAATTCCCCCGTATCAATCGTTGCCGCCAAATTGGAGCCAGTGAAATGGCAGTATCTGTTTGAGCTATCGAAGGCAGCTAAAATTCTATCTCCGCCCTGCCATGCCCTTGATCCTAGCGGGAAGGGCAGGCCGCTAATTGTGCTTGAAACAGAATCCAGCTCTGACAACGTGTAGCCGGACTGGATTGCCGGAAAAATCAGTTGTGTTGCGACCTCTCCTTCCGACCACTTGTTTTCTTGCCAATTGTAAAAAAATATACGATTAGGCTCACCCGCCGTTGTTGTGCCCTCCCCCGGAAATGACCAGGCCACAACTTTGTTTAACGGGTCAATTGCAGAAAAAAGCCTGCTCTGATTGGACAAATCAAAAGTTTCCCAGAAAAACCGGTCCACCATGCCATGCCCAATTGGCGTAGAGGCGGTGCCGTCACAGACGAAAAACCCTTCTTCTGAGATATAAAACACCAAGCGGCCATGTCCGATCACAGAACCACTCAATGGCGTTCCCCTGCGTCTGTCAATTGTATCTAGCTGGTATGCCAGTGGGGCACCGGCGAATGACATGCGAATAATTTGACGTTCCATGAACACCAAGCCGTATTCTGCGCCACCCACCACTTTCATCACCTTTCCGGCATCTGGTATATTCTGGAAATCACAAAGAGTTGAAGCTGATGGTGTAAAATCCGTGCTATCATTTAATCCTGACCACCAAATCCTTGTTGGCTGCTTTCCATCTGTCGTATCAGTCGTATCTCCCAAAACCACCTGATCGCGCACGATACCGATATGCCTGCCCTGCGGCTTGTCAGATGAAGTAATATGGTCTGAAAATGTGCCGCTGCCGATTGCCATGCCTTGGAGCGGTGTATCGTAATGCGTCGCTAAAACCGTATTGCCAAACTGTGCCCACTCAACCTGAGCATCTGAAGATGCCTCGTCGTAATCTCCAGTTACAACTCTCACTGTTTCAGAAACATCAATTTCGTAAAGTTTCGTTGTATCAGCGGCATACACAAAAATCTCACCGCCCGTGGAAGCTACAGCCACAGCTCCCTGTGCCCTTGCAGACAATGCCGAGGATTGCGTTGCCAAGTCAGGTAGCGGTCTATAGCCATCCGTGGTAGGGATTACATTTGTGGCATTGATTGCGCCCGGTGAGCCGAATGGCGCACGATCAGGTGCCCATGTTGCAAATGGAATAATAGGTTGTGGCGCAACATCAATATTATTTGATACACCTATCTGGAACTGTAGCAGTCTGTCTCTAAGGCTCATGTTATCGGCACATTCGATCTGACAATCAACGGGGAACCGGAATGGCGGTCTGACTTATTGGCTATGGAAACCCTGTCACGTTCCTCTTCCCACATTGCGGTATATCGCAAGATTCCGGCATTGTCCTTGATGAAGTTGGCAGCTTCAATCAAAGCAGCATAAAGGTACAACCCAGTTTTATTTATCAGGATATTGTTGTCATCGGAGTCGCTGGAGAACGAAGCTGGCCGACGATAGTAAAAAACCTGCCCAGAATAAGCTGAGTCCGGCCTGCCTCCCAAAACTATATACTCACCCTCAATCGTATAAACATCCGGCTTATTAGTTTCCGCGCTGGCACGAATTGAATAAAAATGATGTGGCTCCACATACTGCAAGGTTTTAACTGGATCACCATCAATGTAAATACGCCGCATCCTTAAATATCTGGAGGGTAAGGGGATGCCGCCGGGAGGGGTTAATCTGAATTGCGTGCCATCATAGTATATATATACCGTATGACCAGCAACCAGGTCATTCGCCTCTAGCGCATCCCCGCCATCACCCTTACGAATATTTTTAGCGCCAAGCCCAGATACATTAATGGTTGCCGCCGCTGTATTGTTAGAAGCCACTATAAATTTTAGCGTATCGCCAAGCGTTAGTGAGGTCAGAGCAGTAGCTGGTGTTAGGGTCAAGGCGTTAGCACTGCCTCCAGCAGTCCCTCCGTCACTTGTGGCCTCAATTACAAGATCAGCCTGCGCTTCCATTTCACGGATTCGCAAATCAGGATCATTCGCAATACGATTTTCTGCCAACACGATAAATTCGTTAATTCGGTCTGTTGTCACCACCGTATCGCTGGCTCGATCAAGCCAGTTCTGGACGGCTGTTCGCAGAGTACCATAAGTATTAATCGCCATTACAATGCTCCGTCACTATTGCGCCACGCCCTGTTATCTGGATCATTTAATTTACGGCGCAGGTAAGCACTTTTTTCCTTCGGCCCCAATGCCATAAAATTTACGCCATCTTCCTGTATCCACCGTTCCACCACAACTAGGGGGATTGACGCAACCCGCCTTAACTCACGACTAGGACTATACCCTCTGCCCTCTGCCCGTAAACGCTTATTATTTTCAATAATAGGCTCCACATCCTGCACACGCTGGATGATGGTTTTATCTCCATCATGGTCATAATGGAACTGGCTGATGATGCCGCCAGAGGCATCAAAAATACGACCACTCACGGCGACATTATCGTGATTGTGAGTACACCAGTGTCTGTACCCAGCCCAACAACGACCTGATTGCCTGGCGACTTATGGTACGCTGTCTCGTTGGCTGGCAAGTACATGAATGGGGAGCTTTTTAATGCCGTAGTGCTAGATACAGGCATGATTGCAACATAGCAGGCAACCGTACAATTAAGCCGTAGATAATCTCCTCGCTGGCTTATTGGCGTTTCCATGTCAGCAGGACTAGTGCTTAATGTTAAAGTTGTAGTCTCACGCGCAATGAGGTCTGCAATATCGACCGCATAAGCCGGTGAGGCTAGAAAAAACAGGCTTATAATAGCCAGCCATTTTTTCATTTTAATTCTCCAATTTGTTCACTCTTAGGTGGGACGCTAATTTTTCAAATGCATGTTGATGCGTGTTTGTTGGCAGCGTGGTTCCAATATCTAATGCTGATATAATACGTTCTACATCACCAAGTCTAAGCGCATAATTTCCTTCAGCCACCCAAACACCAGGCTGTAAACTAGCGTGCGCTTTAAGCCAGTTTAACAAATTCTCTATTTCTTTCTTTTCTGTCTTCCAGCGGCCACTATTTAACAGGTATTCAACCCTGCTCATTTGAATTGACGGCATAAACTGACTGCTGCTTTTAGAAATTTCATAAGCCCGATCCGCTGCTGAATTGGTAATTGTTATATTTCCTTCACCCCTTTTTAGCAACGATCCCACTGTCAATACCAACTGATGTCGATACCGCCTTTCCAACGGATACATTTCATATGCGTCAATGTTAGCCTGTAATGCCGTTGGGTCTGCGTTCAGAATATTAGCCTTGGTTTTTGTAAACAAACCCTCAGCACGATAATGTAAACTACCCGAAGCAACCAATCCAAAACCTACAGCTACAGCAACGCCGCAAACAGCCCATGATGCAATTTTTGGAAAACGAATTGATACAACATTCGTCTCTCCACACATCAGAACAGCAGCAGCCATCACAACCATGCTAACTGTTGCAGGATTCTGTAAGGGAAAACTGATCTGCGATAAACCAAGAGCAATCAACAATGCCATCGCCGCCCCTACATCAAGCGCATCTCTTTTTTTTGTGAAAAACCGGTACACAAGAAAGACGCATAATCCGATGCCAAGCGAAACCCCAATAAGACCAGTATCAGCGCCAAGCTGCAATAACTCATTATGCGCTGCACCTGCAAAAACGGCTGCTGGCCTTAAAACTGTATCCATGTTGGGGAAAAACTGAAGATGGGCCTCCTGTACCCGACCGTATTCAAAATTAAAAGAACCAAGACCGTGGCCGAATAATGGCTTTTCCAGCCACAATATGGCTGAATTAATGCCAATTTCTAACCGGTGTGCTATGGCTTTAACCACGATTGGGCTTGTCACCCATCCAGACCACAATGCAACATTGACCGGTATTAAAAATCCAAATGCCGCTATCAAATATCGCTGTCGGCGGATTAACCAGATTAACACCGCCATCAGCACCATCATTAGTGCAATCCATTTATTATCGCTTAAATTCACTACAAGAAGAAAATGGACTGCTAAAAAAACTATTACTAAAGAAAACGGCCTAATCCACCATGCAGGTGTTTTTACCGCACACCATGCTGCCGTTACTATCGGTAACAGCACAAGAATTAACTCGGACTGAAAATTCTCATTACCCATACCGCCGTAAATAAGCTGGTATTTCCAACCAAATATTACACACCCTGCAAGCGCAATTGTTGTACCGACATAAATTGCAATGCCCAGTACATTCCTCGGCACCTTCTTTAAAGCCGCATAAATCAATGATAGTGCAAAAACTGCCTTGGCTATTAAAAAGCCTTCGCGTGGATCAGAAGACCACAGAAGCGTCAAAGACAGATACCCAAAAAAACCTATAATAAAAAAATCACTGACCGCCAACTCGATTTTTTTATGAATAAAAACTACGTACGTAAAATAACCAAGAATAAAAGCAGAGCTACAATAAATAGTCATCCACTTTGGGACAATTGGTGATCCCGTATCTAAGCCGAAAACGAGGCATACGACGATAATAAACGTCGCACACCCCGCTCCGACAACTTCTTTTATCAATCGCGGAACACCGCGTTCGATTGATCGCGGTCATAGTAGATGATGATTGTAGCATCTACATCTGCACCGCTATCTCCAGCCGTTGATATGGCAATAGTGCCACCTGCTGGTACATTTGGTGGACCCGAAGTCTGCTCATTTGCATCGCTCCAGTCCGTTGACCTACCGGCCATTTCACCAGAGGTATCTCGATCACCAGCACCACCTAGCGAATTACGGCCAGTGTGATCTTGGATGTTCGATGCCACGGTTATAGTGTCATTCGTAGTGATTTTAATAAAATCACGACCCGGTGACACCTGTGACATGATAGATACCGTAAGTGTTTCAGTGGTCGTGGTTACTAAACCATGAACAACTGAATCAACTTGGAAAATAGAGCCAGCAAAGGGCACAGAAACATATGCTGTGCTTGCTGTTCCCAAATTCTCCAAATTAACGGTCAAATAGGTTCTGCCAATTGGATAGGCATCGCCGTCACGGTTTACCCATGCCGCCGTTCCATCGTCATTTTGACGAATATTCCAACTGGCGTACGCCTGATAAGCGACACCAACCACCAGTAACAGGACCGTAAATGTGCCTAAGATTTTTTTCATAGGACTCTCCTGTCAACTAATTAAGAGGTGGTTAAATCCCAAACTGCGCCTGATCCGGCTTCGTTTCGGCTTTCCAGAGTATACTCTGCATTGATTAGCCTTCTCTCACTGTCTCCAGTTTTTGAAAGCTCACCCATCGAAACGGGACGAAGATATGCGACTGCCCACATGTCTTTTTGCAGAACAAGCGCATCACGCGCACGCATGAAACGATTAGGAACTACCTCGATATCTCCGAAGTCTGACGAATAAATATCAATCGCCGCAACCAAGGTTTTGTCCTCTGCACCCTTCATACGAGTGGCATTACCTGTGAATGATGACATGGCCTGCTTATTGAACGAACCAACCATCACACAGTCAGGATCACCACCGCTATCCCATGTGGAAGCCAGAACTGCTTTCAAAAGACTTTCAGTAAAAGCCCTTTGCGTCCCGTCTGTCCGTGCCGTATTACCAGCCGAACCGTCAGAACCGCTGGTTCCATTGGAGGTGTTAGTTGTGATCCATGATGGAACCCCGCCTGGCTCACGTGAGGTCGTGGCATTGCCTGTCACTTCCGCATTATTCGCAAGCAAGATAGATTCCATATCGCGCCTTAGCTCTTTGGTTGTTTTCACGACTTGGTAAGCAAGTTCATCCTTGCGACCAGCCGCAACAACCGCTAGTTGTGTTCCTGTCACTCTCGGCACTTTCTCCGAAATACAACAGGTGTTTGAAAGTCGCGTTGTTGCCGTAGTTGCATCAGTGCTTGTCTCATCGCCTTCAAGGACGAAATTTGAGGCACTGGCCGCTGCCAACGAATCGACCTGCCATTCGTGAAGGACGGCCTTAGAGTCAACGCGTGGTATCCCCGTGATGAACGGGGTATCTGTCGGAGAAACATTGTAGATTACGTCCGACAAATCTTCACGATTACCTACAGAACTGTAGGAAGTGAAGGCATCAGTTGCTAGAGTCATAGCTCTCCTTACTCCAGAAGTTGGCGAATGTAATTGACGGCATCACCGTCTGTTGCACCCGCACGTTGTATACGATTTTTTGCTTCAGCAATATCATCTCCAGCCTGTGCGCGTCGTCCCGTCGTGGAAACACCAGGACGCTGGACACGCGGCAAACCTTTGAGCTTTTTAGTTATTGTCTTTTTCTGGTCCTGCATACCGCGATACCGCATGGCATCACGGATCAGCATGACCTGACGGGCATCAAATGCACCGCCGACAAAACCGGATATCTCGTCGTTTGTGAAACCAACATCACCAAGATATGTTGCCATACCAGTCTCGAATGTTTCGAGCTTATCTGGGTCCGTAAGTTCCGGTATTTTATCAACGAGTATTTGCTGCTGCTGTTCACGGAATTGCGCCACACTAGCCTCTCGTTCCTGATTTACCCGCGCACGCTCTGCTTCCTGCGCTTGGTGCTGGCCTATTAAAGCCGACTGTTGCGCTTCGAGCTGGGCCTTTACACGGACATACTCAGCAGGGTCTTCCGACGCGAGACGTGTCATCTCCGCCGCCGGATATTCCGTTTCCATTCGTTGGCTTAATGCTGCAATCCGCTCATCAGCAGCTTGAAGTCGCTGCTGCAAAAGCTGTGATGCTTGCTGTCTCTCGCTTTCAAAATGTCGGCGTTCCTCAGCAAGCGCTGATGTCTTCTGGCGATAATCCGCGTCCATCTGTTGGCCGGAAGCGGCATCCGCAAGGGTAACCATCTGTGTCTCTCCGTTGACCCTGATCGGCATCTTGACATGTTTGGCTAATTCAGCCTCATCCATCCCAATTGCTTCTGCAAGGCCGCTGAGAGTATCAGGTAGTTCCTCACCGGTGTCGGTTGGCTCAGTGGTTGCATCATCTTCAGATGACGTTTCTTCAACTGTTCCCTCATCTCGTGATTCGGGTTCAGCAGTACGATCCGGCTCCGCATCCTGGTTAGCCGTTTCGGTTGGCGATTCCTGCTCGGCGCTGTTGGTTGGCGCAGTTTCTGGCTCCAGCCGTGCCGCAATCGCCGCAATTGCCTGTTGTTCTGTTGTAGGTGCTGTACCGTCGGCTCCCACCCGTGGGTTAGCCTCCGTAGTCTGGGCTCCAGTTTCCTGGTTGGCCGCTACTTCGTCTGCCATGTTTTCTTTTATCTCCTATTAGCCATAAATATTAATAATAATTATATCTACCTAATCCAGTCCCATTTCCCGGCCTATGGCATCTGATCTCTTTTTTGCCCCAATCAATGCTTTATTTCTTGTCGGATAATTTGGAAAAATATGACCAGACTGCAAAGCCTGCATTCCGCGATCAAGCACATTTTTTTCATTTTCTATTTTTTTACCATCCCAAATTGATGGAATATTGTACCAGCGACCTTCTATTGGGAATGTTAATGTTTCCTCTGTTGCGTAATGACCGTTTTCTTCCAGATATGGTTTCGTTAAATCTATAGGAAAACCATCTGGATCAAGCACCGTTGTAATTCCTGGAATTTCATACTTATCAATAGCCCCTCCAAAAACACCACGGTTTTTAAACATTTCATATAAATGACTTATATTTAAAGGCGAAAAAGGCAGTTTTGGACTTGATCTTTGCACTGGGCTTATTTTTCGATAATTATCCAGAAGACTTGGCATTAGTCTATATCTGCCTTTGACATTTCTCTCTGTAAATTCTTCAATGACAACAAACCAGCAGCATCTTCCCCACCCCTTAAATACTCTATATCCACAGGTATGCTTTTTCGCCCAGACGCAACAGCCTCAGCAAGCCTATGATTGCCCTCGAAAACAAAGGGTTGCCCATCTTCCCTTACAAATATCCTAATAGGCTCCGGCGAATACCCCTTTTCTTTTATAGATTTTTTAATAAGTTTTAATTTAGGGGAACTCGCCCTAAAAGTTTCTTCTCCCATAGCACCTGGAATATCTTTAAGAAAATTGGGTGATAGGTTTAGTGGTTTTTTAAAATGTGCCGTAGGATTATATCTTCCAACTGTGGGGCGAGCTGTTTGGGTATCGATTGTCAAATAGTCTTTCTTTGCCTGTTTTATCTTGCCTTTAAGCCAGTCGCCTCCGGGGTTGTCTCTATAAAGTTCGGGTAAACTGGTATCTACTGGCCGCGTAGCTCGTTTTATCGCACCCAACCCAGAAGGCACAAACGGCAACGCCCCCAACGCTGTCCAACCAAGATTTCCCCATGACGGATTCTGTGCCAGATGACGCAAATCATTGGCTACTCCTATAACATCTCCAGCAACTGGGATTGGCGCGGTTCCTATGGCAAGTGCGTCCATTGGATTTTCTCTCATCCACTGCCCTGTATTTTTCAACAAACTTAAAGTATCAGGGGCAC
>Ga0114910_1000747_pt1 | contig 16343 bp, 10 predicted proteins | sample MalvireepMed_908_FD_83500 | JGI IMG/M metagenome (GOLD analysis project Ga0114910, IMG submission 83500) | Marine viral communities from the Global Malaspina Expedition - Malaspina viral metaG DeepMed_908 | ecosystem: Environmental > Aquatic > Marine > Oceanic | place: Mediterranean Sea...
AGAACGCATACGGACCTTCCTGCAGAAATTCCCGCACCAGATCCGGCTGCCGCTCTGCTTCGGCGATGACGGCGCGAAGAATGGACAGAGGAAGCGGATCGGAGAATTTCTCGTCCGTCGGTGTCAGCAACAAGCGCAGACGTTCGCAAAGCGGCAGGTCGAGTTCAGTTTGCTGCAGTGGCCGCGTAACCGTTTTGTGCAGCCGCCGGATGATTGACGCAAACAGCGCGGTACGGCTCTCAAACACGTCATAGAGGGTTCTTTTCGACATGCTGGCCTCGTGGGCAATTGCCGCCATGGAAGCTCCGGCAAGTCCTTCGGCCACAATGATCCGTTGCGCAGCATCGATGATGATCGTTTCGCGCTCGGCCGTATCGAGTTGGCGCGGCCGGCCCGGACCGCGTCGCGAATTGCGGCACTTTGGCAACACATCGTCTCTCCCGTCTTCGCGGGTGCAGCATAGCTGCTTGCGTCCGGCAAAAAAACAAATATAAAACCGGTTGGTTTCCATATTACCCAATGAGCGAATATTCGCCAAGTGGGTACTCCTGATTTGGTGGAGAAATGTGATGAGGTTAGCGCCTTACGCCCTGTGTATGTCTCTGATGCTGCCATCTGCCGCCTTGGCACAGCAGCAGGAGCGCCCGCCCACGCCGGTAAGTGTCGTCACGCTGACGGCCGAGACGGTGACCGTGACCTCCACCCTTCCCGGGCGTGTCGTGGCTTCCGGCGTCGCGGAAGTGCGCCCGCAGGTCAACGGCATAATCGTCGAACGGCTTTTCGAAGAAGGCTCGAAAGTGCACGAGGGCGATGTTCTCTATCGCATTGATCCGGCCACCTACCGGGCCCAGGTCGTGGCCGCCGAAGCCGCCGTCAACCAGGCGCAGGTGAGCCTTGATTCGGCCAATCGCGAACTCAAACGCATGGAGGCGCTGCGCAAGAGCAATGTCGCCAGCGAGCAGTCTGTCGATGCGGCCATCACCACCCGTGACAGCGCCGATGCGGCTTTGCAAGTTGCCAAGGCGCAATTGCTGGCGGCCAATATCGACCTGGATCGCACCACCATACGCGCCCAGATCTCGGGCGCCATCGGCTTTTCGCTGACCACGCAAGGGGCGCTCGTCATATCCGGACAGAGCAATCCGCTGGCAGTGATCCGCAAGCTTGATCCCGTCTATGTCGACGTTGCCCAGTCGGCTGCCGATCTCGTGCGCTGGAAGCGCAAGGGGCCCAAGGCGGCGGGCGCGAACATTGACACCAGGGTCAAGCTGACGCTTGCCGACCGCACGGCTTACGACCACACCGGTGAATTGACCGCTGCGGAGCCGCATGTCGATGAGCTCACCGGAGTGGTGACATTGCGGCTGCAGTTCCCCAATCCCGACGAGATGCTTTTGCCGGGCATGTATGTGCAGGTCGAGATGCCGCAGGGCGTCATCGACAATGCCGTGCTTGTTCCGCAGGAAGCGGTATCGCGTGACCGCCGCGGCAACCCGACCGCCATGGTTGTCACCGCTGACAATGTGGTCGAGCAGCGCACGCTGACAATTATCAGCGATCGAGATTCCGACTGGATTGTGACTGACGGAGTAGCGACCGGTGACAAGGTGATCGTCGAGGGCCTTCAGAAGATTGCCGCCGGCGCCACGGTTGCCCCCGAAGAACGCGCCGAAGATCCGGCTCAGAACTGACCTCGCGGAGACCGACATGGCACGCTTTTTTATCGACAGGCCGATCTTTGCTTGGGTGATCTCGATCATCATCATGGGTGCCGGCGTTCTTTCCATCCTGACGCTGCCGGTCGCGCAGTATCCGCAGATCGCTCCGCCGACCATCTCGATCAATGCCAGCTACCCCGGAGCGTCGGCGCAGACCATTGCCAACACGGTGACGCAGGTCATCGAGCAGCGGCTGACCGGACTTGATGGCCTGCGCTATTTCTCGTCGAGCTCGACCTCGGCCGGAACGGCATCGATCACGCTGACTTTCGAGACCGGGATTGATCCCGACATTGCCCAGGTTCAGGTGCAGAACAAACTCTCGCAGGCAACATCGCTGTTGCCGGAGACGGTTCAGCGCCAGGGTGTGACCGTGCAGAAATCGTCTGCCAGTTTCCTAATGGTGATTGGCCTGATTTCCAATGATGCCGCACTCGATCAGACTGACCTTTCCGATTATCTCAACACCAATCTGGTTGATGAATTCAGCCGCATTGAAGGCGTTGGAGATGTGCAGGTGTTCGGCGCCAAATACGCCATGCGGATCTGGCTCGACCCGGTCAAGCTGTCGGCCTACGGCCTGGCGCCAAGCGATGTTCTGGGTGCTGTTTCGACAGAAAATGCCCAGATTTCGGCAGGTGCATTCGGCACATTGCCGTCGGTTGAAGGGCAGCAGCTCAACGCCACCATCACCGCGCAATCGCTGTTGACGACACCGGAAGACTTCGAGGGAATCGTCGTCCGGGCCGCCACCGATGGCGGTTTGGTGCTGTTGAAGGACGTTGCCCGCGTCGAAATCGGATCGGAAAACTATTCCACCATCGCCCGCTTCAACGGCAACCCGGCCACCGGCATGGCAATCCGTCTGGCGGCAGGCGCCAATGCGCTCGATACTTCCGAGCTTGTGAGATCGAAAATCGAGGAGGCCTCGGCCTTCTTTCCCGAAGGCGTTACCTATGTCGTGCCTTACGACACCACCCCCTTCGTCAAGATTTCCATCGAGGAAGTGGTCAAGACACTGATCGAGGCCATCGTGCTGGTCTTCATCGTGATGCTGGTCTTCCTGCAGAATTTCCGCGCCACACTGATCCCGACGCTCGCTGTTCCGGTCGTGCTTCTGGGCACCTTCGGTATCCTGGCGCTGTTCGGTTTCTCCATCAACACGCTGACCATGCTGGCCATGGTGCTTGCCATCGGCCTGTTGGTTGATGATGCGATCGTGGTCGTCGAAAATGTCGAGCGCATCATGGAGGAGGAGGGGCTCAGCCCGCTTGAGGCCACCCGCAAGTCGATGGGCCAGATCACCGGAGCCCTGATCGGCATCGCTCTGGTGCTGTCGGCGGTCTACGTCCCGATGGCTTTCTTCGGCGGCTCGACAGGGGTCATCTACCAGCAGTTCTCGATCACCATCGTATCGGCCATGGGGCTTTCGGTGCTGGTTGCGCTGACCCTGACCCCGGCCCTGTGCGCCACGCTTCTCACCGCAAAGTCTGCCCATCACGAAAAGAAGGGCCCCGCCCGCTGGTTCAACAGCGTGTTTGACCGGATCAGTGGTGGTTATGGCAGCAGCGTCGGCTGGATTGTCCGACGGCCATTCCGCGTCGGTGTGGTCTATCTTGCCCTTGTTGGCCTGATGGGCTGGAGTTTCGTTCAGACACCAACCGCCTTTCTGCCCGACGAGGACCAGGGCATCCTGCTGGCGCTGATCCAGGCACCGACCGGGGCCACCGCCGGCCGCACCCAGAAGGTTCTGGAGCAGGTTGAGAACCATTTTCTTGTCAATGAGAAGGACAATGTCGAATCGGTGTTCGGCGTGGTTGGCTTCTCGTTTTCCGGTCAGGGCCAGAACATGGGCCTCGCCTTCGTTCGCCTGAAGGACTGGTCAGAGCGGACCGGGCCGGGGCAAAGCGCTCAGGCCATCGCTGGTCGCGCTTTTCCTGCCTTCATGGGCATCAAGGACGCAATGGCGTTCCCGATCGTACCGCCCTCGGTTCCCGAACTCGGGATCATGAGCGGCTTCGACTTCTATCTGGAGGCCCGTGATGGCCAGTCCCATGACGCCTTGCTGGCAGCCAGAAACCAGCTGCTCGGCATGGCCGCCCAGAGCCCGTTGATTGCATCAGCGCGTCCCTCCGGCCTCGAAGACGCCTCCCAGTATCACCTCGATATTGACTGGCGTGCAGCCGGTGCGATGGGCATCTCCGCCACCAACGTCGCCCAGCTGCTGCAGGTCGCCTGGGCCGGCACCTATGTCAACGACTTCATCGACCGCGACCGCATCAAGCGCGTCTATATTCAGGGCGAAGCCGATTCCCGCGCCCTTCCATCCGATCTGTCAAAATGGAAGGTGCGCAATGCGAGCGGCGGGCTGGTTCCCTTTGCCAATTTTGCGGAAGGCAGCTGGACCTTCGGTCCGCAGGGTCTCAATCGCTACAACGCGGTCAACTCAATGCAGATCCAGGGATCTCCGGCTGCAGGCGTAACCACCGGTGAAGCCATGGCTGAAATCGAGCGGCTTGCCGCGCAAATGCCGGGCTTTGGCGTGTCATGGACCGGGCTGTCGCTGGAAGAACGTGATTCGGGCAACCAGGCGCCTTTGCTTTACGCCCTGTCGCTGGCCGCCGTGTTCCTCTGCCTTGCCGCGCTGTATGAAAGCTGGTCAATCCCGTTCGCGGTCATGCTGGCCATGCCTGTCGGTATTCTCGGCGCATTGTTGTGGACCCTGTACGGCGGCTACCAGAACGGCGTGTTCTTCCAGGTCGGGCTTCTCACCGTTGTCGGCCTGACCGGCAAGAACGCCATCCTCATCGTCGAGTTCGCGCGTGAACGCTATGAGGCCGGAGAACCGCTGCTGGAAGCGGTGCGTGAGGCCGCGCGGCAGCGTTTCCGCCCGATCATCATGACCTCTATGGCCTTCTCTCTAGGAGTGTTGCCGCTGGTCATCTCCACCGGAGCGGGTTCGGGCGGCCGCAACGCCATCGGCACCAGCGTGCTCGGCGGCACGATCTCGGGCACGGTGCTCGGGATCCTGTTCGTGCCGCTGTTCTTCGTGCTGGTCACCCGGCGCCGCAAGACCAGGCCGGAAGACGTCAAGGCGCCTGCCGAAGCCTGATGCGCTGCTTGCCGGTGAAGCAGCAAAACCGGTCGCCGGGTGTCATTTAACGCCACCCGGCGTCATCCGGAATAGCCGCCTGTTCGATACCAGCGCCAGGCATCGGCAATCATGTCCCGCAGTGTCGAGCGTTCAGGCGTCCAGCCGAGCTCCTCGATTGCCCGGCGGCTGCCGGATACAAGTGTTGCCGCGTCACCCGCGCGCCGCGGACCGATGCTGTGCGGCACGTCATGGCCGGTGGCTGCCTTGCATTCGGCGATGACTTCCTTGACCGAAAATCCGGTGCCGGTCCCCAGGTTGAACGCCCGGCTTCCCTTGCCCTCAAACAGCCACTCAAGGCCTTTGAGGTGGGCGTCAACCAGATCCATGACGTGCACATAGTCGCGAACGCAGGTGCCGTCAGGCGTCGCATAATCCGTACCATAGATCGTCAGCGCGCCGCGCGCGCCTGCGGCTGCTTCAATCATCACCGGGATCAGGTGGGTTTCCGGCTGGTGCCATTCACCGATTTCGGCGTCCACGTCGGCACCCGCCACGTTGAAATAGCGAAACACCACGGCCTCCAGACCATCGCTCACGCCGAAGTCGCGCAGGATCCCTTCAACGGCCTGCTTGGACCCGCCATAGGCATTCAGCGGCTTCTGGGAACTCAGTTCATCCAGCACAACGCCGTCCTGGTCGCCATAGGTCGCACAGGTGGATGAAAACACCAGTTTCTTGCAATCCGCCGCAATCATCGCTTCGACCAGATTGAGCGATCCAAGCACGTTGTTGCGCCAGTAGCGGCCCGGCTCGCGTTCGGCCTCGCCGATCTGGCTCAGTGCTGCGAAATGCATGACCGCGATCGGGGCGTATTCGGCAAGGACCGCATCGAGCGCGTCGCGGTCAAGAAGATCACCCTGCACCAGCGGGCCGAACTTTACGGCGCTGGCCCAGCCGGTCACGAGGCTGTCGAAGGCCACCGGCACATATCCCTGCTGTGCCAGAAGTTTGCAGGCGTGCGAACCGATATAGCCAGCCCCCCCGGTAACCAGCACATGCTTCATGATTTCCCACTCTCAGAACAATTGCACAAACACTCACACAGCACGGCATACCGTTCAAGTTTGAGCCGATGCAAGAAGGTTGTTGCAGAACCGATGTGTTGATTTGATGAGGAACGACAGCGTGGGCGGGGCTCGCGACATCGATGCGCCACTTATCTGGTGGCTCGAAACCGAAAGGTTTGCCAAATATGGAACGTTGCAACAGTATGAATTGCAATGGCCGGCTGAGCCGGATCAGCTTGGCGCGATTGGAAGAGGCCAGAGGCCGGGTTCAATTCGCCTGCAATGCCGATGCTGGTTCAGAGCAAAGGCTTGCCATGATTTCATGTGGCCAGTGGTTGCTTTCCTGGTGGTAACAACCCTGCCTCAAAGGAGCTGACGCTTGATGGTGAGCCATCTTGACCGCCTTGAAGCAGAGGCGATTCACATCTTCCGTGAGGTCGCCGCGTCGTTCGAAAAACCGGTTATGATGTATTCTGTCGGCAAGGATTCATCGGTCATGCTGCGATTGGCCTGCAAGGCTTTCTATCCTGCCAAGCCGCCATTTCCCTTCCTCCATGTCGATACGACCTGGAAATTCAGCGAGATGATCGCTTTCCGCGATCAGATGGCGAAGGAATACGGCATTGATCTGCTTGTGCATGCCAATGCGGAGGGCATTGCCCAGGGCATCGGACCGTTCACCCATGGCTCCAACACCCATACTCATGTGATGAAGACGGTGGCACTGCGCCAGGCACTGGATGAATATGGTTTCGACGCGGCATTTGGTGGCGCCCGGCGCGACGAGGAAAAATCGCGCGCCAAGGAACGGATCTTTTCGTTCCGCAACGACCAGCATGGCTGGGACCCGAAAAACCAGCGGCCGGAAATGTGGAAGACCTACAATACCCGGGTCGGGCAGGGTGAATCGATCCGGGTCTTTCCCCTGTCGAACTGGACCGAGCTCGACATCTGGCAATATATCCTCAAGGAATCCATTCCGGTGGTGCCGCTGTATTTTGCAGCGCCCAGACCGGTGGTGGAACGCGGCGGCATGCTGATCATGGTCGATGACGATCGCATGCAGCTTCGGCCAGGCGAGAGCATTGAGAACCGGATGGTTCGTTTCCGCACATTGGGCTGCTATCCGCTGACCGGAGCCATCGAATCCGAAGCCACCACGCCTGAAGCCATCCTTGCCGAAATGCTGATTGCCCGCACCTCGGAGCGGCAGGGCCGCCTGATTGACCGCGATACGGCAGGCTCGATGGAGAAAAAGAAGAAAGAGGGCTATTTCTGATGCCCGGTTCCCTTGGACCGGATCTCGGCGGTGGTGTTGCCGCCTGTCTCGATGCGCAAGACGCCACGGCGCTGTTGAGCTTCATCACTTGCGGCTCTGTCGATGACGGCAAGTCGACATTGATCGGCCGGTTGCTCTATGACAGCAAGCTGATTTTCGAAGACCAGCTGGCGACGCTGGAAAGCGACAGCCGCGAGCATGGCACCGCCGGCGATGACTTGGATTTCGCATTGCTGGTCGATGGTCTCGAAGCCGAACGCGAACAGGGCATCACCATTGATGTCGCCTACCGCTTCTTCGCCACGGACAAGCGCAGATTCATCGTCGCCGACACGCCCGGCCACGAGGAATACACCCGCAACATGGCCACCGGCGCCTCCACCGCCGATCTGGCCGTGGTGCTGATCGACGCCCGCAAGGGAGTGCTCGAACAGACGCGGCGGCATTCCCACATCGTCTCGCTGCTCGGCATCCGCTCCATCGTGCTGGCGGTCAACAAGATCGATCTGATCGATTATGACCAGGCAATGTTCGATTCCATCGTCGCCGGCTACATCGAATTTGCCGAACAGCTGGGCTTTGACGAGATCCGCGCCATCCCGATCTCGGCGCGCTATGGCGACAATGTCTCCGCGCACTCGGCTGCCATGCCCTGGTATGACGGCCCGACGCTGATCGAGCATCTGGAAACGGTTGCCATTGCCGACCCGGCGCTCGACCTGCCGTTCCGGTTGCCGGTGCAGATGGTGCTGCGTCCCGATCCCGATTTCCGCGGCTTTGCCGGCCAGATCGCGTCCGGTACAGCGGCAGTCGGCGACGAGGTGGTCGTGGCCAAGACCGGAAAATCTTCCCGTATCGGCGCCATCGTCACCGCGGACGGCAATCTCGAAAGCGCCCGCGAAGGCCAGGCGGTCACGCTGGTGCTCGACGATGAAGTCGACGTGTCGCGCGGCAGCATGCTGGTGGCACCCGATGCGCGTCCTCACGTGGCCGACCAGTTTCAGGCCCATGTGATCTGGTTTGGCGAGAATGCGCTGATGCCCGGACGCAGTTATGTGCTGCGCACCGAAACCGACTGCACCAATGCGACGTTGACCGCGCTCAAACACTCCATCGACGTCAATTCGCTCACCCGTCAGGCCTCCAAGCAGCTCGAAAAGAACCAGATCGGTATCTGCAATTTTGCCACCGGGGCACCGCTGGCCTTCGATGCCTACCGCGACAACCGGACCACCGGAAACTTCATCCTTGTCGACAGGCTGACCAACGCCACGGTCGGCGCCGGCATGATCGATCACCCGCTCAGGCGCGCTGACAATGTGCACTGGCAGGCCACGGATGTAACCCGAGAGGCGCGCGCCGGCCTCAAGCACCAGACACCGGCCGTGCTGTGGTTTACCGGGCTTTCGGGCTCCGGCAAGTCGACCATCGCCAATCTGCTCGAAATGCGCCTGCATGCGCTTGGCCGGCACACGGTGCTGCTCGATGGCGACAATGTCCGTCAGGGATTGAACAAGGATCTCGGTTTCACAGAGGCCGACCGGGTGGAGAATATCCGCCGCGTCGCCGAAGTGGCCAGGCTGATGACGGACGCCGGGCTGATTGTGCTGGTGTCGTTCATTTCGCCTTTCCGCTCCGAGCGCAAGCTGGCGCGCGATCTGATGGCGCCCGGCGAGTTCATCGAGATCTATGTCGACACACCGATCGAGGAATGCGCGCGCCGCGATCCCAAGGGCCTCTACAAGAAGGCCGTTGCCGGCCAGCTGGACAATTTCACCGGCATCAGCTCACCTTATGAAAAACCGGAAACGCCCGAGCTGCACCTCAAGACAATGGGCGCGGATCCGGAAGACCTGGCAATCGAGATCGAGGATTTCCTGGCCAAGCAGGGCAGCCGAACCGAATCCGAGGATTAGGGCATTCGAGCCGCGGTTCCTGGTGCGCATGAAGACCGCCACCCGGCCAAAGGCCTGTTACCTGACGGTGTTCGAGGGAGCGCGCGGCACGAGGTGATGCGGCTTAGACCTGCTGTCCCGGCCATTGACCATGCCCTGGGCGAGTTGCAGAAGGCGATAGATCTCTGTCGGAAGGTGGTCACGATAGGCGCGGATGTTTCTCTGCAGATCGGCGGCTTCCGTTTCGCGATTGAGCCGCATGCCGCTTTCCGAAACGCGATACCAGAATACCGGTTTCGTCAGCAGCTCCTGATGAATGTCACCCATTGCTGCCTTTGCCAAAAACTCCCAATCCTCGTGGCCGGGGCCGTAGTCCTCCGTAAATCCCCCGATGGATTCGAAGGCCTGACGTGTGACCAAAATATTGGCGTCGCCAAAGCAGTTGGAGAGAATACCGGCACCTCTGTCAGGCATCAGCGGAACGACGATCCCGTCGGGAATGTCGCTGGACGGGTCAATCACGTCGGTCGAGTTGAACAGGCCGAACCGGGATGTCACGATTCCGGCACCGGTTTTTTGATGGGCGTCGACAAAGGTTTCTATCATGTCGGGATGAGCGAGATTGTCGTCATCCATGAAGATCAGCAGGTCGCCGCGTGCGCTCCGCGCGGCGGTGTTGCGCACCGCGCCGATATAGCTGTTGCGCTGTTTGACAATGCGCGAGAGTCCCGGCGCGGTTTCATCAACCACCTTCTGCAGCTCCGAGGCCACGCCCGGCAGATGACTGCCATCGTCAACAACCACAATCTCGAGGTTGGGGTAGCCACAGGCCATGACCGACGCCAGCATCTGGCGCAGCACTGTGGGACGATTGAAGTGGCTGACACAGACACTCACCAAAGGCCTGGCCAGGGCCTCTCCGCCTGGAAACCGGTTTGATCCGGGTGCTGATGCAGGTGCGCCAAGCGCGTTTCCTGCCGGTTGCCTTTGCGCCGCAGATCCATTGTCCAGGGCCTGGAAAATCACGTCAGCATAATCACTGCTGTTATCGGGACGGATCCCCTCCAGAGCAAGCCGCTGCAGGGCGACCGCATCACATAGTGCATCCCAGGGGGTTCCGGTCAGCGCAGGCGGGGTCAGTGCGATGGCATCGCGCTCGCCGTAACCGGCTGCAATTCTGCGCAGGCTGTCGAAGTTGAGGTCACGAAATATGCGAATTCGGAACGGCCATTTTGCGGCCCGCATCCGCACATAATCACCGCCGCGCTTGCCACGGATCCAGTCCTCCGGTCCGGCAAACGCAACGCCGATGGTCTTGCCGTCCGCTTGAATCTTTCTGGCAAGCCGGTCCAGTGCATCACATACGAACACCAGGCCGGCCGGTGTGTTGAGTGGACCGGCAAAGAAGAGCCAGTTGACGTCAGGATCGGCGACGAACCGCGCGCCGTCATGAGCTTCGCCCACACTCTGTGCAGCAACCCGAACCCTGTTCGAGATGCCGCGAACGATCTCGTTGCAGCGATTTGCGGCCACAGTACTGGGTGCGATCAGTTCGTCGGCACCATTCAACGCTTCCCGTTCGAGCGCCTCGGCGAACAGCAGTTCGGGCCGATCCAGCAGAGTATCGCATGCAAGCGCGTCGGCGATCGCAAATGTGTCAACCACTATGGTGATGGTGTTGGCCACGACGCCTGTCCCCTGGCGCCTCGACGAAACGCAGTAGGCGGCTACACCATTTCGGCTGGGCACAACGAGGCGGTCAAATTCATTTGCGCGCATCCAGATATCAAGGCAGTAGGCAGCGGTTTGCGCTCCGGAAACGGTGGAACCCAGCGGCGGAGGAGGCAGAGCGACGAATTCCGCCTGCGCCAGCGCCTCCGTTGCAACCGATCCGATCAGGTCTGTGACTGCGGCGCGCAGCTCCAGGGCTTTCGCGGCTTCCGTATCCGCGATCACGATCGTCGTGGGATTGCCACCGGCCTCTGTGGCGGCAGCCGCGAGCAGCAGAATACTGCGGGCTTCCTCGCGATCTTGCACGTCGCCGCGAGGATTGGGAATGACGAAACAGGTGCCTCGCCGCTCACAACCCGAATCCCTCAAATCGAAAGGGGAAAATGGAGTCTTTACAATACTCTGACTCGACACCCGTTCTCCATCTGCAGCGAAGTGGAGGATATAGGTGCCGTCCGGGTGGTTGGAAAGGTCGAGGGCAGAGCCGCGGTGAGTTGGAAGCAGGCCATTGGACGCAAGCATCGGGTGAAAAGCGTTGCAGCTGACGGTGGCAATGGTCTTGCCCTCATACAGGGCTGACACCTCGACCATTGTTTCCGGTGACCAGGGCAGTATCGCCCACCCGCGGAGCCGACCATGGACTTGCTGTTCTACCCGGACCCGTTTGAAGGCGACGCTCTTAGGCAGTCGGTCCTCGGATATTTCATTGCCGGTTAAGCGGCGTAATCGAGAGCCTCAGGTCTTGGATGCTGACCTGAGCGATTTCGGCCAATGCAACGGGGTTCTTGATCGTGATGTCCATATGGTTTTGCACCGCAAGTATCCCGAGGCGGCAAAAGCCCTTGAGGGTACGGCATACATGTACTGATGAGACGCCGGTAAAATCACCAAGCTGCTGCTGCCTTAAAGGAATATGGAAATGGACAGGACCTGTCACACTCTGAGACGTCAGCCGTACGAAGAACTCCAGCAGCGCATAAGCGATCCTCATCCGTGCATCGCCCTTTCCCATGCGCAAATAGCGTTCGGAAAGCCTTGCATGAGCAGCAGATTCCAACGACCTCACCAGTTTGGTCAGGCCCTCGATATCCTTTTCCATTTTCTCCCAATCGGCAAAACTGAATATGGCCAGCCGCGCAGAGGTTTGTGCGATGATAGTACACTGCGAGGTCAGCCCATCTGCGGTGGCTGCGAAAGTGATATCACCGGGAAGCACGAAATCGATGATTTGCGTTTGACCGTTCTCAAGGGTCTTTGACAGGGAAATCCATCCCCCTAGCACGCATATCACGCACGCATTGTTTTGGCCTTCAAACGTAATCACCGAGCCCGGAGCATACTGGTGCAACCGGCTGCTGACTTCCAACAGAAACTCAACCGACTCGTGGTCACCAAAAAGCGGCCAGGAACGACCGGCAAGGCTTTTGTTTGATCCCCAAAGGGAAAACTCAACTGAAAGTGCCAATTACCCGACTCCACACCATGGACACTTCGCTTTATGCTATTCGAACACGATAAGAATAAATTTTTAAGCCATTAAGCATATTTAAAATTAGCACTATAATATTATCACTATTCGCCTTGTTCTGTCGATCTCAATTTTCACAGCGGATGGTTATCGGTTGGGGCTATTGTGATGGATTTGCGGTAGAAAATTTTTCTAATTCGAACCACAATTGCGGCTCCAATCCACGTAGTCTTTACAATTTGCGCCCACCCGATCGTTGCCGAAACCGGGTGGGTCTTGAATAACTAAAATCGACGCAGGTTCAGTCGACACTGGCGCTCGCGCCGGAAGCTGCACCAATACCGACACCACCGCCTAAGCTGTCATTGGCAGCACCCGAAACGGCGTCAGCCATAGAGGTGGCGGTTTCCGAGAGGCTGTTGCCATAACCTTGGCTACTGGCTCCGGCAGTTCCTGAACCCACCGAACTGGCGGAACTCATTGCATTGCCAAAACCGAAGCCAGAAGAAGTTCCGGGCGCTGTAGTGGCAGCCACGCCAACATTCCGATTGACGGAGACGCTCCGATCAACACTGACCGTCCTGCCGCCCGCAGTGACTGTTCCGCTGAGCGCCACTGACCCGGAAAGACCAATATGGCTTCCGGGAATACCTTTCACGGCCGAATTACTCGCGGCCGATTTATCAGGAGTGCCGAGCGATGCCTTGGTGAACTGGTTCGCCAAGGCCTTCTGGAAGCTGCAAAATAGGTTTATACTGCCGCCGCAATTTTGCGAGGCCACGAATTGGCTCTCACCGTTTGCGGCAGTCGCCCTAAGTCTGACCTCAATCGACTCTGCGGCCGTTGTGTTCGTCCCGGTCGATGCCGCCGCAGGGGTGTCGGCCTTGACGAATGTTGGGTTCACCCCCACAGGGTCGAAAAGAACACCGCCTGCTGACGTCTGGACAGCTTGGGCTAGAATCTGCACGGAGGCCGAGGAAGATTCTGGATCAGCGGATGACGATGTCGCACTATCGGTCACCACAGTCGATTGCGCGTGCACCAGACCCAAAGTTGGTGAAAACAGCAATGCCGCCACGGCAACCGCTACGGAAGACAGTGATCGCGAGCCTATGCCTGATCTTTTGCATAGGGAGGGTGAGAAGGGATGATTCATGATAAGCTCCATATCCACGCATAACCATCAGGTTGGGCATTGAAACAGATTGACGACGTTCCGGTCGCCAAATGGCGACCGGAGTCGATAAGGTGCAATCAGTTGGTTGCGCCAAAGCCGCCGCCAGCTCCACCGGCAGCCGAAGCAGCGGTCCCGCCAGGGCCAGCTGCTGCAGAGGCTGTGCCGCCGCCTGAGCCGCCACCGACCGAGGTGCCACCACTGGCCGAATTCGCCGCGCCACCGACGCCGGTGGAATTGCCTTGCGCTGTGCCGGCGGCGTTACCAGATGACGCACTGCCTGCGCCAGAAATGCCGCCTGCGCCGGCCACTGAGCCGACACCGTTGGCGACGCCAAGTCCGGCGCCGAGCGAGCCACCCACACCCACCGCGACGGCGGTGCCTGCAGTGCCGGCAGTGGAAGTATTGTTGGACGTCGCTGTAGCGGCAGAGGCCGGGACACCAACAGTCGAAGCCGCTGCTGTTCCGGTTGCCAGATTAGTGGTGTCAGCGATGGCCGTGCCAGCACCAGCCGAAACAAAAGCCAGGCCCCCGCCAATTCCTCCACCGACAGACAGTGTCTGAGCGCTGGCAACGCTTGCTCCGATGAGCACGGCAGTGAAGGTGATTGCAGCCGTTTTAATACGCATCTCAGTTCTCCTTACAGTTGATCAACAGTTCATGGTTCATTCGTAGTGCTAGCGTAGTACTAGTCGCCTTCTTGCAGCGCACAACGGTGCACGTGATGGCAACCGATGTATTGCCATGCGCTGTAAGCTCTTTGATTCTGGTCACGATTGTCCGTTCACGAAAACCAATCGATAGCCGGAGGCTCCGTTCTCAGAGATATATTTTGACTTATTTAATTCGCAGGGTCCGGCGGAACTTGAACAGTCTATCAACGTTCTTGGACCGTATCTGGTATTCTACCAAGGTTGTGCCCTTAGCGTTTTTGTCCGCCTTGAAGACAATTTTGTATCCATCGACAACGCGTCCAGAACATTCACGACTCTGGTTGCCGGGGATTTTAAAGCGGTCCTTGTATAGATACACAAGGCCAAGTTTAGGTCTATATGCTTTTATATCTACGGGTACTGTTCTACACTTTTCATCCCATGCGAAGACATTTTGAAGTCCAGCTCGATTGCCTGGCTTCATTGATATAGTAGGATGTTTATAAGTTGTTGTTGCTGCAGCTGAGCTGACTACAGGAATCAGTATCATTACGCTGAGTGTGGCTGACAATATTTTGATCATATCCGACCCCCCTAGTTAAGAGCAATTATATCCCCATATATACAAGGGGATACGTTTCATTAACGTAAATTTAACACTCTAGCTCCAGCTGGTCATTAACGTGCGTTAAGATGTAGTGGAGAATCTTGAATGACCATTGACATCTGCCGCTCGATTCCGTTCGAGGGATGGTTGCGATTCGCAATGTCTGGTATGGCTCTGTTGCAAACTTTTGATATGGCGGAGAAAGAGCCGTTTCGGACATGCGGTCAGAAGGCATCAGCCAGAGCGTGGAATTGGTCAGCAAGCGATCGGCTGGGGTTGTGGGACTATCTGACTTGTCGCTTACGCATCATTTGAATCATCTCGATACCGGCAAGAGTTATGGTCGCGCTTGAAAACGCCTTGAAGCCGAGCATCGACCTGACACGCTGCACAATCCGGGCAGGCTGAAAGGGTCGAGGCCGGTCCAGGGCACAAACGGATTGCGGCGCAGCGAGCCTTAGAGGCTGAGGCGCACGGTCGGTTTTTCACTCGCCGCCCTTGCGTGAAACCCGTGCGTATCGGCCACAACCAGCGTATTGGCGGGCACGGCTATACGGACGGGCGCAGCATAGCCGAGATCGCGTAGCTGCTCCTCTGAGGCACGAAACGAGCCGTGCGCGTGGTGACTGTTGGCATCGCTGCGCGCGCTGAGGCTTTGCTCCCGCTCCCAGGCGAGGCGCGCAGGCGTCATGCGGTGCGAACCCGGCACATAAGTCAACGGCCCGCCGTCTTCGGCCACATCGGTAAGGAAATACCAGGCCTTGGCGGTGGAATGGAAGGTGTCGGAATGAAACAGGGTCTGCGGATCGCGTGGCCCCCGGTGGGGCTCGGCAAAGACCGTGTGGATGAAGCTTATCGGCTCCGCGTTGGCGGCGGCGACATAGCGAAGCAGTCCCTGGAGCAGCCGTCCGCGCATGAATGCGCCAAGCTCGGCATATGTGCCCATCATGGCGCGGGTGATCGGGATGAAACGGGTGACGGCATTGCCCTGCAGCATTTCCTGTGCCGGAAATTCATGGTTCTGCACCTGGTCGCGCAGCCGCGCGAAGATCTCGGCCGGCAGGGCGTTGCGGCGCACCACATAGCCGTCGCGGGCAAAACTCCCGGCATCCTCGCTGTCGACCAGGTGGGTCAATCGTCGCCGTCTGCTGTCAGCCATGCTCTCGGCCTTCCGCAGGCGCGTGATGTGCAATCCGCGCTCATTGAGCCAGGGGCTTCCGATCAGCGGATTGGATTTGAACGATTTGGCGCTGCTGGCCAGTTCCGCCAGCCAGATCGGCGCCTTGATCACGTCGAGTGGTTTCAACGAAAGTCTCCAGCCGCTATTGCTGTCTCATGCAATGGTCGCGTCGTGTGAAGCGAGGCAGGTGAATGCCGGCAGGATAGTTTACGGCTCCGAAAAAGGCAAAACTTTCAATCGTCCTGGTTGCCGCGGACACTCGCGATTTTCCAGTCAAAATACCAGCGCAGCACAGGGGCGGCGAGCGCTCCAAACCGGCCCAGAAGCGCCATCTTCAGCCCCGGGTAAATCTCGAACCGGCCGCGATCGGCGCCTGTGACGATTATACGTGCCAGCTGTGCAGCCGGCCAAGCTTTTGCATCCCCGATGACGGCCGCAGCCGCCGGTGACCGGAGCGGAAGTTCCGCTGCCAGTTGC
>Ga0114910_1000751_pt1 | contig 16312 bp, 15 predicted proteins | sample MalvireepMed_908_FD_83500 | JGI IMG/M metagenome (GOLD analysis project Ga0114910, IMG submission 83500) | Marine viral communities from the Global Malaspina Expedition - Malaspina viral metaG DeepMed_908 | ecosystem: Environmental > Aquatic > Marine > Oceanic | place: Mediterranean Sea...
CTCACCGCTGCGGCCGGGCCTGCCGCCGGGCCATCGCCAGCGGCAAGGTCACGAGGTCGACATGGTTCTGTTCCGCTGCCACGGGCTGGCGGTCGACCTTGCGATGCGGCGCGACACCTCGTGACGGCGATTTCTGGAAACCGAACCCTTGAAGAGCGTAAGCTGTTTCTTTCCGTCATCCCGGCCCCCGCGCCGGGATCCAGCGGCCCCACTTCTGTGGGGCCAAAGACTCTTTTCAGCCCAGGAACTCGGCCACGATGGATGCCGGAGGCGACGACGCCGCTTCACCTGTCTGGATCAAGCCCGGCATGACGGTGTTGGAATTCCTGTGCATCCCGCAGGCTCACGCCCCCCAGGTCCGCTGCAGCAATGCCAGCCAGTTGCTGCGGGCGATTTTTTCGATCAGCGCCTCGCCATATTGCCGCTCGCGCATCTGGCCGATCAGCGCCTGCACGCCGGTGACGTCGCCGATCACATCGGGCAGTTCGGCGCCGTCGAAATCCGAGCCGAAGCCGACATGGTCCTCGCCCAGCGTGTCGACCAGATGATCGAGATGCCGCATCACCGGGTCCCAGCCGCAATCGGTCAATTTGCGGCCATCGTCACGCAGGAACACGGTGGCGTAGTTGAGGCCGACCATGCCGCCGGTCTCGCGGATCATCTTGAGCTGCCGGTCGGTGAGGTTGCGGGTCGAAGGCGTCACCGCATGGGCGTTGGAATGGGTGGCGACCAGCGGCGCGTCCGAGAGCCGGGCGACGTCGTCAAACCCCTTCTCGTTGAGATGCGACAGGTCGATCATGATCTTCAGCGCGTTGCAGGCCCTGACCAGATCCCTGCCGGCCCCGGTCAGGCCCGGTCCGGTGTCGGGATCGCCGGGAAAGCGGAAGGGCACGCCGTGGCCGAACACGGTCGGGCGGCTCCACACCGGGCCGAGCGAGCGCAGCCCCATGGCGTGGAAGGCGTAGAGCGCATCAAGGTCGGGGCCGATCGCCTCGGCGCCCTCCATGTGCATGATCGCGGCGATGGTGCCGCTTTCCATGCAGGCGCGCAGATCAGCCGAACTGCGGCAGATCTTCAGCGCGCCTTGTGCTGCCCGCTCCATCCACATCAGCTGCGCCGCCATGGCCAGCGCGGTTGGCTGCGCCCCGGCGGCATCGATCAGCGGCGGCAATGGCAGATCATAGGGCGGGCTGTCCATCATCGCCTGATAATCCGGCGCGCCGGGCTCTTCCGGCGATGGAATGTAGATGGCGAAAAAGCCGCCGGCAAAACCCGCTTTCTTCATCCGCGGCAGATCGAGGTGGCCTTCGTCACCCTCTTCCAGCCACAGGGCGCCGCGCCGCTCCGGCTCGCGCAACAGCCTGAGCAGAAAATCATTGTGACCGTCGATAAATGGCGTCAGTGCCATGGCGTGCTCCGTCAGCGCTGGCCTGCGGAATCGCGGGTGAACCCCTCGCTCGCTGTCAGCAGATTGCGTGTGTAGTCTTGGGTTGTCTGGTGCGCCTGCAGGGCTTCGCGGGTCAATTCCTCGACCACCTCGCCCGATTGCATGACCATCAGCCGGTCGCACATATGCGAGACGACAGCCAGGTCATGGCTGACCAGAATATAGGTGAGGCCGCGTTCGGCGCGGAGCCGGTCGAGCAGATTGAGCACCTCGGCCTGGATCGAGGCGTCGAGCGCCGATGTCGGTTCGTCGAGCAGAATGATCCTGGGCTCGAGAATCAGGGCCCGGGCGATGGCGACGCGCTGGCGCTGGCCGCCGGAAAGCTGATGCGGATAGCGGAACCGGAATCCCGATCCCAGGCCAACGTCTTCCAACGCCCGCTCGACGCGCTTTTCCGCATGGTCGAAGCCATGGATGGCCAGCGGTTCCGACAGCACCCGGTCGATGGTGTGGCGTGGATGCAGCGATGCATAGGGGTCCTGAAACACCATCTGCACCCGCCGGTAGAATGTCTGGTCGCGCGGCGCCGGCACCGGGTTGCCGTCAATGCTGATCCGGCCGCCCGTGACCGGAGCCAGTCCGCACATCGCCCGCAGAACCGTCGACTTGCCGGAGCCGCTTTCGCCAACGATGCCGAAACTGTCCTCCTCCTCAACCGAAAACGACACGCCCTTGAGGGCTTTCACCTGGCGGCCGCTGCCTTCGAACGTGACTTCAAGGTCTTCGATGTCTATCAGCGCCATTTCCGCATCCTATTCCAGCCAGGCGGCGTCGCGTGCCAGAACCGGCAGCGGGCGGGTGTCGCCGGTGATCGTCGGCAGGCAGTTGAGCAGACCCCTGGTGTAGGGGTGACTGGCCTCATTCATGCGCCGGGCGTCAAGTTCCTCGACCACCTGCCCCGCATACATGACCAGAACCCGGTCACAGAATGTCGAGACCAGCCGCAGGTCGTGGCTGATGAAGATCAGACCCATGCCGCGCTCGGTCACCAGACGATCGAGAATGCGCAGCACCTCGATCTGGACGGTCACATCAAGCGCAGAGGTTGGTTCATCGGCGATCAGCAGATCCGGTTCGGTGACCAGCATCATGGCAATCATGGCGCGCTGGCCCATGCCGCCGGAGAGTTCATGCGGGTAAGCCGCCATCACCCGTTCGGGATCACGGATCTGCACCGCTTCGAGCATGGCGAGCGACTTGTCGCGGGCTTCGGACTTGCCGCCGTGCAGCTTGACCGCCTCCATCAGCTGCTTGCCGATGGTCATCACCGGGTTGAGCGAGAATTTCGGATCCTGCATCACCATCGACATGCGGGCGCCGCGAAGCTGGCGCCATTGTTTTGCAGTGGCATTGCGAAGATCGATGCCATCGAATTCCAGCCTGTCGGCGGTGGCGGTACCCGAGACCGGGGTCAGGCCGAGAATGGCGCGGCCGGTCTGGGATTTCCCGGAGCCGCTCTCGCCGACAATGCCCAGCCGTTCCCGTCCGAGGCTGAAACTGACGCCGCGCACCACTTCCACCGGCCCCTGGCGCGAGGGGAAGGCAATGCGCAGGTTGTCGACTGTCAGCAACGGGCTCATTTCTCGGCCTTCGGATCAAGCACGTCACGCAGGCCGTCGCCGAGCAGGTTGAAGCCGAGCGAGACGGTGAAGATGGCAATGCCGGGCATGGTCGCCACCCACCAGTAATCGATGATGAAGCGGCGTCCTCCGGCGATCATCGCACCCCATTCGGGCTGCGGCGGCTGCGCGCCCAGTCCCAGAAAGCCGAGACCCGCGGCGGTGAGGATGATACCGGCCATGTCGAGCGTCACCCGGATGATCACCGAGGACAGGCAGAGCGGCACCACATGGCCCCAGATGATGCGCGGCGGCGAAGCCCCCTGCAGGCGGATCGCGTCAATATGTTCGGCGTTGCGGATGGTCAGGGTTTCGGCCCGCGCCAGCCGGGCATAGGGCGGCCAGGAGGTGATGGCGATGGCGATGATGGCGTTCTCGATGCCGGGACCCAGGGCCGCAACAAAGGCCAGCGCCAGGATCAGCCGCGGGAAGGCCAGAAAGATGTCGGTGATGCGCATCAGCACGGTATCGACCCAGCCGCCGAAATAACCGGACACGGTGCCGACCAGCAGCCCGATCGGTGTGGCGATGATGGCAACCAGCGCCACCACCATCAGCGTCAGCCGCGCGCCGTGGACAACCCGGCTGAAGATGTCGCGCGCCAGATCGTCGGTGCCCATCAGGTGCTCCAGCGACGGCGGCAGCAGCCGTGCGGTGCGCAGATCACCGCCGATCAGGGGATCGTAAGGTGCGATGACATCGGCAAAGACGGCGACCAGCACCAGCAGCACAACGATGCCGAGACCAACCATGCCAAGCCGGTTGCCGGTGAACAGCACCCAGGTCCGCCAGATCTGGCCAAGGCGCGCCTGGCTGCGCGATGCGGGCTGCTCGCTTCTGAGCCATTCAGCAAGACTCTGACGGGGGGCCTGGGTGCTCATGTGCGGCGCCTGACGCGGGGATCGAGCATGGTGTAGAGGAAATCGGAGAGCAGGTTCAGCCCGACAAATATGATGCCGATCAGCAGGGTGCCGCCAAGGACGGCGTTCATGTCGGCGTTCTGCAGAGAATTGGTCAGGTACTGGCCAAGGCCGGGCCAGGCGAACACGGTTTCGGTCAGCACCGAGCCTTCCAGCAGGCTGGCATAGGACAGCGCAATGACGGTGACCAGCGGCACGGCGGCATTCCTGAGCGCGTGCACCCAGATGATGCGCCACTCCGCCACGCCCTTGACCCGCGCGGTGACCACATATTCCTGCGCCAGTTCGTTGAGCATGAAGCTGCGGGTCATGCGGGCAATATAGGCCATGGAATAATACCCCAGCAGCGCGGCGGGCAAGGCGATGTGCGAGACCACATTGCGGAACGCACCCCACTGGCCCTGCATCGCGGTATCGATGAGATACAGCCCGGTCTTCGGGGTGAAGGAATATTCATAGGATATGTCGATGCGGCCCGGACCGGCGACAATGCCCCATTTGGCATAAAACACCAAAAGCCCAAGCAGACCGAGCCAGAAGATCGGCGCCGAATAGCCCATCAGCCCGACGATCCGCACCACCTGGTCCACCAGCTTGCCTTGCCGGACGGCAGCCCAGACCCCGACCGGAATTCCCAGCAGCGTGCCGATCAGAATGGCGACGGTCGCGAGTTCCAGGGTGGCGGGAAAGGCGCGGATAATGTCGTCGATGATCGGCTTCTTGGTGAGCAGGCTTTCGCCGAAATCTCCGGTTACAGCCTTTTCGACATAGAGCCCGAACTGCACATAGAGCGGGCGATCAAGGCCAAGCTCGACAAAGGCCTTGTCATAGGTTGACTGGGAGGCCCGGTCGCCGACAACGGCCAGCACCGGATCAACAGGGACGACCCGGCCAATCAGGAAGGTGACAACGAGAAGGCCAAAAATGGTAACGGCAATCGTGGCACCAAGCCGCAAGGCTCTGCCAAGGAAGGCCGGAAGGGCGAGGGAACGCCCTTCCGCAAGAGCAGATGTGTCCGACAATTACTTGGTCACTGCCTTGAACGAGTTGTCGTTGAACGACGGGCCAACGATGAAGCCCTCAACGTTCTTGCGGCGCGCCAGCACCTCGATCTCCTGGAACATGATGACAAAGGGTGAGGTTTGCTGATGTTCGGTCTGCAGATCGATATACATCTGGGCGCGTTTCTTGGCGTCGCCTTCAAGGATCGCCGCGTCAGCCTTGAGCGTCATTTCCGGGATGTCCCAGGCATTGCGCCAGGCCAGAGGCTTGGAAGCTGCATCATCAGAGTTGTCGGGATTGCGCGCAAAGGTATCGGCATTGGTGTGCGGATCCTGATAGTCGGGACCCCAGCGGCCGATATAGATGTCATGGTTGCGGGCCCGGTACTTGGTCAGGGTTTGCTGCCCATCCCCCGGGATCAGCTCCATGTTGATGCCGGCCAACGCCATGGTCTGCTGGATGGCCTGGCCCATTGCGGTGATTTCATTGGTGTTGCGTGTGTCCATGGTGACGGTGAACCCGTCCGGCAGTCCCGCTTCGGCCAGCAATTCCTTGGCCTTCTCGACATTGAGCGAGAACGGCGTGTCTTCCAGGGCACCTAGGAAACCGCGCGGCAGGAAGGCCTGATGCGGGATCACCTTGCCCTTCATGATGGTGTCGGAGATGGTCGCGTAGTCGACCAGATATTTCATCGCCTGACGCACTTCGGGCTTGGCCAGATTTTCATTCTTCTGGTTCAGGCCGAGATAATAGATCGATCCCTTGACGCCGCTTTCGATGACAATGTCGGCATTGGTCGACATTGCGGTGATTTCCTCGGCGCTGACATTGCGGGCGATGTCGATATCGCCCTGTTCAAGCAGCAGCCGCTGGGTCGCGGTTTCGGGGATATGCCGATAGATGGCGCGGGCCATCGCCGGGGCATTGCCGGAATAATTGTCATTGCGCTCGAGCACCACGGCTTCATTGGCGCGCCAGTCGCGAATGGAAAATGCGCCGGAGCCGGCATAATTGGTCTTGAGCCAGTTGTAGCCGAAATCGCCATCGGCTTCGTGGCTCTTGACCAGTTCACTGTCGACGATGAAGCCCACTGTCGCGGTCAGGCAATAGAGCACCAAGGTCGGCGCATAGGGCTGGTCCATCTCGAATTCGAAGGTCATGTCGCCGGTCTTGCGAATCATGGCGTCGACATTGTCGGCGTTGAAGCCGAACTGGGTGAGAATGAAGGCCGGTGATTTGTCGAGCTTGATAACCCGCTGCAGCGTGTAGACTGCGTCGTCTGCCGTGATCGGGTTGCCGGAGGCAAACTTCATGCCGTCACGGATGGTGAAAGTGAAGGTCTTGCCGTCTTCGGAGATGTCCCATTTCTCGGCGACAACACCGAAAATTTCAGACACATCCTTGACGTTATAGCCCACCAGCCCCTGATAGGAGTTGCCGAGGATTTCGGATGCGCTGAATTCGAACACTTCAGCCGGATCGAGCGTGATGATGTCGTCGATCGCCCAGGCCTGAATGAGTGTGTCAGCCGGTGTCTCGGCATTTGCCGTGACCGGCGCAAAGGCGGAGGCGGTGCACATCAGCGCCACTGCCACAAATTTTTGAATATGTTTCACGTCAAGCTCCCAGTTAAGAGTGTTCCCGTTGGCATGCTGGAGAGTGCGGGAATTGCCCCTTGTCACCCTTGGAAGCATCAATGAGGTCACAGCCCCATGAGCCTGTCAAGCACGCTGGGGCGTGACCTATACAGCCATAGATTGAACCCCGCCGGAACAGCGCGGAAACGCGGCTTTGTGGCCGGGACTTCGAATAGACAAAGATGTTCAAGCCATCATTATGTCTGATGGAATTGGCATTCAGCCATCTGCGGCAGCCGGCTTCACACCCCGGCCAGACCGAAGGAAACGGCCGCCCAGGCCAGTGCCAGAAGAAACAGCGTTTCCACAACGATTACCGCCACATGCCGCCATCCCAGATCCATCATGGCTTTCATGTTGGTGCGCACGCCTAGCGCGGAGATCGCGATCACCAGCAACCATGAGGACGCATCAACCAGAACAGCTGCAACCGCGGCTGGAATAAGCCCGGTGCTGTTGGCAAGCGTGACTGCGCCAAAACCGATCACAAATAGCGGCAGCCGCACCTGCGAGAAACCGCTTTCACGATTGGTTGTGGCGAGGGCGACGATTATCAACACCACCGGCAGAAGCGTGACACGCAGCAATTTGACGATGGTTGCCGTGTCACCGGCTTCTGTCGAGATCGAGTACCCGGCGCCCACCACCTGGGCCACGTCATGGACCGTGGCGCCGATCAGAAAACCGCTTTGAGCGTCGGTCAAGCCGGCAAAGCCGAAAAGCACCGGATAGGCAATCATGGCGATGGTCGACAAAGTGGTGACGGCAACGACCGTGAACAACACATTGCGTTCGGTCTTGTCGTTGGCCGGGATCACGGCAGCCAGTGCAAGGGCCGCCGATGCGCCACAGATAGCCACGGCGCCACCGGTCAGAATGGCGAAGCGCCACCCCCTTGAGAACAGTTTCGCGCAAATGAAGCCAAAGCCGATGGTCAGGGCCATCAGGCCTGCCACCGTAACCAGACCCGAGGTTCCGATGCCGGCGATATCGCCCAGGGTGATGCGGGCGCCAAGCAGCACGATGCCAAGCCGCAGCAGGGTTTTGGAGGCAAAGACCACACCTTCGGACGTGCGCTCCTGATCCGCCATGAAGTTGAAGGCCATGCCGATGAGCAATGCGAACAGCATCACCGGCGCGGCATAATGCTCGGACAGGAACTTTGCCGCGGCGGCGATGGTCAGGGCCAGCAGGAGGCCCGGAAAAAGAAGCCGGGCGCGATCCGGAAAGTTGGATAGAAAAGCCATTGATGCCGCTCCGCGGTTTAAAAGTTTACAATAACGAATGCCCGCGTGGTGACGGCCTGCTGCAAGCCTTGTAGGGAGCCGCAAGAGACCATGTCACGCGGAAAATCTCGCGGGGCAGTTCACAGTGTCAGCAGATGCCCCGGCAAACTGACACGCACCCGCCTTGTGCTGATCAGGGCTTGAGGACAATTTTCGGGGCGGCCACATGCCCGCCAAGAATATCGGCAAATGCCCGGGCACCGTCTTGAAGGGCCTGTATGTCCGCCCATTCGAGCGCACCGAGGCGGCCATCAAAAATTGCCGCCGCGGTGTCGCGGAAATCCTCAGGTGTGTAGGTATACGCCCCGATGAAGGTGATCTCCTGCAGCGTCATTCGGCGGATATTGAGCCCGCCGGAGGCATCGCCAAGGCCAATATGGACGATGACGCCACCCGGCCGAACCAGACGGCTGGCGGTTGCCCTGGTCTGCGAGAACCCCACGCCATCAACGACCAGATCGTAACCGCCGGGATCCTCGATGTTTATCCCATCGGGCGAGACGATCGTGAAACGGCCTGCTGATGTCAATGCCGGGATACGGCGCTGATTGGATTCACTGATACTGATATCTTGAGCCCCGTTGGCGCTGAGCGCCAGGGCGGCGCCGAGGCCGATCGCGCCGCCGCCGATCACAAGACATCGCGCGTCCGTCAGCGGCAGGTCCAGGGCCCGGGCGCCGAGCCGCACCGCATGCCAGCCACAGGCCAGAGGCTCGGCCAGACAGGCCTTTTCGAAAGACACATGGTCTGGCATTTCGACCAGATTTTCGGGCGGAATGGCAATGTACTGGGCAAAGGCGCCCTGGCGCGGCGCCATCGACAGGATCTGGCGCTCGGGACACAGATTGTTGCGGCCAGCCCTGCAAGCGGAGCAATGCCCACAGGTGGCCAGCGGATTGACGGTGACCCGCCTCCCCGTGCCCGGACCTTCGACCACGACGCCGGCGGCTTCATGGCCGAGGATCAGTGGCGCCGGACGGCGCTCGTCATGGCCGAGATAGGCATGCATGTCGGATCCGCAGATGCCGACCGCCTCGACCCGCACCAGACACTCGCCGGGCGGAACAACGGGGGCAGGCTCCTCGCGATACGCAAGGCTTTCGGGCGCGGTGTAAACCAGGGCTTTCATTTTGCGGTGTATCCCCCGTCAACGAAAAGCAGCTGGCCGGTGACATATACCGAGGCATCGGATGCCAGAAACAACAGCGGCCCTTCGATATCAGCCATCTTGCCATTGCGGCCGATGCAGGTCGATGCGGCGTGCCTGGCGGAAACCTCGGCGTCCGCGAAGACCGGGCCGGTGAGTTCGGTGGGAAAGAATCCCGGCGCCAGCGCATTGGCATTGATGCCGTCTTTCGACCAGGCCTCGGCCATGGCGCGGGTCATCTGTTCGACCCCGCCTTTCGATGCACCATAGGCAATACCGTTGGTGAACGCCCGGCGCGATTGCAGCGAGGCGAAATTGATGATCCGGCCCCAGCCTCTTTCACGCATAGCCGGAACCAGCGCCTGGGCGAGAAAAAACGGAACCGAAAGATTGAGCGAGATGGTTTGCGCCCAGCTCTCAGGCGTCACCTGATCGGCAGATTGGCGAAGATTGAGGCCAGCCGCATTGACCAGAATATCCGGCGGACCGAACGGATCGGCGATCCTGCCGGCAAGGGCTGCCATATCGGACTCGGCCGCAAGATCGGCGGCAAGGGCTGCGGTTTCACCGCCGGCTTCGGCGCGCCATTGTTCGAGCGCCTCGGCGCGGCGCGCCAGACCTACAACCTGCGCCCCGGCCTGAACCAGAAAATGCGCCGCGGCGCGGCCCAGACCAGAGCTGGCACCGGTCACCACTGCAACGCGGCCGGTGAGGCTGAACATATCGGTGCGGCTCATGTCAGATGTCCTGATCGATTCCCGAGAGATCGAAGTTCTCACCGGGAAAGTATTTGCGCAACCGGATATCGGCGGTACGGGCGTGGCCTTCCATGCCCTCGAGCCTGGAGATCCGGGCTGTCGCCTCGGCGACCGGTTTGGCGCCGTCGCGGGTGGCGCGCTGCCAGGTGACGATCTTCATGAATTTGTGGACCGAAAGCCCACCGGTGTAACGCGCCGCGCCCGAGGTCGGCAGCACGTGATTGGTGCCCGAGGCCTTGTCGCCGAAAGCAACGGTGGTTTCCTCGCCCAAAAACAGCGAACCGTAACAGCCAAGACGGTTGAGCCACCAGTCGAGGTCGGCGGCCTGCACGGTAAGATGTTCAGGCGCATAGTCGTCGGAGGTTGCGGCCATCTCCTCGCGGCTGTCACAGAGAATGACCTCGGCGAAATCGCGCCAGGCGGCTTCGGCGTTTTCGCGGTTGACCTGCGGCAGGGTGGCAATCAGCTTCGGCACCAGCGCCATCACCGATTCCGCCAGCGGCTTGTGATCGGTGACCAGCCAGACCGGGGAATTGTAACCATGTTCAGCCTGGCCGACGAGGTCGGCGGCAACGATCTCGGGATCGGCATCCTTGTCGGCAAGGATCAGGCTGTCGGTGGGGCCGGCGAACATGTCGATACCGACGCGGCCGAACAGGATGCGCTTGGCTTCGGCAACGAACTGGTTGCCCGGGCCGACCAGAATGCCCGAGGGCGGAACATTGAAAAGGCCGAAGGCCATCGAGGCCACGCCCTGAACGCCGCCCATGGCAAGAATGCTGTCGGCGCCGCAAATATCGGCTGTGTAGAGGATCGCCGGATGAACGCCGACATCGGGACGCGGCGGTGAACACACGGTGATGTGCTTGCAGCCGGCGACCTTGGCGGTGGTTACCGTCATGATGGCGGAGGCGACATGGCTGTAGCGGCCGCCGGGCACATAGCAGCCGGCTGCTTCAATGGGGATGGTTTTCTGCCCTGCGACCAGCCCCGGGACGATTTCGATCTCAATGTCGGTGAGGGTCTTTTTCTGGGCTTCGGCGAATTTGCGGACATTGTCGTGGGCGAAGCGGATATCATCCTTGAGCTTCTGCGGCAGGCTGGCCGCAGCGGCCTCGATCTCCTGACGGGTGACAGAGATGTTGCCGGTGTAACGGTCGAATTTCTCGGCATAGCTGCGGGCTGCTGCCTCGCCGCCGGCTTCGATCTCGTCGAGGATCGCCTGCACGGTATCGCGGACGGAGCCGGAATCGGAGGTCGAGGTCTTGGCGGCTTTCTTGAGATAGGTGCGGGACATGTTTCCGGTCCTTCTATTGATAGATTGCGGGCAGCAGGGTGGTAGACAGCGCCGGAACGAAGGCAATGATCAGAACCACGATCAGCATGAAGAATACGAAGGGGATCGCCTGCCAGGCTATTCTCAGGATCGATTCACCGGTAATGCCAGATACGACGAACAGATTGAGGCCAAGCGGCGGGGTGATGAAGCCGACGCCGAGTGCCGTGATCATCATGATGCAGAACTGAATCTCGTTCATGCCGATATTGTCGGCCAGCGGCTTGAGGATCGGCGCCAGGATTACGATGTTGGGCGTCGTCTCCATGACGCAGCCTGCGGCGATCAGGATGAAGATCATCATCAGAATGATGATTGCCGGATCATCGCTGAGCGAGGTCACTGCACCGACGAAGCCCTGCGGCACGCCCATGATCGCCAGCGCCTGAGCCAATGGCAGCGAAAAGGCGATGATCGGCAGAATGACGCCCACCACCTTGGCCGAACTGAGCAGCATTGTCGGGAAATCCGCCAGCGTCAGCGTCTTGAGCACGAAGCCCATGATGATGGTGACGACGACCGCTGTGGCGCCGGCTTCGGTCGGCGTCAGGCGGCCTGAGAAAATGCCGTAGAAAATGATGCCGGGAACCAGGAAGGCATACCAGCCCGAGGCCAGGGTTCGGCCGAGATTGCCGGCCCACTCGGCGAAGGTCATGGGTTCGCCACCCTCGTATTTGTAGATGCGGTTGACCACCAGATTGGTGATCAGAATCGATGTCAGGATGCACAGTCCCGGGATCAGGGCGGCCAGGAACAAGGTCGACGCGGAGATGCCGAGCACCAGCCCGATGATGATATAGGCAATCGACGGCGGGATCAGGATGCCGGTGCAGGCCCCCGCAGCAACCAACGCGCAGGCATAGGGCCGCGGATAGCCACTCTCGACCAGCCGGGCGATGGTCATGCGGCCGACGGCGGCAGCGCCCGCGGCATCGGAGCCGGAGATGGCGGAAAACATGCCGCAGACCAGCACGGTGGCCGAACCGAACCCGCCCTTGGTCCAGCAGGTCAGCGCTTCGGCGACATCGAGAAACTTGCGGCTCAGCCCGGTTCTGACAAGAACATCGCCGGTGAGAACGAAGAGCGGGATGGCGGTGAGCGCGAACGCGTCGATTCCATCAAACAGTGATTCTCCGACCAGCGACAGCGGTAACGCGCCGGACATCAGCAGCATGATGATCGCGGCCGAACCGATTGCGGCCCAGACAGGAATGGCGAGCGCGCACAGGAGAACGAAGATCAGAACAGGAGCATAGAAATCCCAGCCCAGTTCGACGGCGGCTAATTGCTGGTTCCACAACATGGTCTTGCCTCAATCAAACAGCTGGTTGCCTTCGAAGACCGGCTTGCCGGTTCGAAGTGCGATGACATCATGGATGAAGGACTGGATCAGCCGGGCGATCATCAGCGTGAATCCCACCGGCACGGCCATCAGGAACCACACCATGGAAATGCGCAAGCCGTGACTGACGGATCCGAATTTCCAGGACACCGCGACGGTTTCAAAGGACCAGTAAAGCGCCACCAGCGACACGGCGAACATGACGATGTCGCCAAGCATGTAGATGAAGGCCTTGCCGCGTGGCCCGAGGTAGTGGACAATCACGTCAATGCGGATGTGCGCGCGCTCACGCACCGCCGAGGCAGCGCCGATCCAAGCGAGATAGATGAAGGAATAGCGGACAACTTCCTCGCCCCAGATGGACGAATAGGCGAAGACCTCGCGGCGGACGACCTCCACCGACATTGTCACCACCAGCAGCACGTAAAAGACCAGCAAGGCCCAACGCTCCGCGTTCTTGTCCAATGCTCTTAGAAATCCGGGCACGTCTGTCCCCTCCTGCGTGAGGCCGTCCGGCAGTGCCGCGGCCGGCCAAGCTGGCATGAAAGACCTTCTGGTGAAGCCGGCGCCCGGTCAAGGCGCCGGCATGTGCAGCTCTCAGGCGTCGTGGACGTAGTAGCGGCCCATGGTGCTGGCGGCTTCGTCGAGCTTGGCGAAGACGTCCATGGATCCGGCGAGTTCGACCTTGTACTGGTCCCATTCGGGCTTCTGATAGCCGCCCGCATCCTGCCACATGGCAAGCTGGTCCTGGCTCAGCGAATGGAACTCGACGCCGGATTTGCTCAGCTCCGACATGGCGTAGGCCCGTGCGGCGGGGACCTTGGCCAGGTTCTGCTGGGCGGTGATCTCACCGGCAAATTCGATGCCCTGCTGGACATCGGCAGGCAGGCCGTTGAACCATTCGAGGTTCATCGAGAAGACCTGGCTGTCAGGCACCGCCTGGGTGAAGGTCACGTGGCTGAGAATATCCTTGAAGCCGAAGACATAGAGCGCACCGACCGAGGGATCGAGCGCATCGGCAACGCCCTGCTTGATCGCCGAGGGGGTTTCGCCCCAGGCCACCGGCGTCGGGTTGGCGCCGACCAGACGGTAATATTGCTGCAGCATGGCCGAACCGGGCACGCGGAACTTGACGCCAGCCATGTTTTCCGGGGTCATGACGGCCTCGCCGCCCTTGCGGACCGCGACAACGCGCGGATCAATGACGACATAGAACAGCGGCTTGAAACCGGCGGCCTCGATCTTCGGGTGCACTTCCGACTTCCAGGCGTCGGACGTGACCAGATTGACGAATTTCTGGTTTGCACCACAGAAATAGGGAAGATTGATCAGGTCAGCGGCGGGCGCGAAAGGCGCGAAGTTCGACAGCGAGTGCTGTGCCGCCTGAATGGTGCCGCCCTGAACCTTCTGAACCAGCGCGCCGCCGGCGCCGAGCTGACCGCCGGGGGCGAGTTTGACATAGACCTTGCCGTTGGTGGCGTTCTGGATGTTTTCCTTGAGGTCGAGCTGCATGATCGGATAGCTGCGCGACGCGCCCAGAACATAGGCGGTGGCGATCGTCATGGTGTGCTCGGCAGCGGCCTGGCGGTCTTTTTCCTCCTTGGCAGTCTGGGCAACGGCCTCTTCGGACCATAGCGTTCCGGCGGCACCGGCCACCAGCGCTGCTGTAAACGCTCCCCTGGCGGTCAGTTTGAGAAAGTTGCGGCGTTCAGCGGACGCCAGCTCATCATTGAGATTTCCGTTTGTCATCGGGTTTCCTCCTCCCTGTGAAGTGTCGTGGATTCATCACCCTTCTCCTGCCCTTCGAGCAGGAGAATGCCGGCGACAAAGAAACTGCAGGAGATTGCAAGCACCAAGGCTTCCATCACATCGGACAGGAAGGCGGCACGAAAGAATGCGCCCGCCATAACATCGGCGACGAACAGCGCCATGAAGAGGCCTGCCATCCAGAATGCCGGTTTTCCCGCTTGCGTCATACACCCCTCCCAAGGTTCCAACGAAATCTAATGTAAGCGCTTACATCAAAATATGCAAGCGCTTACATCGTGCATTCCATTTTTAGCAGGTATAGTGAGCCGAAGAGGGGTCATGAGCGATTTTGCAAAACCAACGCTGGATGATGTGGCGCGCGCGGCAGGGGTGTCGACGGCGACGGTTTCACGTTGCCTGAACGCGCCTGACCGTGTGATCGCGCCAACCCGCGAACGGGTGATGAAGGCTGTCGAGACACTGGGCTACACCCCGGATTTTGGCGGCCGGGCGCTGGCCTCGCGGCGGACCAACACGGTTGGCGCCATCATTCCGACCATGGACAACGCCATCTTTGCGCGGGGCCTGCAGTCCTTTCAGGAAACATTGTCACTGTTCGGCAAGACGTTGCTGGTGGCGAGTTCGGGCTATTCGCCGGCGCGTGAACGCGAACAGATGGAAGTGATGGCCAGCCGTGGCGTTGACGGCGTCTTGCTGATCGGCTCGGCCCGGCCCGACAGCAGCGTGGAATTTCTGCGCCGCCGCGGCATTCCTTTTCTCGGGGCCTGGAACATCGGCGGCAAGGACGGGCATTTCGTCGGTTTCGACAACCGCGCCGCCGCCGCAGAACTGGCCCAAAAGGTCCTTGCCCAGGGCCATCAGAGGCTCGCCATGATTGCCGGGATTACGCAGATGAACGATCGCGCCAGCGACCGGATGGAAGGTGTGCAGGCTGCCGCCGAACGGGCGGGACTCAATCGTGACCAGCTGCCTGTGATCGAGGCGGCCTACACCTTTGATGACGGAGCCCGGGCCTTCGGAGAGCTGATGGCGCTGTTGCCCCGCCCAACGGCGGTGATGTGCGGCAATGACGTGCTCGCCGTGGGCGCCATGCAGAAAGCACGCGAGCTCGGCATTCGAGTGCCCGAAGATGTGTCGATTACCGGCTTTGACGACATCGACCTGGCCAGCGTGGTTGCTCCGGAACTGACCACGGTACGGGTGCCGCACCGGCGCATGGGCCAGGCCGCAGCCGAGATGCTGATCAAGCTGATCAACAAGCAGCCGGTGGAACGGCAGATCGAAATTCCGACGTCGGTCGTCGAGCGTGGAACGCTCGGCCCGCCGCCGGCCGATCCGCCCGCCTGATGCACCCGGTATCGCGTCAGTGGAAATTGCGGCCTTTCGGCAAGGCGCGGCTTGCGGCTCTTGCCGTCGCCAGTTCCTCGTAATCCTGGCGCAGCTCCGGCGCATCACGGATCAGCCTGATGATGCGCGCGGCAGGCTTGCGGTCGCGGCCCCGCATGTCGTCAATCGGGCGGCGCACTTCGTCGGCATTGGCGAGCCCGCCCATCTCGCCCGCTATGTCGGAAATCTGCGCCATCATCGGGGTCAGATCCTCGAGATATTCGGCCACAACATGGATGACACCCTCCTCGTTCTGCAGCCTGCCGCGCACGCCGACGCAGCGGCTGCCGAGCACGATGGCGCGGAATTTTTCAAACACCTTGGGCCAGACGATGATGTTGGCGACGCCGGTTTCATCCTCGATGGTTTCGAACACCACGCCCTTGGCCGAGCCCGGCCGCTGCCTGACCAGAACAAGGCCTGAAACCTTGACCTGCCTGCCTGACCGGATCTGCTGCAGATCGGAATTGGGCCGGCAACCAAAGCGCGCCAGACGCTCGCGCAGGAATGACATCGGGTGCGCCTTGAGGGAAAACGACAGCGACTGGTAGTCATTGATCACCTGTTCGCCAAGCGGCATGGGCGGCAGATCGACATCGGGCTCCTTTTGCAGCTCCTGGGTGCCGGCAAGAGCAAACAAGGGCAGCCGTTCGGCGCTGGAG
>Ga0114910_1000754_pt1 | contig 16274 bp, 27 predicted proteins | sample MalvireepMed_908_FD_83500 | JGI IMG/M metagenome (GOLD analysis project Ga0114910, IMG submission 83500) | Marine viral communities from the Global Malaspina Expedition - Malaspina viral metaG DeepMed_908 | ecosystem: Environmental > Aquatic > Marine > Oceanic | place: Mediterranean Sea...
CATATATCTTCAATACAAACCTGCCAAACCACCTTGTCGTAAAATTTATCAGCGTTTCTTTCAGGCATTAAAGCCATATAAATCATTTCGGACACAGGGTCTCTTGCCAGTGGGTCAGGATTAGGTGGCTCAACGTAAAATGCTGTTTTTGCCCATTCTAATACATCATAATCATTTGCTAAAAAATTGAATTGCAATATATTTATGGGTGATTTGTTATCTGTAGGTGCATCATCATTTGGAGTTCGTATGACTGGAATTACAAATAATTTACGCCACGTGTCATCATGTGTTCTTCCCATATTATTTGCTGTCGATAAATAAATATCGGCATCATTCGTTACTCTCTCTAAATTTTCATCATCATTTAATACATAATATTCTGTCATATTAATTAACCTTTATCGTATCCTCTCATGTTTCGCTGTTTCATTTTAACGAGATTCTCTTTTTGGGTTTCTATCTGTTTTAATTCTCTATCAGTTTTTTGTATTATTTGATTTTCTTTATCTGTCTTTTTTATAGTTTCGTATTCAGACCATATTGGTTTGTTGTTTCTCTTGGGATTTGACTGCAAACGCTTAATAAATTTTCTTGACGATTCTATACTTTTGAGTAACTGTTTTTCTTCGTCTTTGAGTAGGGTTTCTTCATGTACCATATGACTGCAACTTTCCTCATCATGCCTACAACAATTCCATCTTCCTGTATCAACTCCTACGGCATTATTCATAGGGGAAGAAAAATGGTCATTCATTACATGATGGTAAATATCTTCGTCAGGCATACGGTTCAATATGTACTCTTGAATGGCTGACCTTACTATTGCAATGTAAAGGGGGTGCGTTTCTGTTTCAAATAGTACATTGTCCATTAATTGTTGAACAAATCTATCTCTGATATAAGTAGTTTTCCAATAGTCTGTATGCCACATATCATCGGTGTCCTTACTTTTCCACCTTTCATGTTCTATAAATTCATCAAATCCAACATATTTTTCACAGATATTACACATATTATTTCTCTCTTTCTTTTTGTATTTTTTTTACTCTCCTCATATCGACACATTTATCTGCTACGATACAAATTGCATAATTAACGTCTGTTATCCTGCTGACGATCCTCTCGCCCATTTCCGCTTCTAGGTTGTCACCGTCAAAATTCGTTGCTATTGCCGTCGGGAAATTATTTCTGTACCTGATATCAATCAGCCTTTCAAACCTGCTCTGTGTCCAACCCCTTTGGATGTATCCAGACCCTATGTCATCAATGGCTAAATGTCGGTCAGCATTTGCCAACCTGTCGAGCCATTCGTCAGGATCAACAAAAAAATCTTTGGATCGGTCATTCATCCCATTTTGAAAATCCTTTATACGCCTGTCAAATTCATAAGCCGTTAAATAATACCCATCTGTTTCCCAAATGGCAGATTTGAGCAAATGCGTCTTGCCTACGCCTACTCCACCGATTAACGTCAGCCATCTGATTTTCGACTCTGACCACTTCTTCACGTTCTTAAACATCCGTCTGGCATCATCCCTGCCACCATCCGTCGGCTGTAGGTCTGTTTTAAAATCCTTAAAAAAAGGAATTGTTTCTTTCCTTGTGAATCCGCACCTTAATCGTTTTGAATAATCCTCGTCATAAGAATCGAAGAAATTATCCCCCGATTCTGAATCCTTAAGATATTTCGTTGTCTTTAAATCTACCCGATCCACTATTTTTGGAAGTTTGATTTCTAGCTTTTTCATTTTTCTTTATTTTTAATTTCTTTTTAACCTCATTATTAAGTTTTAAGTTTTCATTTTTAAGGGCAACTTGTTGGAACTTGTTGCTCTCTTGTTGCAACATGGTAGAGTCAATGTTGTTTTCAAGATCGTATTCTGGAATGTCATATGTTTGCGGTTCTCGCCATTTGTATGGGTTTCCGTTTTTTTTGTCACCATCAACAATTTTCAGGTAGGCAGGTCGTGCTTCAACAAGTCCTGCCGAATCGAGTTCCGCAGACAGCCGTTGAACATCGTTGGTTGTCCATTCCGTTGACCCTGCGACCAGAGACTTCATCTTCGCCCTGCTCCAAGCATATACGCCCCTGTCGTCTTGGTGGAGGATCAGCAGTATAAACAGCCACCTTGCATCCATTGAAAGGTTAGCTATCTTGTCTGATACGCTAATGCCCCTGTATATCTTTCTCCATTCTCTCAATTACTTTTTACCCCTTTTAAAATATTCTTCTTTTACTGAATCAGGAAGAATTTTTGCATTGCCAGAATTAATGATTCCTTCAACGTAACAAAGAAAACAAAGCACGTTTATATCATCTTTTCTGTCAACCCATATATCCTCCAATTCTTTGATGACTATTTCACCTATTGGATAATGTTTGCCACAAACCAAACATACAAATGATTCCCCAAATTTTGGTTCATTACTTATCGTCATACCAATTCTCTTTTCTCTAATTCTGATATTTCTTCAAGTGCATTTGCTATTCGGGATAATTCTTTTGCGATCATAGACAATGGATGTTCTGGTGGATAATTTACCTTAATTTTCGTAAGGTTTATTTCTGCTTCCTGCCGATATTCCTTGTCTTTTTGAATGTGCCTTTCCGTCGTATTCTTACTGGGAATATATTCATGCAATTTGTTATGCGGTGGAAATATTTCTTTCAGCCACCTATTGATAATCCTGCTTCCTTTCCCCGACGACCACGACAAATCTAATGAATATTGTTTTATTCTTGCACGCTTTTGGCGATCCGTAAGTTGCATGAACATTGCCTTGTCAATGTTTGTTACTTCAGGATAACGGTCTTTTATTTCACTTAATTTTTTTCTGGATATTGCTTCCAAGGTGCTATTTAAAATTGCATTACTCATAATAATTATTTTCTTCTCCTTTTTCTGTTTTTTCTTTGTCGTTGTCTGCGTGTCAATTTCTTGTCTTTTTTTATCTGTATGCTACCGCTTGCAGAAGCAACTTTCTCCTCGCTTGGAGTCTGTGCTGAAACCACAGGATCAACGCCAACCAACGGAAGCTGATCGTCTGGAATCCTCATCTTAAATTTCAGGTCATCCTCATCAAAAGACGCTTCGCTAATTTTTGGATTTTGCCAGTGGGTTAACGTAGGATTATGATTCCTGATTTTCTTCTTTCCCCACCATCTTCTGGGCAACGGTACGGACAAACGGAACACCACGATCTTGCGGTGTTTGTAAAACCTTAATGAAAACACTTATGTATTTCCTCTCTTTCTTTTGTCGGGCAAGGGGCAGAAAACCATTAAACCCCCTGCCCTGATTGACGTACATAGCATCGGAAAGCTATATGTACATCGGTAAATAAGTTATTCCTTTTCAGCCCAAAATTCTATTTTAAAGGCATCCATCGGACTTCTTTCAGGACTATCCCCTGCCATCGCCAGAGAGTATGAAAAATCCCAATCATTAATCAGTTCGGGAATTTCAGTCGCATACTGACCCAAAACCTTTTTCGCATTCTCTGGATTCTGGATACACGCAACGATCAGATGGGTCGCATTGTTAAACGCCATACCCCTGCTGATTCTCTGGTCAGTTGTCAGGTTCTTCGGCTTAGCCTGTCCTTTGACTGGCTTGGGTATGTCAGGTGCTGAAACGTCTGCCGAAACGCTTATTTGCGGTTCTGTGGCTTCTAATTCAGGTGTTTGGGTATCATCCTCAACCGCTAGGGTCATTGATGCGATATTGTAAAACCACCCAGTACCTGCGGATTTTTTTTCAACCACAAGCTGAACGTCAACCACAGCCTCCCTCTGACCATCTTCCTTGAAGCCCTCCTCCCTGTACCATGACTGCGATTTATATTCATAGGGTTCGTTCCAGAAATGACCTGTGTGTCCATTCTCCTTTTCCGTTTCATCTTCCTTGAATTTCCACGACCATTTTTCATTGTCGGGATCAGTCGGAATCTTTGAACTTTCGTAGTATATGGTTGCCCTAGTAGTGGCAAAGACCATTTTCGGCTGTCCGTTTTTTGTGGGTCTGCTGTCTTTCAGTGTCAGTTCGTCAGCCCACTCAAATGGTATGTCTATCTTGACCTCTGATGTTGTCATAATTTAATACTCTCTTTCTTTTGAATTTCTAATTCCCGAAACGACGAAATCCTGTACGTTCCTGTAAGGATCGACTTCTCTGCCTTGTTCCATATTTCAGAGCCGAACTTCTTCAGCTTCCGAATCTTTTGCAGGTTTATCTTGGCAGGGATTGTTTTCGTTTCCTCATGCTCTGGCGTATAGATGTCATCGAACTGTTCCTTTGATATGGTATCCAGTTCCCCAAATTCCTGCACGAATGTGACAGGGCATCCCTTTTTGTCCTGCTTCAGAGTCAGTGAATATTCGTCAGTTTTAAATTCGGTCTGGTTGTTTCCCATAATCATAAGTTCGACTACTGTTCTTTCCAGAACCCCGACCTGTTGGTTAATTAACTTCTGCTTCTGCTTCATTTCCGCATACGCAGAAACTGCCGTAGCAAGATCGCTTTCCGTAGGGTTGGAAAAGTTAATCGTGCTTTGCATATCGTTCCTCCCACACAGGCGTGTTTTTCTTCAGGAATTTGATGAAGAATTTCAACGCTTCCCTTGTGACGAACACCCTGTTCCCCGACCTCAAACTTGCCAACCCGATACCGCACTGCCCATCGCAGTCCGTAACGGTGCATTCGCCGTTCCTGACAGCTTCCCTGTGAGAGTTGATCTCTATCCAGATTTTCCTCTCGTTCCAATTAAGAACTTCCGATGCTCTTTTTACAGAGAACATCAACTGCTCATTAATATGGGGCAATCTATCAATTACCATCTTATCAGAACCTCCTTTTTAGGTTGTAGATATTTACATATGACTATCCATATGTTGAAATATCATCTTATCATGGTTTTTGGTTATTTCAAATCCAAACTGAAATCGAAATCTCCATTTATTGCAAGGTGAGTAGCTTTCGCCCCCAGTCTTGCAAGTTGATCCACATACTTTCCTGCATGGGGTAAATCCGATTCCCCCATTCCATTTTCATGGGCTAGTTCATGCAGGATAAGTTCAGTATGTTTTTCATGCGGTGCGAGTTCAAACCAACCTTTCTTAAGATTGCCTGTGTTGAACGTAAGCGTTCTGCTTCCATGTTGTGTACCGTAAGTTGCCAGAGGAGCATATGATGCATTCTTTACAAATTCAACTTCACAGCTGAATCCGAAGAACTTATCACAGAGCCATTTGGCATATTCGCTGACTTCTTTCATGTCTTTGGTGATCTTCACTTCTGGAACGGTTTTACCACCGCCCCCGAAACTGAATATTGCACCACCGCCATAACTTTCAGTCGAGGTGGTCAGACCGCCCTCGTCACGAAACCTGTCTCGCACTACCTTTGAAAGAGTCTGTGGTCGGATCAGTATCTTGCCTGCTAGGATTGCATCTTCATTCGCTTGAGGGTCAAACGGATTTTCAAGAACTGCATTGTTTCCTATCTGGCATTCCATGATCTTTGTCAGCACATCATCTTTCACTCTTTGTTTATCCTCAATGGCGAGGTTGATCCACGGTTCAGACGCATTGTCCTCGTTAACTTCATCAACGGTCACATTGAGAACTTCGGCATAGATGTCCTGCAAGTAAGCAGTCGAAACTACATCTCGGTTCGGTGGCAATGGAACTTTCTGATTTATGTCAACATCGTAGGGCATATTATGGTACTGGATAAAAATACCCATCTCATAAATTGCACCCTTTTCACCTTTCGGCTTGTATACGTCTATTTGTGTCTTTCGTGAAGTGTGCTTGATCGGTTCATTGATCGCTGTCGATAGAACAGTCGGCAAGGTTGCCTCTGTTAGTGCGAAAGGTCGCATCCTGCTGATTTCGGTTGACCCGATTTCGGCATAATTACTAGCGACAATATATTTCATGGTTTCAGGCGGTATGAACGATTTCAGCATATCAACAGTTGTCTGGATTTGATCCTGCTTTCCTTTTATGGTCGCAGTAATCAATGTTCCTTTTTTTCTGGTGTTACGCTTGATCTTTCTTCCACCCTCTATCGGAAATATAACCGTATGTCCTACAGTTTCAATGGTAGAGTCTCTTGCTATGGCTAAAATTTCTTTTTCACCAATGTTGAAGCGACCTCTAACCCTTGCGTTGCTTTGCTTCGGTGTCGGCGACATCAAAGTATAGGCATCCGTTATGTCTCTGAATCCGTTTCCATCATCCTCCACGATGATTTCAATTACTCCCCTGCCAGATGTATTAATATGCACCTCGCAAAATGTAATTGCTTCATCCCAACAATTGGCAACCAGTTCTTTCACTAACTGCCATAAGGGTCTGCCGTCGTGTAACAACCGCATTCCCTCTGTCGAGATTTCAAATCTGTTTTTCGTCTTTGTTGTCAAAACATTACCTCCTAGTAATTGTTCATTAAAAGGAGGTTCAGATAAAACGATAATTGATCTTTTTGCGTTGCGAAAATAAATCTAAAACAAATGTTATTTGCTCACCCTTTCTTTCGGGTGTCAGTCCAGTCCAAGTCGGAATCTCTGGATAGTAGTCATTAGCCTGACAGTACCCTGTAGCGGTTCAGGAGGATTTGCCTACCTCTTTATGTCAATTTTTACGCTACGAGATCATTATTCTCAATGCCCTAATTAGCATCATTACTATCGATTCTCTCATTAAATCAAAACTATGTCAAATCCATTTCAATAAATAACAGTCCATTTCCCCCTTTTGGATTGCTACAAACAAATATCAATAATTGACTTTTAGGAAAACCCCATGTAAATTTAACCGTAATGATATTTAATTGGCACTAGGAGGTGACACCTAATATTTTCGGACAACTTAACTTGGGCAGGGATAGTAAGGCATAGATGGTAACAGTTATTGTCTTGGTGACGGGGATTCGTGGATGATTCCCCCGAAGCTATTTCCATTCAAATTAACAGCAAGGTGGTTGTAAATCGAATGGTTTTTTTCTTTAGTGACTAATCATCTTATAAACGTGGCTAGTCACACAGGGCTGAATCAGTTATACAAAGGAGGTTCGATTCCTCCCCCTGTCCACCAACTTTAACAAAAAGAATTGAGGAAAAATTATGGAAATTAAAACAACACAATTTCGTCAGGTCACTCGCAGTGACGATGACAAAATTACAGAATTTTCGTTTGAGCATCCGATGATGGTCGATCTTAAATTAACTGACAGGCAGGTACTGTATGCAGAAAACATTCATGGCGAGATGCTGAATGAGGGGCGAGAACCTGCGTACAACCCTGTCATTGAGCAGGTCATGGAAAAAACAATCAAGGCGATGGAGGATCACCCAGATATGGGTACGGCAAGTTGGTTGGAAATACCTGTTCATTTTGATTGGGAAACACCAGACAACCCAGAAAAACATTTTGGGTCGGTTCTTGCAAGGTGGTGTGTTCAAAGCGACACAGCATTTTCCAACGTATCTTGGCTCGAAACCGAAGCGATGCAGGTCAGCCTTTTGGACATAGGTTACGGAAAATACAAGTAATGGAAAATACCACTGACTTAAGGTGCAAGATCATACAACTGGAAGCGGTGATTGAGTGCCTTAAGGAAATGCACAAAATGGAATACATGGAAAATATCCGTCTGAAACAATTGCTTGAAGATAAAGAAAAAAGGAGTAATTAACTTGGAACGATGGAACATTCATGTAGGTGATTGCCAACTCGAACTTAAGAAAATAGAACCAGAGTCAGTGCAGACAGTTGTCACGTCGCCTCCGTACTGGGGGTTGCGTGACTATAGTACTGCCACATGGGAAGGAGGAGATGAAGAATGTGACCATACGGTCAGCCACTGGAGTGACAACTTGAAGCCCCATGTGGATAGACCGTTCAGGGGAGATCGGTCATCATGTCTTAATTGTGGTGCAAAACGTATAGACCTACAGATAGGACTTGAACCTACGCCAAAAGAATACTGTGAAGACATGGTAGCAGTATTCAGGCAGGTCGGGCGTGTGCTAAGGAAAGACGGCACGGTGTGGCTCAACCTTGGTGACAGTTATGGAAGCGGTACAACAAATAGTCCGAAAAATCTAGTGGGCATACCTTGGCGTGTGGCATTTGCGCTACAGGCAGACGGGTGGTACCTGAGGTCGGACATCATATGGAACAAGCCTAACCCCATGCCCGAATCAGTACAGGACAGACCAACCAAGTCACATGAGTATATATTCCTGCTGAGCAAGTCACCCCACTACTACTATGACGCAGATGCTATAAGGGAAAAGGCTATTGAGGGAACAGATTTAGGATTGCTTCGGGGTGCTTCATTTGTAGACGGACAGTATATATCGGCTCACGCACCGACAATCCTTGTTAGGAAAGAGTCTGGTATAGATTCCAAAACGGCTGGGTCTGGATATCGCAACAAGCGTGACGTTTGGACAGTTAATACCAAGCCGTTCCCTGAAGCACACTTTGCCACGTTCCCAGAGAAACTTATAGACACCTGTATCAAGGCGGGTTCAAAGAAAAATGATATTGTTCTCGATCCATTCTCTGGTGCAGGAACTACAGGCGTTGTGGCTTGCAAGCTGAACAGGATATACATAGGAATAGAACTGAACCCTGATTATGCAGAGATGTCGAAGAACAGGCTCGCAAGAACAGTAGGTGCAACAGAAGAACAGGCAAAGGAAATGGATAGTGATGGAGTGCAAGGTTCATTGTTATAGATTGTGATATAGCTTGACATGGATAGATATTTGTTGTAATGTGATTGTAATTGATAACTAATTATAGGAGGTAATATCAATGAAAACCTACTGCACCTGCCCTTTCAAAAATTCATGGAATGAAAATATTCCCAATAAACCATCACACGTTACAATCTGGCATGACCGTTACACACAGAGTTACATTATAACTTTAGTTGCTGAAGATGGATGTGAAACTTCATTACAAGAAGAATCCGAATATGTCAGTCATTTCAACGGTGGCAAAAATTACGCCATCAAGTACTCAACCGAATTAGCAAATGAATATGGTAACTTGCCTGTATACCAAACAGTTATGGGTGAGTTCACAGAGACATTCAAGCAAGTAGCAAATAAGGATAATGACCACCTTGCAAAGGTCATCAAAATAAAAGAATCGCAAGCGGAAATCAGAAAAGGAAATCAGTAAATTACTGGGAGGTAATTATGGCAATAAGCACAATAAAACAGAATAGATTGAACAAGGCACAAATGGAAGTCACAAAGCAAAGAAGATTCATAGAATCACAAAACTATTACTATTCCAGACCTTGCATTTGCCAACATGGTAATTCATGCGGAGAACGTATCTTTGATTATGACAAAAGAGAAGCAGTTAGGAAAGCAGACCTTGATGAACTCAAACGACTGCAAGATATAGCCACAGAATTGGAGAACAAATATGGCATACGATAACAGGATCAAGACAGAGCATAGCGGAGCAAAGAACGGTGGAGGTTACTGGGGTACAAGAGCCGAAGCCAAAAAATCAAGCAACAAAATCAGACGCAGAAATGCGAAAAAAGAAATACAAGATTGGAAGTAATAACCCAGTAAAAGCCCCTGATGAGAGTCGGGGGTTTTTTATTTTAAGGATTGGTTTAAAAATAACTGGTCATAGGTATTGACATGGATATATATATATTGTAGTGTGTAGATATACATTTTATTAGTTACTAGGAGGTAACGATATGAAAACCACAAAGAAAGATGCATACGAGTTAGTCACCAACGAGATCATAAAAGGTCTTGAAAATGACATCATACCATGGGAAAAATCTTGGGTAAGCATCGACCAAGCCCCTCGCAATGCAGTCAGCAACAAGCCATACAGGGGCATCAATGTACTCCTGCTTGGTCTTTACACACAATTATTCGGATACAACGATCCTCGATGGGTCACCTACTCGCAAGCCAAGAAACTTGGCGGTCACGTAAAAAAGGGTGAACGGTCTGCACCAGTAGTTCTCTGGCTTCCGATTTACAAGCACACAAATGAATGTGGCGAAAACTACAAAGAACGATGTGAGAACATAGGATTTGGCGAGGATGACTGCAAAAAAAGAGTCCACGTAGCCAACTACTCTGTATTCAACGTTGAACAGTGTGATGGATTGAAGATATCAAAAATCGATCTTCCGACTGGCGTATCGACTGAATACTCACCTATAGAAGAAGCAGAGCAGATCATCAGCGAATACATCTCCAGAGAGAATATCGCAACAGGTACAGGGCAACGTGCATACTACAGCCCTACAGATGACAAGATCGTCATGCCAGAACACAATGCTTTCAAAAACAACGAAGCATACTACGACACATTCTTCCATGAGATAGGTCACAGCACTGGTCATTCATCCAGACTTAACCGTCAGAATGATGGACAGCCAGTCCACTTCGGTAGCGAAAGTTACGCCAACGAGGAACTGGTTGCTGAAATGACATCAGGTTTTCTTTCCAACATAGTAGGGATCGATAACCCGAAGTCCAAAGAGCAAAGAGTTGCTTACATTCAGGGTTGGTTGAAAGCACTGAAGAATGACAAGAAATTAGTCATCATCGCTTCTAGCCAAGCACAAAAAGCCACCGACATGATTATCAATAAGTAGGAGGATAAACATAAACATAGAAGCCCCATAGAGATATGGGGTTTTTCTTTTAAGTAGGTAAATAGCTATTTTTGAATGGAACGCCTTATTTGGCGTTTCCTGTGGCAACAATCGATATGTCAGGGCAGTGGGCAGACTGCGGTCATTGGGGTACAAGCCACAGCCAAGAAAAAGGAGGTAACGAATGATCTCGTAGCAGGGAATTTGACAAAACCTGCAAAACCAATAATTAGCTATTCATACCACCGCCCTTTCTAAATTGTAACATACACGACCATTCACGCCTGCCCAGACTGCTCTGCGTGTATATCTCTTGACATAGGTAAAGATAGATGCTATGGTAGGTGGAAATATTAGTTACTTGGAGGTAACAAAATGAGTAATACAAAGAAATTAGCAAACGGCAGAACCAGATGCAAATACTGTAAAAAAAGTATTGCAAAGACAAAGGCAAATCACATGATGCCATATAAAAAAGGGTATGCACATTATGCCTGTATAGCAAATAACCTTTCTTTCTAACCAGTCTGATGAGTCTGATCCAAAGCGGTCAGACGAAACCCTCGAAAGGAGGGTCACTGGAAATCAGTAAAAACAAATATTACTAGGAGGTAATTATGGAAAATGAAATGATAATTGCGGTTTATTGTGCAATATGCAATAAAAACATAAAACCAAGTGAAACAGTAGTAATGTACAACAAAACGATAACGGAATTTGTTTGTAACCCATGCTCAAAAATCATCGAAAGTGGCTATATTAACAGAAAGAGGTAATGAAATGGCAAACAAATATGGTTTTAGAGAACTCGCAACTAACAAGATTAACAATCTGGAAAAAGTAAATGAGGCAATGAAAAAAGAAATTAAGGAGTTGAAAGAAAATAATGAAACGCTTTCGAGATGTGGTATCCAACAATCAGCATACTGGAAAGAGATAAAAGAAAATGAAGTAGCAATAAAACAAGTAGAGATTAATAATCTGAAAGAAGAAATCGAAGAATTGAAAAAAGAGAATGAGGCATTGCATAAAGGTTGGAAACTTCCAGAAATAGAGAAGATAAGAAATAAGAGGAATTGAAAGAAAGGATTGCATGAAAAAGTTTGGAAACACCTACGTAAGCAAGGGTATCAACGACCTTATTGAATCATTCGGAATGAATGGGCAAAATGGTTTCACAAGGTTCGTAGGCGAATGCGTAAAGAGGTTCGATGCAAAGGACTGGGGCGATAACATGACCCCACCATGCAAGAGAGCCATGACAAGGGCATTCAATCAGGACAAGGAAATAAAGGCTTCCTACACCTACGCTGACACTGGAAACCTTTTTGCGATCTGGATCATCAGGGAAGTCGGAACATACAAGAGGAAAACAACGACAGTCATTCTTCCAGAAGAATTTTAATACCCGACTGTTACCTCCACTTCAGCCCTCCTAGAAATAGGGGGGCTGTTCTTTTAACTAACACCCCTTGACATTCCTTGCTATCGGTAGTAATGTATACATATAGATTATAAAAACCATAGGTATTATTATGATAAAACGAACAGACATACACCGACCATCATCCCCTGACTTCGATCCCGAAGCATATTCATTCATAGGTGTTCTTGACCTGAACCCTTTCGTTTTCCATGACAAGCATACAGATGAGTATCACGTAGATGACCACTCAACATCTGATATTTTTGAAAACATCGTTTCCGCAATGGGTAACGGATATAACTTTGCACCTCACGTTGTCAGTAAGGCAAACCTCACTACGGAAATTCTACTAGAGAATATTTCCCTTGACAGTGACAATGCCGATTTATACGAAATGAAAAACTGCGGACACTGTGGGAGTCGGATCAGGTTCGCAGGGGTACTCACACACAAGGACAGCAGGGAAATTATTTACGCAGGGGAAGAATGCCTATCCAACAGATTCCACGAATTGAGCAAAGCAGAATTTCAACGGTTGAGGGAACAGGCAAAACTTAATCGTGACCGCATGAAAAAACAAGAGAAGATCGACCAGATCATAAAAGACCACCCAATGCTCGGTGAAGATACCACAGGATTGAGAAATCATTTCTTGTCAGACATACAAGACCGTTTGGAACGTACAGGAAAATTATCAGACAAACAGATCACAGCATTTGAAAAAGCCCTGCCGAAAGCAAAAGAATGGAAAGCACAACGAGACATCGAAAACGCAAACAGCAAAGACGCACCTACAGGCAGAGTTGAAGTTACTGGCAATGTTGTAAAAATCAAAGTAAAAAAAGATGAGGCATTCAATAGCATCACAAAGAAAATGACACTGAAAACGACAGACGGTTGGAAACTATGGGTAACAGTGCCAGAGAGCATCTGGAACGCTACAGAGGGCGATACGGTAAGCATGAGTGTAGACATCACACCTAGCAAAGACGATAGCAAGTTCGCTTTCGGGAAACGCCCAACAAAAGCAATCATCACCCCTTGACATAGATTGCTAACTGAATAAATAAGACCCTCGCTAGTCGGGGGTCTTTTAGTTAACGGTAGTTTGTATGCTGTTACGTTGACCAAACGCCTCTACGTCGATTCTGGTGTGAGTAATCGATATCCTGCGGTGGCATCCTGACCCATGTTATTCAGCTTCAAGTAATTTGAAGCCCAATCCAGTTACCCCCCCGATGCAACCAGTGGTGACTTCTATCGCACCATTATTAAGACCGATGACAGCAATCACTGTCAGCCCAAGTATTGCCACAAGTATCTGTGGTCGTATCTTACTAATCCAAGTCATATAATATCCTTACTTAATTGCTAACTGAACTTCAGTGTTTCCACTAATAGTTGCCGAACTTGTCTTGGTTGTGTTGACCACCGTAAAGTCCGCTATATCTATGCCGTCACCTGTACCGACTGATGAGTTCTTGATGATACATTCTCCTGCAAACACATAGTCAAGCCATATGCTAGCCTGTCCGTCTATCGTGCCGTAAGCAGAAACGTCTTTGAGCGTTATGGTATCGACTTGCGAAGTGACGGTTGAAGAATCGATTATGATCCTGTCAAAACTTCCAGATGAAATATTGGGTACGTCTACAGCACCACGCTTTGAACCAATTTCAATATCTGTTGTCGTGGCAATGGTAGGCGATAAAGAAAGCCCATCTGCCTTGTTATCCGTAATGGTTAATTTATGGCACTCCGAGTTGCTGATTTTGAATGATGGTGCTGATACGTTGTCCAATGTAAGCGTGGTCACTTCTATCCCTCCAACTGCCCCACCTGCTATCTTTACCGTTTCAGAAAGCGTTGTTGTTTTCCCTACGTCAATGCCTGTAATGTTTATCTTATCGATCCTTGCACCATTGATCCCCAAGAGCAAGGTTTGGGTTGCCCTCTCCTCGCTTGGCATATCGTCAGCAAATGTAAGTTTCTTACCGACCCTCATTTCTGCATCTGACGCACTTAATTCATATACTCCATATTCTGGATATTGAGGTGGGGCTTCTCTGGTGGAAACTACCGCAGTAATAATTGCAATTGCCACCACACCAAAAGAAGCAGATATTGCGATACCAACCATCTTCTTCCCCGATATTTTTACTTGTGGGATTTTCGGGATGGGTATATTAAATGGAAGTCTCGGCAACCCCATTTCAAATCTTACTTTTGGCATGGGCAAATTCGGTAGTCTAAACGTCTTGCCCTTAATTTCAATTTTCATTATCTTTGTCCTTATCTAAAGATGAATACCGTTTGAATATCTCGTTGAACCCCTGTGAAACTACAATAGTCATGATACTTATTGCTGTTAGCAGACCCTCAATAGAATCCAGAACTTCTGGGTTCGATGTAGCAGAGTAGATAATTCTTGCTCCTAGAGCCAACCATGTTAAAACGAGGGGCAGAAATGCGAGGAGAATAATTAGTTCTGTTCCTGATAATGTCACATCCCTCCCATTCTTTTTCTTCTTGGGTTCTTCCTTTTTGGGTTCATCGTTTTTAGCCACTGTCGAAATCTACTAATCCAATATTCGTTGAGTAAGTATAGGCATAAATACTATAAGAAGCATTTGTACCTTTCATCCATACGGAAAAAACAGTCGACGATTGGGCAGGACTTATTAACGCATGACATAAAACAAATTGAAAATATTCCGATGGTCTACCTACTTCATCCATTGTCATTGATACACCGCTCGATGTTGCCAGTACATTTGTCGCAGATTTTAATAGAATTGTTGCAGTTGTTGACCAGTCCTCTCCTACTCCGTTTTGCGTATAACCAGAAACCGTTCCCACCAATCCCACGCCTGACGCTGAAGTTGCAGGAGTATAAGTAACGCTCCCCACTTGAACGTATGAATTTGTCGCACCTGTCGTTGATAAAGAAGTGGCAGTATTTGCCAATGTTCCCCCGACTGCTTGACTTTGTATCGTATGGGTATGGTCAGTCGTTGAGTAAGTTTTAACAGCACCCGAAGTGCCTGCCCTGCTTTTAAATAAATCGCCTGCCTCAAATGTGATTAACTTCCCACTTCCCGGAGCGGCAGGGTCACTCCCCTGATTGGGGTAAGTTATCGTAGTCGGTGCCAACGAGGCAGAACCGTCGCCCGAAGCCCCCGAATGGGTATGCGTAGATAAGAACGTATGATTGTTCTTAATCTGTGCATTCAGCTTATCTGCGTCAGGTATTTCACCATCTGTCCATGTTGCAGGTGTTGTCCAAGCCATTTAAATCTCCTAATGCGTATGATCTGTTGTACTCAATACCTTGACAGTTCCCCCTGATTGACGGAACTTCAACAAACCACTACTTGAATAAAGTATAAGTTTCCCACTGGCAGGAGCAGTCGGGTCAGATATGTCCGTAAACTTAACTGTAGTTGGAGCATCGAAAGCCGAGACTCCTGCACCAGTTGTTCCGTCATGGGTATGGGTAGTTCCCCAAAAAGTTAGATTGTCTTTCAGCTTGGTCATGTAAGTGGCATTCACCATATCGCCAGTTACCAGAGTGTCGTAAGTGTTATATCCCATTAGTATGCCAACCTCGTTTCCAGTCCTAATTTGGAAGTGCCAACAACCCAAAATCCTGCATATCCTGAAGTGTCCGACAGGTCTAACTGGAGGTTGTGTTTTCCACCTGCTGAAATCCGATGCCTGATGGTTTCTATAAAGAAATCCCTTGAAAGCCCTAATTTGACGTTATTTGAAGCCGTAACCGTTATTCTGTCACTAACGTCTAACTCCAATGCTTTCTGCATTCCTGCCGTACTTTCGTTTGCATTGATGTGTATGGTGATTGTTGCTGTCGGGTCTTTATGTGCTGAAAGGTGGTAGCGTGACCAGTCATTCGCTTCTTCCTGATCGGGTATCCATTTCGCTTCAGAACCAGATGGATATTCCCTTAATCCATAAGAAGTCTGGCTTGTTGAATCTTCTGCTAAAACCTTGACGGTATTTGATGCAGTGACAGGAGTTCCCCTTGCCTGTAATTTTGTAAGATAAACATCAGCGGTATGACCGTTGGTTATTTTGATCTCCATCGTCTTTGATGCTTTTACTACAGCCACAGTCATGCTTCCAGTCGTGTTTGTTCCTGTACCGTTTTGGGCTGTGTTCGTAAG